>ERZ795048.4129-NODE-4129-length-10274-cov-6.752813_pt1 | contig 10274 bp, 9 predicted proteins | sample MGYA00375132_ERZ795048 | MGnify/ENA primary metagenome ERZ795048 (study PRJEB30177, sample SAMN05720225) | activated sludge metagenome | isolation source: Anaerobic digester | place: Hong Kong | collected 2014-12-17 ...
TTGGCTTGTCGGCGCTTTCCTGCTGGGCGGAACCGGCGCCTTCGCACGGGAATTCACCGTTCGAACCCTCTCTGAATCCGGAAGCGACGCCCGCCATCCCTCTATCGGCGAAAACGGCTTGGTCGCCTGGATGGGTCATTCCGTCGCCGAAGATACCGCCGTTCCCGGCTCCCGGCGTTCCGATGTCTATCTCTTCCGCGACGGACAGATCCTGAACCTCACCGGCGGGGAACCCCTTCTGAAAGGCCGCAACGAACGCCCCCAGGTGATCGGCGATTCCGTCCTGTTCAACGCCATGTTCTCTCCCGGAGCCGGTGGCGGCTACCCGTTTGAGCTTTCCATTCCCATCAAAACCGAGGAAATGCGGAAAATGGAAATGGATTATCCCTCGCTGTTTGACCCGCCGGTGTCCGCTGTCGAAGCCAAAGCCGCCGACTCGTCCGATTTGCCGGCCGAAACGCCCCCCCCCGACGAAGTATCTCAGCCGGGACCCGATGATTCCTCCCTGCAGCACCAGATGTGGCGGAAGTCCGGCGGCAACTTCGATATCGCCGTCTACCGCCCCGACGGCTCCATCGAACGCATCACGCCCGGTACCCGGCATTTCAGCGCTCCCGTCATGTCCGACGCCGGACTGGCCATGCAAGTGGCTCGCGGATGGCCCTATGGCTACGAAATCCTGGTTTGGAAACCCGGCGAGACTGAATTGACCCAGTTGACCACCAACTATTATTATGTGTTGAGTCCTCATATTCACGGTAACGACCTGGTCTTCCAGGCCTGGGACGGCCATGACTTTGAAATTTATCTGCACCGTCTCGACACCGGCGAGACCACCCCCATTACAGACAACCAGTTTGACGACACAGATCCCGTGGTCTGGAACGGCGAAATCGCCTGGGTGGCCCTTCCCACCATCAATGCCGAGATTTTTCATTTCCGCGACGGCGTCATCCGCAAAATTTCCGAGAACTCCCAGGACAACGGTCCACCCTCCATCTGGCAGGGACGCGTCGTCTGGCAGGGCTATGACGACACCGACCTGGAAATTCATTATTTCGACGGCCGGCGGACCATCAAGCTCACCAGCAACACCTGGGACGACATCGCCCCCCGAATCCGCGAAGGGATCATCACGTGGATGAGCTATGTGGACAACAGCGACGCGGAAATCATGGCCCTGGATCTCGGCGACAACATCACCGTCCAACTCACCGCGGATGACTGGGAGGATTCCCAGCCCCGCACTGCCGGCGAAAAAATCGTCTGGTTCACCCTGACTCCGGAGGGTGCCCGTGTGCAGATGGCCGAACCCAACGCTCCCCGCGCCGAAGAAATACCGTAGGCCTTTGTCCCTTTTCCACGCTTCGGCGGCGGTTGACAAACCGCCCTCCATCTCCTACATTCCCCCCATTGTTTCCGGCGGGATAGCTCAGTTGGCAGAGCGGAGGACTCATAAGCCTTAGGTCACCGGTTCGACCCCGGTTCCCGCCACCACCTCCTTCTTTCCTTCCCATGAAGCACCCGCATGCCCGAAAGGCCGATTTTGACTTCCGCTGGCCGGACGTCCCGCTCCACGTGGTGCTGGTCCATCCGGAAATCCCTCCCAACACCGGAAACATCGCCCGTTTGTGCGCCGCCACCGGGTCGCGGCTTCATCTCGTGGAACCGCTCGGCTTCTCTCTTTCCGCGCCCCGGCTCCGCCGTGCCGGACTCGATTACTGGGATGCCCTCGATATCCGCGTCCATGCCCATTGGAACGCCTGCCTCCGGTCCATCGGCCCCACGCGTTTCTTCCTGTTCAGCACCGGCAGTGCCCGCTTGTACAGCCGGCCCGCCTACCAGCCGGGCGACACGCTGGTATTCGGCTCCGAAACCCGGGGACTCCCCAACGACCTGCTCGCCGCCCATCCCGAAGCGGTCCACGGCATCCCCATCCTCACAAACCATGTCCGTTCTCTCAACCTGTCCAGCGCGGTTGCCATCGTGGTGTACGAAGCCCTTCGACAGCTGGATATCCGAACCCCCGCCGCCCCAAAAAACTGACGACGCCCCGCCGAACGGCATGGCGTTGAATGCTGCACTTATATAGTTATTGCAATCACTATACCTGCGGCAACAGGTGGAAAAGCAGGTTTTCCCCCGTGCGTTTGCCTGCTTTCACCGGATTCAGGCGCCGGTGTCCAGAATCAGCGTGACGGGACCGTCATTGACCAGTTCCACTTCCATCATCGTCCGGAACACCCCGGTTTCCACGCCGAACCCCAGTTCCCTCAACCTGGCGACGAAGCGGCCGTAGAGGGCCTCCGCCCGTTCCGGCGGCGCCGCCCGGATGTAGCTGGGCCGGTTCCCCTTCTGCACATCGCCCAGCAGCGTGAACTGACTCACCACCAGAAACCGCCCCCCGGGCACCTCGGCCATGGACCGGTTCATGCGGCCGGCATCATCGTCAAAAATCCGCAATTTGGCCGTTTTGTCGGCCAGTTGAAGGGCCTCGGCCTCGCCATCCTCCCGGGCCACGCCCAGCAGCACCAAGGCCCCCGCGCCGATGCACCCGGCCAGACGCCCCTGGCTGCGCACTTCCGCGCGCGATACCCGCTGGACGACCGCCCTCACCTTTCGCTAGGCAGCCGGTTTCACCAGCACTTCGACGGACTGATCGTCGATCGAAATCCCGTCGAGATTGCGCAGAATCCGCGATTCGTTGCGGAGTTGCCGCAACAGACCGGAGCGCACGGCACCGTACAGCCGCCCCAAGACCCCGGGCAGCGGAAGGTGTCCGGCGCGGGCCCCCGTAACCACCAGCCGGTTCCCCTTGGGGCGGGCAACGAAATGCGATGTCAGGGTGAACGGGCCGCGCCCCACGGAAACAAAGGCTTCGGCCCGTCCTCCGATCAGACGCACCCCGATATCCTCCAGGCGGGCCCCCTTGCCCGCCGCAGGCTGGGCCGCCACCAATTCGCGGAAATGCGCATTGATTTCGGCTTCGGTGATCACCTGGCTGGCCGGCATGTCATTGTTCAGCGCGGCAATCAGCAACTCGCCTTTCATCCGGTAGCGACGGGCATCCAGGTCGTCTCCAACGGTGCGCGTCATCCGGCCCGGCCAGATGGCCAGCAGCACGATCGCCGCCAGTCCCAGTGCCACGGCCAGACGAAGGACGTTGCGCAGGCGGTCCGCCGCCGTCGGCGCTCCCGCCTGCAGCATTCGTTTTTCCGCCGCCTCGAAGTCAAGCTTGGCTCCGCACTTCTTGCAATGCACCACCGGCAGGCGGTTCATCTCGCCGCACTGCTGACACCGGATCATCAATCCCTGGTCTTCCATGGCGGCCTCCTTCCTTACGCCGGTTTCCCCGTCCCCTCCGCGGCCGGCTTGGATGATGCCGCCGGAGTCTTGCCGGGTTTGTCGGTTTTGCCCTTGCCGGCGCCTGTGGAGGCGGCCGGCGATTTCTTGTAGTCCGTCTGATAAAACCCCGACCCCCGGAAAATGATGCCCGAGCCTCCCGACAACAGGCGCGCCACCCGCCCCCGGCATTGCGGACAGGTTTTCACGGGCGCCGCGGTGATGGGCTGAAATTTCTCAAAGCGGTGGCCGCACCTGCGGCATTCGTATTCATAGGTTGGCATGAACCGTCTCCTGACTCCGGCCTCGGGGAAACCGACCTCCAGGCCCAATCGGGGAAAAGATAGCACAAGCCATTCGCCAAACGCAAAACTTCCCTTTATCGCTTCCCCGGGGCCTTGTCCGGCTTCGGACCCGGGTCCGCCGGAATGCCCGACCATCCGCGGCTTGCGCGGCGGAAGGGAAATCCCTATGGTTCGGGCATGAACTACCGATTCATCTTGCCGTTTGCCGCCGGACTGGCCGCCGTCCTGTCGGGCTGCGTGACCACCCAGGACACATCCGCACCGCCACCCGCCTCGCAGGCCGATGTCCACTACCTGCGCGAAGAACTTCGCCGCTTCAACGCCCGCCTGGACGCCTCGGATGCGGAAGTGGGCCGCCTGACGGGCGAGATGCGCGCCAGCCGCTCCGGACAGCCTGAAACCGCTTCGGCCTCGCAGGTCCAGGCCATGCAGGCCCAGATCGACGATCTGCAGCGCCAGATCCGTGCACTGGACGCCGCTCGCATCCAGGACAAAAAGGACATTTACGACGACATTTCCAAGAAAGTCGCCAGCCTGTTGAAGACCCCCCCGCCGTCCTCTTCGCGCTCCGCCTCCCAGTCCGGGTACGAACACGTCGTCCAGGCCGGCGAAAGCCTCTCCGCCATCGCCGCTGCCTATAAAGTGAAAGTGTCCGCCATTGTGCAGGCCAACAACCTGAAAAGCGCCGACCAGATCTTTGTGGGCCAGAAGCTGTTCATTCCGGATTGAGCCGGCGGCATGCCCGGCCCCCCTTCTCCCGGCGCAAATGCTTTTTTCCACTTTGGACTTGCAAGCCGTTGGGATTCCGATATCTTGCCTCCCATGATTTTTTTTGAGCCACGGGGTCGTAGCTCAATTGGTTAGAGTACCAGACTGTCGATCTGGGTGTTGCGGGTTCGAGTCCCGTCGACCCCGCCACTTGGCAAAACAACCTCCGAGCCATCGGAGGTTTTTCTTTGACGGGATCCCGCCATTCCAGCAGGCTTCGGCCTTCGACCCTTCGAACGGGGCGTTCCCGATCCCCGCCTGAACGGCGAAATGCGATGGCCGTGCGCCCGGCTGTCGGATACATTTGAATAACGGGGCGTGGCTCAGCCTGGTAGAGCGCTAGCTTTGGGAGCTAGATGTCGCTGGTTCAAATCCAGTCGCCCCGATTCCTCTCTGTCATCCATACCAAGGAGAATACGCCATGAAACCGCTGCGGAAACACGGACTGCTGGCTGCCGTCATCGCGCTGGCTCTGCCCTTTTCGGGACAGGCCTGGGGCCCGGAAGGCCATGAAATCGTTTCGGAAATCGCCCTCCTCCACCTGACCCCGGCCGCCCGGGCGGCCGTGGATGACATGCTGGGCGCCTATAAACTGAGCCACTACGATGTGGCCAGCTGGCCTGACTCGATCCGGGGCAGCAAGGAATACGCCGAGTTGTATCCCCAGAACGGCCGCTGGCATTTCATCGAGTTTGACGCCGGCCTCTGGTACGACGAGCATTTCGAACTGAGCCCGCCGGCAGACGGCCACGACATCGTGACCCAGATCCGCCGCTGGCACGGAGAACTGAAAAGCGGATCCCTGGAGGGAGAGCGCCGCCTGGATGCCCTGCGCTTCCTGGTTCATTTCGTCGGCGACGTTCATCAACCCCTTCACTGCGCCTTCCGGTACGGCGACATGGGCGGCAACATGCTGCCGGTGAATTCGTTCATGGGACGGAACTTTGCCTTCGGCCCGGAAGACGCGCTGGATTTCTCCCCCAATCTGCACAGCACCTGGGATGAATACCTGGTGTATGAACTGGTCGCCGGCCGCCCGACCCGGGACGTGGTCCGATCGCTCCAAGAGGACATCACCCCGGATGAAATCCGCCGCTGGATGCACCCGGACATCCTGCAATGGGCCGTGGACAGCTACTGGATCGCCCGGAAAAAGGCTTATCGCTTCAGCAACGGCGACCGGGTCCCCTATAAATGGGCCCGCCCGGGCATGAATCTGACGCGCGAGAACTACATAGATGCGCAGGTGCCGGTCGTGGCCGAACAGCTCCAAAAGGCCGGAGTGCGCCTGGGGTATCTGCTGAATACCGCGTTGGATCCGGATTTTGCCGGGCCGCCGGCCGCCCCGGCCGCAAACGCCGCCGCGCCGGCAAGCGGCGAATAACCCTCCCGCTTGATCCCAACGGCACCGGCCCGTCACTCAAACAACACGCCGCGGCGGCGGATCCAGCCCGGTTCGTGCCGGCCGGCCGGATCGTGGTGGGTCCAATGCAAAAAGCCCCCCTTGTCATTCCATTGGTACTCGCCCGCGAATTCGACGGCATCGCCTTCCCGCAACGGCTCGACCCGGCGGCCAACATCCAGATTGTGGGCCACCAGCAGGGATTCGCCCCCGGCCAGCCGGACCAGAAAGCGTTGATGTCGGCTGCCGATGGTATCGTCCGGCAGGAGTTTCACCACGCGCCCCGCGCCTTGCACCTGCTCGTCCATCGCGCGCCGCGCGATGGCGGCGCCGACATCCCGGTTGCCGCCGGGCACGCGCCGGCGGGGTCTTGAGGCTGAGCGGCGGGAACGCGTCCATCGCCACAGCGCCTCGATCAGGGCGGCCAGCACGGGAATCCACTTTCTTTTCACAAGGCTCCTGGCCGATTCTCAGCGGGTCTGGCTGATCCACACAACGCGGAAAGATTCGAGAATCTGGCAGGCTTCGTCGAGATACAACCGGGCGATGCCGGGGTTGTGGATGACGGCCAGCAGGTCGTGGGACAGCACGGAGGTGTTGTACCAGTTGAAGGACCCGTCCAGCACGATGCGCTCATCAATGACGCACTGCTTGGAGTGCACGGGGGAATACGGGACGGGGCGGTCGTGGACGCCGTACACCAGGGCAATGGGCAGGCCGGCCTCCTGCAGGCGGCGCACCGCGGGCAGCAGCGGACGGTGCAGCTCTTCGCTCCAGGAGCGCTCCCGGCCCGGATCCCCCTGCCAGGCCAGATGCCCGTTGAGAATCAGGCGCACATACACGCCGCGCCGCCAGGCCTGGATCAGCGCATCCACCACGCTGTCGCCATGCTCCCCGCGCAATTCCCCGATCAAAAACAGGCACAGGTGGATCGAATGCCGTGCGCGGTGGATTTCCGCCAGGATCGCCTGGTGCGGGCGGTAGTAGCGGCCGTTGAGCATGGCCGTGCGCCCGAACGTATAGAGCAGGTTGAAATGCGCGAACGGATCCACGCCGTAGCGCTGGATCACCCCGCCCCGGCAGGCCTGGAAAATATTGTCGAGCAGCCGGCAGACGCCCTGCGAGCGAAAGGTCATGCCCGACTCCCAGTTGCTGCCCCAGCGGTCGAAGGTGATGTTGAACGAGCCGACGATGGCATCCTCGTCGCCGAAGACGATGAACTTGTTGTGCATGTCGGTGGCGACTTCGGCAAGGGAGTCCCGGGTGGTGCAGAGTTCCCCGAGCAGTTCGATGCCGGAGCGTTTCAGGGCGAGATAGTTTCCGCTGTTGGTCAGGGTCATCTTGCGCCAGTCCACGATGCACTGCACCGGAACGCCGCAGCGGTGCGCATGGATGAGGTGCCGGATGAAGTCGGCGTCGTCAATGCAGTCCACGCAGACCTGGATGGCACAGGGCCGGCCGGGCTGGGTCTGGCGGCGCCAGATCATGGCATCGATCTGGTCATGGATGTAGCGCTTGGGATGGTACGGATGCCACGCCTGCCCCTTGGTGAACTTGGGGATCAGGTTCAGGGATTCAAAGTGGTGGTTGATGTGGTCCACGTCGCGCTGCAGCTGGCCGGCGTCGGCCTCGCGCGTACGCCACGGGTTGGGCGTGGCCCACTGGTCCGTCACCTGCCGCCGGACTTCGCCGGCGTGGTGGAATTCGCGTCCGTCCATGAAGATGTATTCCAGCCGCGACGGGATGGAACGGCCTTCGTGGTGGAGGATGTAGGAAAACTTGACGCAAGTGACGTTTCCCTGGTGCATCGGCCGGGGATGGATGAACAGGTCGCGGGTGGCGCGGCGGTGGCGGTTCCATTCGACGTCGCACGGGTCGGTATGAGCCAGGTAGTGCTCGCACGTGCCGTCCTCGTGAAACACCTTCAGCAGCACCTTCACGTTCATGTCCACGCCCCAGTGGACGTGAAAATGAATGCGGCCCCAGCGCAGCAGAAACAGTTCGCGGAACTCGTTGTGCCGCGCGTACGGCGCGCTCAGATAGGCTTCGCCGGGAACCGCGTAGTGCTCCGCATACTCCATGGCCGCCTCATCTCCGCTCGAATTCCACCAGGTAGCCGGTATGGTCGGACACGCGGCCGTAATCCCCGGGCGTGAACAACTCTTCCGCTGCGATGGCCCGCAGGCGCGAGCCGGTATTCAGCCAGATGAAGTCAATTCGGCCGTCACCCGCCAGCGCCTGCGTGGAATCGGTGCGGGGCTCCTCCCGGAAGACCCGGTGAAACTCCGCCGGCCGGCGGATCTTCAGCATCTGCTCTTCAAAGCCCCCGGTCTCCACGATGTGCCGGAAAGCGTCGCTTCCGGCCGCGATGTTGAAGTCTCCGCACAGCAGAGTGCCGGCGCCCTCGGAGGCCTGGCGCTCCTGCGCCCAGCGGTGCAGGCGGTCGTACTGGGCGTGGAATCCGTTCTCCGGCCAGCTCAGGTGGACGCTGAAGACGTTGAGCCGCCCCATGAACGGCACGCGCACCTCCGCCATCACGATCTTGCGCGAATGGATGTCGCAGGGATCGGTGCTGTCGGAGACATACCCGGCATCCGTGGCGCCAAACGGATGGCGGCTGAGAATGGCCACCCCTTCGCGGTAGCGGTCGAATCCCAGGTGGGACCAGTCGGTGTGCAGGTGATACGGCCGCGGGAGCTGGTCGTTGAGAATGCGCGCGGCATTGGTCGCCCAGTCCCCCGCCCCGCCGTTCCAGTCCTCCCCGACTTCCTGCAGGCAGACGAGATCAATCCGCCGTTCGCGGATGGCGCGGGCGACGGTGGCAAGCTTGGCCGCTGCGTCCTCTTCCTGCCAGGTGTGGAGATTCAGCGTGAGCACCTTGAGGGTGTCGCGCCGCACACGGTAGTTGCTGCCGCCGTGGTTGTCCCACACCGTGCCGCGCGGGGTCCGGCATTCCACGGCGAACTCGACGCGATAGGCCTCCGGCAGGGGCAGGCGCGCCGCCCAGACCCCCCAGCCGTAGCGGTTGGGATTGCGCGCGTTGCTGCCGGTACTGCGGTCCCAGTGGTCGCGCCGGAAATAGGCCGGCGTCACCTGCGCCGTCGCCCAGCCGTCCGTGGTCCAGTGGATGGTCACCGACTCCGGTTCGATCTCCTGGCGCACCGCCACTTCCAGCGGCAGCGATACCATGGCCGCAGGCAGATGCGGACGGCAGCCCGTCACCCGCACGTCCACCGGCTCGAAAACGATCACCCCCGAATCGGCGTCCGATTGATAATTGCGGCCGTGGCAGCTGTCCCAATGGCGCTCCCCGCTGTGTTCCAGGCAGGCGGCAAACCGGATGTTGCCGGGAATGGACGTCTCGATCGTCAGGGGCAGCGCAAGGTCCGCCACCCACACCTCGTCGCCGCCGTCCAGCGTACAGCGGAAATCCGCGGGGGATTCCCGCCAGTTTCCGTCTTCGCCGCACCAGTGGATGGCCACCCGCTTGCCGAAGCCCAGATTCCGGACCCGCACCGCAAACGACAGCTCCTGGAAGGTCCCGTGGACCGTCCGGGAAATAATGTTCCGGACATAGATAAAGCGGAGGATCGCCATGTCCGAACCGCCGCCTATCCTTCCCGGATGTCGGCCGGCAGCTCCCGCTTGAGCGCCGTGTTCACCTTGTCCTGGAACGCATTGGCCTGCTCGTCGGTCAGCGTGCCGGCCGTTGACCGGTACGTAAAGGCATAGGCCATGCTTTTACGCCCCGCGCCGAGGTTCGGACCTTCGTAGATGTCGAACAGCTCGATTCTCTCCAGCTCCGCGGGGGCGGCGGCGCGCGCCACCTTCAGCACCCGTTCGTGGCGAACGTCTGTTGCCACGATCAGCGCCGCATCGCGCCGGATGCTCGGATAGCTCGGCGGAGGGGTCAGTCCTTGCATTGCAGCAATATCCTGGATCACCGGCTGCACGGATGTCTCCAGCAATCCGACGGGTTCATGGATGCGCCATTCTTTGGCGATGGTGCGGTTCAACAATCCCAGCCAGCCGACCGGTTCGCCGTTCACAAGGATGTCCATGCCCCGCCCCGGTTCGCTCCATGGCCGGTCCGCGGGCCGGAGCTCCGCCCCGCGCAGTTTGAGCGCCGCCGCGGCCTGCTCCCAGAGGCCCTTGATCCACAGGAACATCTCCGGTTCCCCCGCCGGCCGGAAAGTGTCCAGCCCCGTGCGCCCCACCGGCCCCAGCAGGCCCACGGCCAGATGCTCTTCCTCCGACGGCGCGCCGCTGGCGTCCAGCCGGAACACCCGGCCGGTCTCGAAGAATGCCGTTTGGGAAATCTGCCGCGACACGTTCAGGCCGATGGTTTCCACCATCTGCGGCAGCAGGGCGTCGCGCATCACCGTATGGTCCGCCGTCAGCGGATTGGCCAGCCGGACGCGGCGCGCGGCGCTGTCCTTGTCGAACAGATCCAGCAG
>ERZ795048.4132-NODE-4132-length-10268-cov-22.730931_pt1 | contig 10268 bp, 7 predicted proteins | sample MGYA00375132_ERZ795048 | MGnify/ENA primary metagenome ERZ795048 (study PRJEB30177, sample SAMN05720225) | activated sludge metagenome | isolation source: Anaerobic digester | place: Hong Kong | collected 2014-12-17 ...
GGGGTCAAATTGAATATCTCATAATGAATAAAGTTATCCCATGTATAAATTAAAATCTAAAATAAATGAGAGTCATTCAAAAATCAAAATTACTTGCAGCAACAATCATATTAATTGCTTTTTCAACACAACTTTTTGCAAACTACAAGGTTTTGGTTCTACTGCCGAACAAGTACGGTGCAAACTTTTTTCTCAACAAATCGAACTTTGAGAAGTACGGATGGGAAATTACAATTGCAGGGACTACACGAACTGTAAGTCCCTGCAATACATACGCGTTGCAATTAGGCTGTCAACCAATTACAGTTGATACACTTGTCAATGAAATTGAATCGGTTGAAAGTTGGGATTGTGTTGCCGTGATGTCCGGTAGTTTTTGGTCAAATTACCCAAACAGCAATCCCTGCGGAGATTTGCTGGCAAGCAGCGCAGCTCTGAATATTGTGAGCGAAGCCGCCGAATCGGGTCTAATTGTAATTGGATTTTGCACAGGTGTTAGGGTGCTTGCAGCTGCAAATGTACTCAACGGACTTCGGGTTACTGGAAATCCAAACTATATTGGCGAGTACACAAATGCAGGTGCAATTTGGATGGGACAAAAAAGGCCGCCAGTTATTCAGGGAAATATTATAACATCCACAGCCGGAGATTTTTACAATATACACAACTGTGCTGCAATTATTCGGGCCGAAGCGTTGCTTTCGAAGAAGGCAGGAAGAAAAGAAGGGAAATCTTTCAGCAGAAAAAATGAGAAAAATTCGTCAAACGGAGCGTGGGCTGCTGCAGAAAGTTCCGATGGAGGTTGCGTTACCGCCGGATTTTACTATAACGACTCGGAGAAATCGGACTTTTACTTTGCAAAATTTAGCGAGGATGGCGAGCTCGAAAATTCAAATCAGATTAGCATCCCCGGCTGGCAGTTTGCAACAGGAATTTCCAAAATTTCTTCCACAGAATACGTAGCTGTTGGGTACGGCGAGGATTCGTTCGGATCGTTCGATGCTTTTCTGATAAAAATTGACGAGCAGCTCAACGTTATTTGGACCAAACAGTTTGGTGATGATGGCTACAATATTCCAACCGATGTTTGCGTGCTAAACAATGGAAGTATTGCTTTTTCAGGTTACGCTGAATCATCAAATTCTACGCACGACGATTTCTGGATTGTAATAACCAACAGCTCCGGAGAAGAAATTTGCTCAACAAAAACTGGCTGCTCCGACTCTGAGATGTTTATGGGAATTGCGCCAACATCTGATGGAAATATGATTCTGGCAGGCAACGAAGGAAATTTTGATACAGGTTCCGGGAACCGGAACGCAGTTCTTGCATTAGTGAGCAATGAAGGTGAAATAATTTGGGAAAAAAGTTACTCGAGTCCTGACAGCGATTACACGGAGGACGATAGCGAATGGGGAGTTTCAGTAGCTGAAACTTCAGATGGCGGATTCTTACTTGTTGGGCACCACGATACCGTTTACGAAGAGCTAAAAAATGGATTTGTTCTAAAAGTCGATTCTGAAGGAAAAGAACTCTGGAGAAGAAGTATTGGCGAAGGAACATTCTACGATGGTATTGAGTCGGTGATTACTTACGATGACAGATTTTATATCAGCGGATTTACAACTTCAAAAACTACAGGAGAAAAAGGCTACTTCATTCAGTGTGATGACGAAGGACATCCCATTGAAAAAAGGATAATTGGCCAAAACAACGCCTTGGCATTCCACGATTTGGTGTTGGCAAACAACAAAATCATTGCAGTTGGACAGGAATATCCAAACCAAAAATCATCGAATATTACAGTTCAGGTTTTAAAGGAATTGGCCACATCAATCAATTCTGTTTCCCATTCCAATCACAAAGTGAAATTGTTTCCAAATCCGGCAACAGATAATATTTCAATTGTTTTGGAAGAAGAAGGTTCTGTTTCCTACGAAATTTCAACCTATAATATTATCGGACAAAAATTGAGTACACTGAATGGGAAAATCATCGGGAATGTGCCGATGGTTTTTAGCAGGGAAGAGCTTAACATTAAAGAGGAAATAAACGGAATTTTTCTCATCAGAGTTAAGTACAACGGTAACGAGAAAACTTTTAAGGTTTTATTTAATTAGCGTTAGAAAATTTCATAAAATCATGAAAATGATTATTAAACTATTAATTCCCCTACTTACTCTTTTTGTTTCATGCGATGGAACAGATGAAGAAAAACCAATTGTTATCACTCCCGAAGAAATTTCAATTTATAAAGGAACCAATATTGTTGCTGACGGAAATGTGGATAGCGAGGAATGGGCTGATGCTAAACATGTTGAAATCTCCATGGTCGATAGGGAGAATATCAAAATTTTTGTAAAACACAACGATGAAAGTCTGCTCCTGATGTTTATCCTTAACAATCCAAGCGTAACTTCAGTAGTTTTTCCTGAGATTCTGATTGATGCAAATAACAACAAATCAGAATCGTGGATGAGCGACGACTGGTGGTTTCATGTTTCAGGAAGCGATTGCGTTTCACAAGGTTCATATAGCGTTTACACAAACTGCGAGGTTGAGCAACCCGATTGGTACGCAGTACCAAACTATCCGACAAGTTCCCCCGGAATTGTTGATACAATTGAAGTTATTATTCCATTTTCAAAAGTTGGAATCTCAAAAGGCGAAACTTTTGGCTTGGCTTTACTTGTAACAAACACCGTTAATCTTGTAAAATACTGGCCGACAAATGCAAATATTCATAAACCAAGCTCATGGAGTAACGCTAAAATAGATTAAGATAGTACAAAGCAACGTATCCAACCTTAATATTACAATCTTCTCCAGAAAGGTTCATCAATAAGTCCTAGAGTAATTTCAAAAAACAAGAAAGATTACAGTATTTAGTATCAAATTTCAGGTTAAACTTTACCCGCCGATTTTAGTCCAATTTGCTGAATTGCTTAGGATTATTCAAAACTGAAATATGAAAATCGATTTCATTTCGAATGATGATTTAACAAGAATTGGACATCTTCAGCCCTCAGGCTGGTCTGATATAATTTCTGAGTTTAACTTTTACATATCCAGCAAATTCTGCTATCCCATTAAAGTTACCGAGAATAATAAGATAGTTGGAATTGGATGTTCAATAATATTTGGCAATTCGGGTTGGTTAGCGCATATTATTGTTGATGAAAACTTCCGCGGAAAAGGAATTGGAGCCACAATAGTTCAAAATTTACTCGATATTATAAAGTCGCAGGGAGTAAAAACAAATCTTCTTATTGCAACTGCAATGGGATTGCCACTTTACCAAAATTTTGGATTCCGTATTGTGACAGATTATATTTTTATGCAGCGCACAAGTGCTGCCGATCAGCAGCAAGTTTCCCCAAACATTATTGCTTATAAAGATGAGTTTCGAAATGAAATCCTCAGGATGGATAAAAAGGTTTGCGGGGAAGATCGGAGTTTACTTATTGAAGAACAATTAGTAAACTCGTTTATTTTCAGCAACAATGGAAAGATTTCTGGTTTCTATGTCCCAACCCTGAAAGAAGGACCAATTATTGCAACCGATGTAGAATCAGGAATTGAGCTAATGCGATTTAAATATTTTAACAAAGGAAAAGCGGTACTTCCTTCAAATAATCAGGCAGGAATAAATTTCCTGAAAAATTTTGGATTTGAGATTACCAATACGGTTGGCGTAAGAATGATTCTTGGCGATGATATTGAGTGGATTCCGGAAAATATATTCAGTAGAATTGGCGGGAATTTTGGCTAGCATAATTCAATAAATAACATGTTAAAACCTTCTACCTGAAAAACGATTTATAAAAAGAATCAAAAGACTTCCGCAACAGTTTAAACAGCTTTTTCCTCCCTTAAAATAGTATTTATTCTGCTTATCATTTCGAGGTTTTAATTCCCTTCATTATTCTCTTTTTTTGGTGGTAAAATTACAATGCGTGATTAAAAGGTTGTTTTCTATGAAAAATCTTTTCGCACTTTTCGTATTTACTTTTTTAATTTCCCCATCTCTCAAATGTCAGGAATTAAACTACCAAAAACTCGATAGTTTCATCAATAAAACCATTCAGGAGTGGGATGTTCCCGGAGTTGCCGTTTCCATTGTTCAAAATAGTGAAATTGTTTACCAGAAAGGATTTGGGGTGAAAGAATTGAAAACGAACGAGAAGGTTACTCCTCAAACACTGTTCTACATCGCGTCGGCCAGCAAACCGTTCACATCAACCCTATCGCTGCTATTGCTGCAGGAAAACAAGTTGGATATTGATATTCCTGTACAGAATTACATTTCCGATTTCAGCATGGTCGATTCGTTTGCCTCGCAAAGAGTTACGCTGCGTGATATGATGACCCACCGTACGGGAATTGCCAGAGAAAAATTCTTTACACTGAACAACATAAACAGTAGGAAAGATGTGCGCCATAGCTACTCACTTTTCGAGCCGGCAGCAGATTTCAGAACGGCATTCATATACTCCAATGAGAACTTCACCGTAGCCGGTGATATTATTGCAGAGGCCGCAGGCGATTCGTGGGAAAATCTTGTAAAATCGAAAATATTTGTTCCCCTTGGGATGAGCAGCACCCTTCTCTCAAAGAACGATTTAACTGGTAAAAACTATGCAAAGCCTTACATCGACTGGGGAACGGGAAACGAACCTCTCGAACTTTACGATTCAAAATATTTGGGTGCAGCAGGTTGCATAATTTCAAATGTTGAAGATTTATCAAGCTGGATTTTACTATACCTCAACCGAGGGAAAGTAAACGAAAATCAGCTGATATCTAAAAATCTTCTGGCACAGCAGCTTTCAGCGCAAATTCCTACCAAACCGTTATCGTACTTCCCCGAAGTTTCGTTTGAATGTTACGGAATTGGTTGGTTTCTCGATTACTATAGGGGAAATTTCCATGTACATCATGGTGGCGTGCTTTACGGGTACACCTCGCTGGTCTCGTTCCTTCCGCAAAAATTGCTTGGCGTTGCCATTCTCGCAAATAAAAACAATACTCCAGCTACAAACATTATCGAAAAGTACATCTACGATAATATGCTGGGACTAGAAGTAGTTGACTGGAATGGACGGTTCAAGCAGCAGGAAGAACGAATGCTGGCGATGATGAATGAAGAAAACTCTGAAGAAATTCAATACTCAGAAATTTCAACCGATGAAGCGAATAGATACGTTGGAACATACTACTGCAAAGGCTTTGGGGAAATACAAATCAGGTTGGATAATGGGAAACTACTTGCAAACATGCGCGATATTGATTGTGAGTTCAAAAAAATTGATGATGCCAAATTTGAGCTCTACCATCCGGTTGAGCACCAAGGCTGGGAGGTTGATTTTGAAGTAAAAAAGGGCAAATCAGTTGGTTTTTTTGTTGCCATTGGGATAAATAATTTCAAAGTTTTCTACAAAAATCAAACCCTTTAAAAAATGAAAAAGAACAAATTAGTAAAACTGAGTTTTTTTGCTCTGATTCTAGGAATCACAATTACAACTTCCTGTAAAAAGGATGAAACAGTTATCGTAATCAACGATAACCTGGGAACTCGCTTCGATTGGAGAGATTCAAGCATTGTAACTCCTGCAAAGAATCAGGGAAACTACGGCAGTTGTGGAGTTTTTGCTGCCATGGGTGCTCTTGAATCGGCAATTGCCAAAAAAACCGAAATGTTTGTGGATTTATCGGAGCAGCATTACATAAACGCTTCAACTACCTGGGATGCAACAACCGGCGTTTCGCCAATGACGGTTTACGATTTTATTATCGAAAACGGAATAGTTATTGAATCAAGGTTACCTTATCAGGCAACAATTACGAACGAAATTCCACAGGAACCAATGGATTTCTTTTTAAGCTCATACGAAACAGTTTCTCTGGAAAATTTTTCAGCATCCGAATCGGTTAAAAAAGTAAAAGAAAATATCCTGGCGCACGGACCAGTTGCTGCTGCAATGGACATAATGAGCGATTTGAAATATTATAGCGGAGGAATTTACACACCCGGCAGTAACAGTGTAAACTGTGGAGGACACTGGGTTGTGATTGTTGGTTGGGAGAATGATGCCAGTCTAACTCAGGGCGGATACTGGATTGTTAAAAACTCAAGCGGAACAAGTTGGGGCGAAAATGGTTTTTTCAAAATCCCTTACACCGTCTGTAATCTGGATCGATACGTTATTGTTTATCCAGTTTTCTAAAAAAGAATTTATATTAAACTAAAAATCGTATAGTTGGTCAGCAGTTACCACTTCAGCTGGGCCAAATCGATTTTCAATTTCTTTCAAATTTATTTCATCCTCATTACCCAGAATTATTATAGTTCTGGGTTTTTGTTGGATGTAATCTTTACTGAATTTTATAATATCATCAAGGTCAATATCTGGAAAAGAATCCCAGTAAAATTTTCTGATATCATCCTGGTAACCCATTTTTTGCGATTGCAAATAATTCCATAACATATCCTTTTCGGATATTCTTTCGTTCCTGATTTTATTAATAGCTGCATCCTTTGCCAGCATGAATGAGTTTTCGGAAACGGGAATGTTATTGAATAAGCTATCGAAGGCAAAAACTGCATCAGCAACTTTCCCGTTTTGGGTTGCTATATAGCTATAGTTTACAAACGGTTCTGAGGGAATTTCGGGTTCAAAATATTTTGATGCAACAGAAAAAGCCAATCCTCTTTTTTCCCTTAACTCCTGAAAAACAATAGAATTCATTCCTTCGCCAAAGTAAGTATTGTATAATTCTGCCAAAGGCAAAATTTCTTTACTAAAATTTACGCTAGAACTAACAAACTCAACAATTGCTTGGTTTGTATCAAAATGCGAGAAAACAACTTTGCTCGATTTATTTTCTTGCTTAGCAAATTCAACAGGTGCCGGAATTTCCCTGAAGGAATCAGGAATCTGATGAATCTTGTCAACCAAATCGGTTACTTCCTCAATTTTACTTGGCCCATAGTAAAGCACTTTATGTTGGAAATCAGAGAGATTATGGATATTTCTTATCAGCGAGTCGGGATTTAACCCGGTAATTTCCTTTTCACTTAATCGGTTCGAAAAGGGTGAATTCTTCCCGTAAATACCATAATCGATTAGTGCTAAAAAGTAATTATTCTGATTTGCTTTGGCAGATTCTCTTGCATGTAATACAAGTTGTATGTACTTATCGAATTCTTCGCGGGTTGGTTTGCTATCTGTTAAAATTTTTTCAAGCAGTTCAACTGCTAATTCCTGATTTTCGCTTAAACCGCTAACTGTAACAAATGTTTCATCACGTGTAGTTGAAAAACTGTACTTACAAGCTAGCTTAAAAAACTCTTGTTTTATTTGCGCTGCACTGTATTCCGATGTTCCGATAAAATCAAGTAGACCTGAAGAAAGAGTTAACATCTTGTCGTGATCTCTTCCTAACAGAAAGTAGTAGGTGAGTGAGAAAAGGTCGTTTTCGCTACTATTTTTGTAAACAATTTCAAGACCTTTCTTGGTAATCGTTTCCTCAAGCTCATTCTTGTAATCAACAAAAACGGGCTCAATTTCAGCAACATCTCTCGTTTTAATAACCGACATGAACTCCGATTCTACATCATGGTTTACATGAATTGGGGTGTTGATTGGCTTTTCAATTTGCAAATCTACATTTGAACTTTTTTCTCTAAAATCAGCCATATAATCCGATTCGTCATCCCGGTTCAAATTCAAGGGTGTAATAATTACCTTCTCACCTGCTTCATCTCCCGATTTCCCTTGATGTTTAAAAACTACTGCGTAGTTGTTATTAATATTTTTTCTAGCAAAGTCAACAATTTCGTCTTTCGTGATGTTTTGTAAAACCTCAAACTCATTAACGGCGACATTCCAGTCATTTTCGTATGTAAAACTATTCGTTATCATCCAGACTCTGCCATTGTTGCTTTCAATATCGGTAGCATACTCTAACTTAATATTATTAACTATTGCCTCCACCAACCAATCGTTAAAATCACCTTTTTTTAGTAATTCAATTTGCTCGAGCAGAATATCTTTCACCTCATTCAAGGGTTGATTTTTCTTGCCAAATCCGTAAACATTCATCAACGAATAATCTTTCATCTCCTGAAATACTACTCCCGAAGAGTAAGTTTTCTGTTTAAGATTTACGTTCAAATCAACCAAACCTGTACTCCCGTTAAAAAGAATTTGGCTAACCAAACTGGCAAGTAAAGCATCGCGACTTGACGCGCCCGGGAATCGGAATCCGATGTGAACCTGCTCATCACCAATTCCGTAAACATGCTGTTCGATTGGTTTTTCAATTGGTTTTTCCGGTAAAATATTTAGTGTTGGCAACTCTTTCGGCTCTAACTTTCCAAAGTATTTTTCAATAATTGAAATAGTTTTATTCGGGTCGAGATCTCCACTTAAAACAATTGCCATGTTATTTGGCACGTAGTAATTATTGTAAAATTCTTTCAACTTTTTTATCGAAAGTTTTTTTAAATGCTCAGAGTTTCCCAATGGAGTATTTTGTCCGTATGGATGATTTGGGAAAAGGCAACGATTTATTGCCTCATTTATCCGATAATAATCCCGAACTAGCGATCTGTTTTTTTCTTCGTAAATTGTTTCTAACTCGGTATGAAAAAATCGAAAAACCGGATCAGAAAATCTTTCTGCTTGGACGATTGCCCAGTTCTCAAGCTGGTTTGAGGGAATATTTTCAATATATACAGTGTGATCATTAGTTGATGTTGCATTTGTTTGCTGAGCTCCAATTGAACTCATCAGCTTAAAGTATTCGTTTGGAACCGCAAATTTTGATGCTTCGTATGAAATGCTATCTATCGTTCTGTAAATTAATTTCTTTTTACTCGAATCTTGCTCATTCCTAAATTTTTCAAATAGTATTTCTATGGAATCAAGCAAAGGTTTTTCTTTTTCCCAGCAAAGTGTTCCTATTCTGGATGTTCCTTTAAACATCATATGTTCAAGGCAATGCGATAATCCTGTATTATCCTCCGGATCAAATTTACTTCCAACTTTTACAACAATATTTGAATGAATTCGTGGCTCTTTTTTGTTAACACTCAGGTAAACTTTTAGCCCATTGCCTAGCGTATATATTTTAACATTAAGCTGATTATTAGACACTTCTTCAAACCCATACTTTCTCGCACACGAAAAAGCAACAAGAATCAACAAGAAAAAAATTGATACTAGAAATGACTTTCCTGCTATTTTACTTCTCAACTGTTCAGATTTTTGAGTTAGCATTTTCTGTTGTAATATGTAAAAATATGAAGAATTATATTGAAACAGGAAAATTCAACTATTATTTTATCACAATTAACAACTTGTTAATCTGTATTATAAAAATTTCTGGTATATAAAAACATCATGCTACCAATTATTCTTTGGTAACAGTAAATTGAAAAAAATAAACTATAGCGTATCCTTTGGGGTTTGTTCGTTTAATCAAATGCCAGCAATAATTTTAGTACTTAAACTTTTTAAATATTCTTCAAGATTTGCATCATTTATTGCGTCCCCAATATCATAAGCACACGATGTTACAACCCCAAGATATTCTACCCCCAATGTTCTAAAAATCCTTTTAAACATTTCAATTGTTAAATCGCAATCTTTTTCTCCATCACCAGCCGGAAGAAGCAAAGCAGCCTTTTTACCGTTCAATTTTTTATTTTGAAAATACGGACGGAGTCGATCAATCAGTAGCTTCATTTTTGCTGTTGGCCCATACCAGTAAATGGGAGTTCCAAAAACAATAACATCAGCGGATTCTATTCTTTTATAAATTTCATCTAAATCATCAGAAACGGTACATACCAAATCTCCTTTTTTACATTTCCTGCAATCAGTGCAGGGTGAAATTTGATAATCGTACAAAAAAAATGTGCTGAGTTTGCCGTTTCCTAAGTTTCTGGCAAGCATTTTTGACATTGTGCTGGTATTCCCATTCTTACGCGGGCTACCAATTAGCATTACAATATTTTTTGAATCCATAATCTTTAGATGAAGAATTATGTGACAATTTAGAATTTTGAAGCGGATTTTCTAAATCTAGTATCTATTAAATTGAAATTAAAATCTGAAAAACAAAATAATCATAGTTTTTTGCTTAATGTCAGTAAATTAAACCAATCCGTACAATATAACAATAGGGTAATGTGAATCCATTAATTTCTCCCACATTTTCGGTAACTTTGCATTCCCAAAAATTCAACTTTTTGGATTTTA
>ERZ795048.4135-NODE-4135-length-10265-cov-4.257591_pt1 | contig 10265 bp, 8 predicted proteins | sample MGYA00375132_ERZ795048 | MGnify/ENA primary metagenome ERZ795048 (study PRJEB30177, sample SAMN05720225) | activated sludge metagenome | isolation source: Anaerobic digester | place: Hong Kong | collected 2014-12-17 ...
TGGTTATGAAATCCGCAGGGGCATGGGTTCATGGAAGCGATGAGCATGAAGTTTGCAGGATAATCGACGGTGAACCTGGCCCGGCTCACGGTGATCACCCGGTCTTCCAGCGGTTGCCGGAGCACTTCCAGCACATTGCGCTTGAATTCGGGAAGTTCGTCCATGAACAGCACCCCGTTATGTGCCAGGGAGATCTCACCCGGTTGCGGGTTGTTTCCGCCCCCAACGAGTGCTACATCGGAAATGGTATGGTGGGGGGAGCGGAAGGGACGCAGGGTCACCAGTCCGGTCTGGGAACCCATCTTGCCCGCAACCGAGTGGATCTTGGTAGTTTCAAGTGCTTCTTCCAGGGTCATGGGTGGAATAATTCCAGAAATTCTTTTCGCCAGCATGGTCTTTCCGGATCCGGGGGGTCCGACCATAATTGCATTATGTTGTCCGCATGCTGCGATGATCAGGGCTCTTTTAACGGCTTCCTGTCCTTTCACATCGGAGAAGTCCAGGTCGTAATTTGCCAGTCCTCGCATAAATTCTTCACGGACATCAATTCGGGTGGGCTCAATCAGCTCCTTTCCAAGTAGGAAGCGGTGGGCCTGCCGGAGACTCTCCACACCGATCACGTCCAGCCCTTCCACCACGGCGGCTTCACGGGAGTTTACCTTTGGCACGATGATGCCTTTAAATCCCTCCTGCAGGGCACGGAGAGCCATGGGTAGCACACCACGGACGCTCTGGACGGTGCCGTCCAGCGACAGTTCACCCATAATCACATAATCGGCGAACATCTCCGTGTGCAACTGCTCCGATGCTGCCAGCACGGCCAGTGCCATGGGCAGGTCGTACACCGAGCCCTCCTTTCGGATATCCGCCGGGGCCATATTGATCACCACCCGCTTACGGGGCCAGTCGAAACCATTGGTGATAATGGCCGATTCCACCCTTTTCTGGCTTTCCTTCACCGCATTATCCGCCAGTCCCACGATGAAAAACCGGATACCAAACGTAATATTCACCTCGATGGTGATGGTGGTGGCGGAGATCCCGTGAACGGCGGAGCCGTAGGCTTTGATTAGCATAACAGTTGAATTTAGAATATCGAATGTAGAATGTAGAATGTAGAAGTTTGCATACGAATTGATTAAAAGTGTTTTTTAGAATCCAGGTTTCTTTGAGCGGTTTGAATGCTTTTCACGAAGATGGAAATCAGTTCATTGCATTCAGCCGTTGCCTGATCCACCATAGAAATATCCGGACATAGATTTGCCTTTTGTATTATTTTCAGACAAACCATACTTTCACGTAATTCTTTAAGAATGATTTTACTTTTATGAATAAAGTCCTTTCTTGACTCAGCAGCCTGCGCCTCTCCGTAATTCAATGCTGACGAGGATCCTGACCTGATCAACTGCCCTGAAAAGTGCTGTCCTGCCTGCGTTCCAGGCAAAGAATTTGTTACTTCTATTGCAAGAACAGAAAAGTCTATCAACCTGTCTTCCAGGTCAAATACTCTATTTTCACTCATAATATGTTATTTTGATGTAATAAATTCTGATTATACCAACATGCAATTAAGTTCAATATACCCTCCCCCTTTACTTCAATCATAGGCCGAATGCCAACCGGCCTATGGACTCATGAACATGGCTAAAGCCTCGGTTCGTTATTCTACATTCGATATTCGATATTCGACATTCTACATTCTACCGGGTTAATGTGATGAGAAGGGGAATTATCGGCCGAAGGAGAAAAAATTTTATAGCTTTTGAATAAAATATCACAAATGAAAAGCGCCGATTCTTGAATCGGCGCTACGTATATGTGAAGTATATTAGTTATCCGGTCTTTTTCTTTATTTGCCTTCGAACCACAATAGCCAGCCTGTCTCCCAGGTACACCATTCATCAATCATCAACCTCATGCCTGATGAGCCAGGCTGACACATCGGTTATTCATTCGATATTCGATATATTAAGGCCGGTAGACTCATGAGCCAGGCATAAGCCTCAGTTCGACATTCTTTACTCCTCTCGACTCCTTTCGACTCTGTGGTTCATCTCGACTCCGTGATTTATCTCTACTCCGTTTCCGTAAGGATCTCATACTCAATTAGCTTCAGTTCGACATTCTTCACTCCTCTCGACTCCTTTCGACTCCGTGGTTCATTTCAACTCCGTGGTTCATCTCGACTCAGTGGTTCATCTCGACTCAGTGGTTCATCTCGACTCCGTTTCTGTAAGTATTTCATGCTCAATAAGCTTCACGCTCGACAGGTACATACTCAGGATGGTGACCGTCTTCATGGTCGGACCCTGGAAGTAGAATTCTGCCCAGGCTTCGGGACTGGTTTCCCGTTTCCAGGTCATGAGCACCAGTGAACGTTTGATGTACTTTTCCAATTCTGGATTGGTGGTTAGCAGTAAAGCATGGTCGCGGTAAGAAACCAGCAAGTGATACAAGCGATATTCATCTTCTTTTGCAATAATCCTAAGTGGCTCATAATCATTGGCAAGATTATGTGATTGAAGCAGGTCCCTGTATGCACTTTCATAGGGCCAGGGATTACTCTCATCTTCATAAAAAGAGATCAGGCGGTCTTTTACCGAAAATATATATTCTTTAATCTCATCCGCTTCCTTTACAAGGACCTCGCACTTATTTATCTTTTCTGTATTTCCGGAAGCCATAAGATCGTCCCAGTCATAAGCGGTCTGCCTGTCCAGGTACATTGCATTGTAGTTCAGGTTATTTTCCGGAAAATAGAGACTTACGATCGCTTCCCTGGAGGCTGAGCGAACGTAAACCAGTACCAGGATGGATACAGTAACAGCGGTTAGGATGATCAATAGAAAATTATTCAGCTGGTTTTCACTCTTTTTCAATACGTTTAACACCAGCAGGGGCAACAATATCACTGCCACCAGGGACCAGGAAACCAGGAGGACAATACCGGCACCGGGCCAGTGCATGATTTTAAAAAGTGATCCCAGGATTACCAGGATTCCTGCAAGCACTCCGCCCAAAATTAGCTTCTTGTTTACTTCCTCATCCATTTTCTTCCCTTCCCTGATCTTCGTTATAGCGAAAACCGGAAGGAAAACCAGTGCCAGTCCGCTAAGACCGATAGTAAGCATAATGCCTGCACCCGGCCAGTGCTGTAACTTACAAATAGCACCCAGGATAGTGATCATGGCAGGGACCATTCCTGAAATATAGAGTGTCATTGGTATGGGTTCGCCCATATTACGGGTATCCCGGATACGGACCATAACAAACAACGGAAGAAAAATCATTCCTGTTATAAAAAGGGCGGCCGTATTGAGTATTCCTGCACCGGGCCAGTGCATTACCTTGAAGGTCAAACCTGCAAGGATCAGTATGGGAGCCAGAACTCCCAGTGCAAACATTGTACGTTTCATTCGTCGGTATTTTTTACTGATTAGATAGAGCGTCTCATCCTGGATCTGCCTGATGCGCTTACGGCCCATGACAATTTTCACATGCTGGTATGCTTCGTTGAATGTCATACCCTTTTCCATGGCCAGTTCCACCTGGCAGCAAATGTGATCCAGCAATTCATCTTTGAGGCCTGTATAAGTCAGACCCTGACCATCGATGTCTACTGAAATACTTCCGATCTGTTGTTCATCCAACTCAACCATAATTCAGGCTGATTCCGGGAGACGGCTTAATTAGTTGTTGCATGACCCTCACAAACTCACGGAATTCCTCGGCTTTATCACGGGAGGTAATTTCTCCTTCCGGAGTGAGCCTGTAATACTTCCTGACACGTTTCCCAATATTGTAAGATTCGGAAACAATCAGTCCTTCGGATTCCAGTTTGTGAAGCGTCGGATAGAGTGCACCCCAGGACAGCTGGATCTTCCCTTCACTGATCCGTTCCACCTCCCGGGTAATTTCATAACCATACATCCTGCGGTTCTCCTCCAGCAGGGTTAAAACAATGGTTTTCAGGGTTCCCTTGAGTAATTCATTTGATATCATGAAGCAAATATATACAATTTTTCGATATATCGTATTCTTTTATATTGTTTTTCGATATATTACCTGAATTTTATTTTGATCTGATTCAGTGAAGTAGCTTTCAGTAAAATACTACAGTCAATTCAACCCGTTCTCGCAAATTGTTTCTATTTTTAAGACCCCAACCCGCCAGAAAACTAAACAATGTCAGGCAGATTTACCATACTTCTGTTGCTTGTACTGCTTAGCGGTTGTAAATCCGATAACCAGGCACTTGAGTATTACCGGCAACTGGCTGACATAAACAATGAAATCGTATACCAGGTACATCTCGCCATGGATGATACCCGGAAATTCATCGGATCCGGCAGGGGCGTCATTTCAGATCAAAACGATCCCGACATCAACCTGGGCAGATCCACAGACGAACTGCGCAAGAGTTTCGATTCCATTTCAAGCATGTGCAGGATAAACAGGAAGCTCCTGGAGGAGATAGGTCCGTTCAGGGAAGACTCTACCTTATACCTTGCCTTCAGCAAATCCCTGCAGGTTATTGAAAATATTAACAGGGATGAATTTACTGCTTACCTTGAAAGCATTGAATCCGGCACACTTACAGCACAACGGGTTGCAGTTCTCTACGATGCGGCTGTTAAGATGTCGGAAGACCATAGCAGCAGGGTGGAAACCATCCTGGCTTTTAACAGACAATACAGCCTGAACCTGGATACCATTGAACTAATGATCTCACGGCACAATGCGGAGAAGTTCAGGAGCAATATTACCATTCTTCACAATTCCATTCCTCTTGCCGGCAATTGCAAAGATGGATTCGGACAGTTGAAATGTGTCGACGGAACCCTGTATACAGGAAATTTCAGGAACGGTTTGTTTAATGGAAAGGGGAAGCTTGAATATGCCAATGGTGATTCATACGAAGGTCATTTTGTAAATGGAAGTTTCCAGGGATATGGTATTTACAGGTACAAAAACGGTGACAAATATGAAGGTGAGTGGAGGGAGGACCTCTACAACGGGATTGGTAAAATTGTCTTCTCTAATGGGGATACAACATTCGGTTACTGGCTGAATGGAATATATACCGAGATTTAAAATAAAACTGTGGTAGAGATGCAACATCCTGAAATAGTAAAAATCAGTGAAAACGAATACTTCTTTGGCACCGATAAGGTTACTCATATTGGCAATTCAATATTAGTGGTTGAAACCCAGGGAGATCAGACCCCGGAGCTGGTGGATCTTATTAAAAACAATTACCATGAGTTTTTTAACTTATTCGGCGGCAAAGTTAAATTACTGGTGGACCTGGATCATATCGGGAAGAATCCTCCCGTTGCCAGAAGATTATGGACAGAGGTCGCCAGGGATCCGCTTACCACAAAGCTGGCTGTATACGGCATGCATCCGGTTGCCAGGGTGCTGGCCTCTTTTATAATGGGGACTACACATATCTCGAAATACAGGTTTTTTGAATCTAAGGAAGAAGCATTGAACTGGCTAAAACAATAGCTTATCAGAAGAAAGCGCCTCGCTGGCAGAAAATCCTATGTTTTTTTCACTTAAACTGCTAAGTTTCGTATCTTTCGGCAGTTTATGCACCCCATTATTATTAGTTGACTGAAATCAAAGGGGATAATGTGAAGGAGACAGCTATTAATATTTACCTTGAAATCGGAAAAGGCAGTGTTGAAGAGTATTTTGATAGATTAAAACCTCTCACCCTCCTTGAAGATTCACTATTATACATCGAAAAACAGGTTGATCTATCCGGTCAATTATGCGGTGCAACAGTTAAAAATTGTCCATTAAATTTTAAAGTCCGAATAAGCACATCAAAGTTCACCTATTGGTGTGTAGATTATTTGTATTTATAAGCCTCAATGACTCACTTATCTGAAAATAAAAGGATTCATAACCTTATTGAAACGGTTATGAAAGTCGCCCGCGGAGACTTTTCTGTTCAGGCTGATATCTCTCCAGAGAATGATGAGTTGGATGCGCTGGCGGTGGGATTGAATATGCTTATCGATGACCTGGCAGAAAATGTGGATCTGCAGACCCAGTACGAGCGGTTAAGGGAAATTAACGAAGAACTGGAAAGCGCCAAGGAAAAAGCGCAGGAGAGCGACAGGCTGAAGTCAGCCTTCCTGGCAAATATGAGTCATGAGATCCGAACTCCCATGAATGCTATCATCGGTTTTTCCACCCTCCTGGGCGAGCCGGGAATGAATCCGGAAAGCATGAAAGAATACATAGGGATTATCCAGAATTCGGGATATCATTTGCTGGCACTTATCAATGATATTCTCGACCTGGCCAAGATAGAATCCAACCAGCTTTCCATACACAAAGAATACTGCGATATTGAAGATATCCTGGGACAGGTGAATGATATGATCAGCCGCGACACCATTTTGCTGAACAAGCCGGAGGTGGAGTTTATCTACAAGCCTGTATCCACACCACATAATTACTCTCTGTTTACCGACAAGATCCGCATTAAGCAAATCCTGACGAATTTACTTACAAACGCGATTAAATATACCGACTCGGGCACCGTACAACTGTCATATTCTTTCAATAACGAACAGTCTGTTCCCCGCATTATTATATCAATAAAAGATAGCGGAATAGGTATTCCGGAGGAGTTTCATGAAGACATCTGGGAACGTTTCAAGCGGGTGGATAATGAGCAGTTCCAGGAAGGAACAGGCATTGGCCTGAGTATAACCAAAGGCCTGGTTGATTTGCTGGGAGGCAGCATTGAACTAGAATCTGAGCCCGACCGGGGAACAGAATTCAGCGTTATATTTCCATGTTCCGTGGAAAAACCAAATAGTTACCAGGATCCTGTATTTTCTACTATAGATCTGGATATTGACCTGAGCGATTTTCGTATCTATATCGCTGAAGATAAGTTGGAATCCTTCCGGTTACTAAAAGATATCATACTTTCCAAAGGCGGGCAGGTGAAACATGCTGTAAACGGAAAAATATTACTGGACCTGATCACGGAAAAAGTACCTGACCTGGTCCTGCTTGATATATACATGCCCGAAATGAATGGCTATGACACCATCCGGGAAATCCGGGCCAGAGGGTATTCTTTTCCTGTAATAGCCCAGACCGCATACGCCGCAAACAGTGAGAAAAAGGCAATTCTGGACTCCGGTTGCGACGGGTACCTTTCAAAACCGATCAACCCGGCTGCTCTAATCCGGGAGATCGTTATTCAATTAAAGCTGCAGGGCGAAATCTAAAGCCCTACCATTAAAAATCCATTCGTCCTGCAAATCTTCCCCAAAAGCAGTATTCTATGTTATTACATGGAAATATTCATACAGATTGCAACGATTTCCTAACTTGAGCGTTATAACATGTATTATTAAAACTTAATACCATGAAACAACTAACACGTGCTCTAATACTACTGATGGTCCTTGGACTTGCATTTCCTGCTTCAAATGTTCAAGCCCAGGAAAGCAGTTTTGTTCCCAAAATGGTGCTGAAAACAAATCCCATGGCAGCCCTGGGAGGTCCGTTCTGGCTCGTCGTAGTTCCCATAACCGGTGAATACAGACTGCTTTATGAAGTTAAGACAGTTGCCAAACAATCCTTTACCATAGGTGGTTCCTATCTTGGACCCAGTTTAATTCTTAACCTGGATGATATAACCAATGATGGTTCTGGTGTTACCGGAATCAATACATCAGGATTCAGGTTCCAGGGTATGTATAAATTCTACCTCACAAGGACGAACGAATCACTGGAAGGCTTCTATGTCGGACCCCATGTCTCTTACGCCACTGCTGCCATTACAAGCATCGATGACCCGGCTGACAGAATTGAAGCTGTTAAGCTGAATATCAATGGTGTAATTGGATACCAGCTAATTGCAGATAGTGGATTTGCATTGGATATTTATACAGGCCTTGGATTTAAAAACAGGACCTGGAATTTCGATGGAGATTCAGGCGATCTGTTCTCCCTTGACGTTCAAAATGTAATGACACCTTCGGTAGCATTCGGACTGAATTTTGGTTTTGCTTTTTAGGAAGTAAATTCAGCGCGGACCAGAAGCACTAATAAGTTATAAAGACCGGCAAAGCATCAGCTTTGCCGGTCTTTTTTATTTACGCCTATTCAATAATAATTTCTTTTTGATCACAGATGAATATATTTCCTTCCCGATCTACACCGCTAACTGAAAGGATGTAACTTCCCGATGCATCACCGGTGCTAGCTGAGACTTCCATCCTTCCTTCCTCCGGGTCAACAAATGTTTCAAACAATAATGTGTTGCGAAAATCAGGCAACTCAATATTCATTCTGTCCACTCCCATCGAAGCTCTTTCATCACTGAAAACAGGCATGCCCACTGAAAAAAACAAACTCTCTTCATTTACAGGTAGTCCGGCTGCATCCTGTTGTTCGGAATAAAGTGCCAAAATACCGGAGTAGAGTTTCATTCCGACTGCATAAGGCTGGTTTATAACATCAATCCGGCGAATTCTCGCACTGGGTGTTTCCAGAAGCTCGTCAATGTTCTCAATCCTGATATTATCTACCAGCAAAAGAACCGGGTAATTGGTATACGTTGAATGATTGGCAAGAAAAATATTTTTCCTGCCGTCCACAGATCTGACACTTGCCTCAAGGACAAGCTCATACAGAAATTCCCTTATATTTTTCAATTCAATATAATCCCGTACAAGGATGGTTCGGTCCGGACGGCCATAGAAAAATACGCTATCAATGCCTGAACTATTTTTCATTGACCGGGAAAGGAATCGTTCCCTGATCTGTTCATGAATGCTCAACGACTTCATTACTTCAAGCATCGCACTGTCAGGGTTGAAAGGAACAAATGGAAGTACTATCCCTTTCCTGCAGAATCCGGGATCTATCTTCAATTCGCAGTCGTCTCCCCCACTTTTTTCCAGTTCCAGGTGACATTCAAATTCTCCCCCTATTCTGGGAAAATTGAACCAGAAATGTCCCCCCGCATTACTCCGGGCTGATGCAAAATATACCGGAGCAGGAGTGGTGGACAGGAATACGGTACCCTGCTCACATGGTTCACCAGTTTCAGAATGTAAAATTCTCCCCTCCAGCACCCGGCCCCTGATCTCAGGTATATATTCTGGATCACTTATATATTCAGCTATATCAATAGGGGCTTCCAATATCCCTGATCTGAATGGCTCCGTGCCCTCCCGGGAAATTGATACAAAATAGCAGGCATCCTTTTCTCCCCCCGAAAGGGAAAAATTCATTTCTTCCCTCCTTGTATATGTATCCTTCAGCCCCTGAACAATAATTTCCGCACGATGGATCCCTTCAGATGACTTCAACGTAACATCCTGCGGTGAAGGCTGATCCGCCACTTTCACAGTTTCAGCACTACGAGGATTAAAAACAATAAATGGTGCGTAAGCATATCCTGCCGGGTGAAAATTCCTCATCCACCTGGAGTAGGCTCTCAGGTAATAGGTCCCCGATGCCAGGTCAGCAGGAATATCAACCGAACCCGATACCCTCATATCCTCCAGGTAAAAACTCTTCTGAACAATACTGCTGCCATCGCATCCCATAATTTCAACATAGATTATGCTGCTCACAAACTCTTTTTTATGCAGGGGGCAGACAGAGAAAAAAATGCGTTCGCCTGTTGCATACAGCGATCGGTCCATAGCCAAATACACCTGTTCCCGGACCCCGCCAACATCCTGGCTCCGCACATAATCTCCGGATACCTCAACCAGCAGTATGACTACCAGAACAGCTCGCAAACAATATTTTTCGATTAACTTCATTTTCTACTCCCAAAAATCCGGTTTATCCAGGGTTCCGCCTTTTAACCGGCAGTCAAAACACTGGGCACTTGCAGTTAAATTCCTGTCTGTCATATTATCCGCAAAAATATATAAAGGGAAAGGACCTGCCCCGTGCATTGTTTCATCATATTCCTCCAATCTGCAGTAGGGATCATACACATCCAGGGATGCCGGTTTAGTAACGAAAATCCTTTTATAAGAAACCGTGGAGGTCCAGAAGAAGCCAAGCACTACTTCCGCACTGTCCTCTGTGTTATGAATATTTGAAATGGGCTGGCCGGGCTGATTTGTATATAGCCCCCCGGCATCCTGTGTTTCATTCCTGGCCTTCTCCCAGTAGAGATACGCATCCCTGGAGAGCAGGTACTGACTGACAAGCAGGCTGTATTTCACAGACATACGTAAGCTGTTGTTTCTCACATAATT
>ERZ795048.4138-NODE-4138-length-10258-cov-4.240910_pt1 | contig 10258 bp, 14 predicted proteins | sample MGYA00375132_ERZ795048 | MGnify/ENA primary metagenome ERZ795048 (study PRJEB30177, sample SAMN05720225) | activated sludge metagenome | isolation source: Anaerobic digester | place: Hong Kong | collected 2014-12-17 ...
TTACCTATTAACTTTGATAAATATTCTGAACACATTTCATTTGATAAATGTCCTTTATCACTTAATATTCTTCTTTTTAAATTATATGGATAAGGTCCATCCATAAGCATTTCTATATCATGATTACTTTCCATAATATACATCTTTTTATTTTTTAACATTGGAAAATATTTTTCATTTATATAACCAGTATCAGTTATATATACTAATTCATCATTAATAATATAACCATATGACTCAATGTCATGTGATGTTCTTATAACCTTTATATTCATTTCTTTTATAATCATTTCTTTTGTTATAAATACACTATTATTTACAGATATTACTTGTGACATTTTATTACTTATATATAATGGTATATTATATTTCTTTTCAAATGCTTTTAAACCCACTATATGATCATTATGAGTATGTGTTATTAATATAGCATCTATTTCTCTTGGACTTACATTCATATCTCTTAATTTATCTTCTACATAATGAGTAGTCATACCTAAATCTATTAATATTTTAGTATTTTCATATTCAATATAAGTTACATTGCCTTTAGAACCACTTGCTAAAACTTTTACTTTCACTTATATCACCTTATTCTTCTTTTTTATAACCTATAAATGTACTTGTATTCTTTTTAAATAATAATTCAACAGTTTTAGTAGGACCATTTCTATTTTTACCTATTATAAATTCTACTACACTATTATTATCATCCATTCTTGACTCTTTATTATAATAATCATCTCTATAAAGGAATGCTACTATATCTGCATCCTGTTCTATAGATCCTGATTCTCTTAAATCACTCATCAATGGTCTTTTATCTTCTCTGCCTTCTACTGCACGAGATAATTGTGCTACTGCTATTATAGGAACACTTAGTTCTAATGCTAATGTTTTTAATGCTCTTGATATTTCTGCTACTTCTTGTTGTCTATTACCAGAATATTTACTTGTAGATGATACTAATTGTAGATAATCTATTATTACTAATGATAATCCTTCTTCTGATGATGCTAATCTTCTACATTTAGCTCTTATTTCTCCGATTGTTATTCCTGGTGTATCATCTATTTTTATATTAGTATCTGCTAACTGACTTATTGCTTCATTAACTCTTTTCCAATCGTTATGTTCTAATCTACCAGTTCTTAACTTATAACTATCTATTTGACCTGCTGCTGATATCATCCTCATTGCTAATTGTTCTGCACTCATTTCTAAGTTAAAAACTGCTACATTTTTTTTGCAATTAGTCGCAACATTAACAGCCATATTCAATACTATAGCAGATTTACCCATACCAGGACGAGCTGCTAATATTATTAATTCATTTTCATGAAATCCTGTAGTAACTTTATCTAAATCATAGAACCCTGAAGCAACCCCCGTTATTTCTCTACCATTCTCAGATAGTTTTTCTAAATCTGATTGTGCTTTTGTTAAAGCTTCTTGTATAGGTTTAAATTCAGTTGTTTTTCTATTCCTTACTACATTTAATATTTTTCTTTCTGCATTATCTAAAGTTTCATTTATAGAGGAATCTCCCATATATGCATCTGAAACTATAGCAGTAGCAGTATCTATTAATCCTCTTCTTATAGCTTTTTCATTTATTATATTAATATAATATTCTACATTAGATGCAGTTGGTACTGAATTAACTATTTCAAGTAAGTAATCTACATCTCCTATTTGTTTTAATAATTTTTTATCTTTTAATTTATTTGTAACAGTAGTTACATCCACTGCTACCCCATCTAAATATAATTCTTTTAATACTTCAAATATTTTACTATGTGCATCTATATAAAAAGATTCAGGCATTAAATCTTCACATACTTTTTGTAATGCACTCTTTGATATAAATGCTGCTCCTAAAACTGATTGTTCCGCTTCTATATTATGTGGTAATACTTTTGGATTCATGATTTCACCTCTATTCTTTTATAAGTTCTATCTTCAATTCTGCTATTACATCTTTATGTAATTCTATCTTAACAAAGTGATAACCTAGTACAGATATTGGATTATCTATTACTATTTTTTTCTTATCTACTTCTATACCCTTTTTATCTAATTCTTCTTTTATTTGTTTAGCAGATATACTCCCAAACACCTTATCTTTTTCACCAGTTTTAACTTTAAACTTTAAAGTCATTTTTTCTAATTTTTCTTTTATTTTATTAGCCTTTATTACTTCTTCTTTTTCTTTTTCTTTTCTAACTTCTTGTTCATTTAGTAATCTTCCTTTACTAATAGATGTATATGGAACTGCTAATTTATTCTTAATTAAATAATTTCTTGCATATCCATCTTTTACTTCCTTAATATCATCTTTTTTGCCTTGACCTTTTACATCTTTAATAAAAATTACTTTCATACTACATCCCCCTTATATATTTTAATAATTTTTCTTTTATTATTTCTACATCTTTACCTTTTATTTGTGCTGCTGCATCAGTTTTATGACCTCCGCCTTTAAAAAATGCCATTATTTTTTGAACATCTATACTTCCTAATGATCTAGCACTTATTCCTATTGTTTCTTTATTTAGTCTTCCTATAGTAAATGATGCTTCTACATTATTAAATGTTAATAGTGCATCTGATGCTTTTGCCAACTCTGTATTATCATATATAATTTTTCCACCTGTTGTAATAGCTATTTTATCATAAAATTCTGTTTTTATTATTAATTTTTGTCTTTTTTGATATCTACCAAAGTTTTGTTTTAATAAATATTTTAATTCTTTAGCATTTGCATCAAACTTATATAATGTTGCAGCACATAAATGAGTATTTTCATTTGTTTTTAAAGTGAAACTACTAGTATCTATATATATGCCCGCGAGCATAATAGTTGCTACATAAGAAGGTATATATATATTTAAATTATTTATTAAATTCATAACTATTTCTACCGAACTAGATTCATTAGTATCTAAATATTTATATGTTAATTCTTGTATTGAATCTTCAGATTCTACATGGTGATCTATTAGTATCTTATTTTTTATATTTAATAGTTCTTCATTTTGAATTCTATTTGATTTATTTGTATCAGTTATAACTAATAAAGTATTATCATCTATTTCTTCTTTTATTATTTCATATGTAGTTGGTATTATTTTATCTTTTCTTTTTAGTTTAGATAAAGCTCTTCTAACTTCTGGTTCATGTTTTTCATCTTCTATTATTAAATGTGTATCTTTATCAAAATTATTACATATATAATATATTCCTAAAGCAGATCCTAAAGCATCCATATCTATATCTTTATGGGAAGTAATAATTACTTTACTAGAAGTCATTACTAATTCCTTTATTCTATTTGAATCTACCATAGCATCACCTCTTAATATGATTATACTATAAATACCATATTAAAAAAAGAATTAGTCCTCTAATTCTTCTTTTTCTTGTCTATAAAATTCTTTCATTACTTCAAATAATTCCTCTTCAGAATCTAATTTTTCTAATTTAAATAACTCTGATGTAGAAACTCTTAAAAACATTGTGTCAGTTTCATCTAATTCATTCATTAACATTAAATAATGTCTTTCATTATAAAATACATCATCTATAATTTCATACATTTTATTATTTATTTGTAGAGGTTTATTTATCATATATATTTACCTCCTATATTTTTTTCTATCATTTCTGGAATTACTTTACTTTGTAAATTCTGAATCACTTCTGCTGTTTTAGAATCAGGATTCATAGTTTGTTCCACAAAGTATTGTCCTAATTCCTCTTCTGTAGGGATAGAACTTGTACTATTATTACCATATTCTCTTACATTTAAAAAATGTGGCAATCCATATAATGTCATATATAAAACTACTCCTAATGCTATTGTCAATATAACTATTTTTGCAGTACGTATTTCTTTTGCTTTATTTTTTCTATACTCTTTTCTGCTTTTTAATATATACAATTCATCGTATAATTGACCTTCTCTTTCTAATTTTTCATTTAAACTATCAACCAAAGAAAAAGTCCTATTCGCTAATTCCCTAGCTTCTTCTGAAGTTAAATTTTGAATATATACAGCAGAATTATTTGAAGTTGCAATAGATTTTTCCATTATTCCATTAACCTCTCGAATCAATTTTGATAATTTTGTTGATAATCTTCTTATTCTTCCATCAATTATAGCCATATCTATCATCACCTAAAATAATTATATCATAAATAAAAAAAATATGTAGGTCTACCCTACATATGGTATTAATGCCATGTAACGTGCTTTTTTTACTTCTTCTGCTACAATTCTTTGATGTTTTGCACAAGTTCCTGTTACTCTTCTTGGTAATATTTTAAACTTTTCTCTATCTACATATCTCTTTATAGTCTCTACATCTTTGTAGTTAACTTCTCTACCAGCACATAATTGACATACTTTTTTCTTTTTTCTATAAAAATCTGCCATGATTTTTCCTCCTTCTTTTAAAATGCAATGTCATCGTCGCTTAATTCTATTGTGTCTCCAAAATCTATATAAGGTTCATCTGATACATCAGTAGTTGGTGCTTCATTCATTTTTATATCTACATTAGCTGCTCTTTGTCCTTTTGATTCTAAAAATTGAACATTATCTGCTACTACTTCTGTAACATATACTTTCTTTCCATCTTTATCATCATAATTCCTAGTTTGAATTCTTCCTTCTACTGCTACTTGACTACCTTTTGTTATATATTTTTTAACATTTTCAGCTTGTTTTCTCCATACAACTATGTTTATAAAATCTGCTTGTCTTTCACCATTTTGATTTGTAAAATTTCTATTTACTGCCAATGTAAAATTAACTGCAGGTACATTACTAGGTGTATATCTAAGATCTGGATCTTTTGTTAAGCGTCCGATTAATATTACTTTATTCATATTTTACCTCTTTCTTATAACTTTATTATTATATGACGAATTATATCTTCACTTAGATTTGCTAAACGATCAAATTCTTTTTGAGCCTTAGCATCTTTACAACTAATTTCATATACAAAATAATAACCACTTTTTTGTTTCTTTATTTCATAAGCAAGTTCTTTTTGTCCCATATCTTTAGAAGATTCTATTTTTGCCCCATTTTTTGTTAAAACTTCTTCAAAAGATTTAACAATTTTTTTAAGTTCTCCCTCTTCTAAGTTTGGTCTTACTATGAACATTATTTCATATTTCATAATATCCTCCTTTCGGTCTATTGGCTTTTATTTAAAAAAGCAAGGAGTAATTGAATTACTCGGGAGTATTATACAATAAATAATAATTTAATACAAGAAAAAAAGGAATTAATTCCCTTCATATGTAAATACTTACTCAAATTATGATATTTACTTTGATCTACCCGTATTTTCAAGTTGCTTTTCAGTTATATTATTTAATGCTGATAAGTATTTTATAACATTATCTCTTCCTTTTTGTAAATCTTTGGTTAATATTTTTGATAACTCTTTTGCCGCTTGAAGAGGTTCTATTTCTTTTGCTCTGTCATAACATAAACCTTCTCCAGAAACAAATGACACCGGAATTCCTACCCCACAAAGAACCATTTCTCCATTTTTCTTTTCAGCCAATACAGCCATTGGTTCTAATGTTTCATTATTTTCATAACATTCTTTTGTGACTCTTGTTATTGGCGTCCATTCTTCTTGATGTACTATTCCTGGTAAATAATAACTATCTTCCCCGTTTTCATCTTTTACTCCTATTAAATGTAATAAATAATATTCTTGTTTTTTTTCCATGCTTTTCTAATCCTCCATGCTAATTATTATAAGGATAAATACAATATTGTCAAACAAAAACTCACTAAAGTGAGTTATTTTATGACTTTTACTTTCTTGGGCTTCTTTTTATATTTAGGCTTTATTAGTTTTGTATTTGTTAAAATAAAATCTATTATATCTAACAATGCATATGCCAATATAAATATTGCTATTATTCTTACCATAAGTTCTGCACCTTTAAATGGATTGAATACTAAAACTATTCCCATAATTAGCATTAATAAATTTACTATAAAAACTTTAAACCATACTTTACTTCCATCAATTTTTAATGTTGATATTAATTGTAATCTAAACATACTCTTTATTATTATCCATAATCCTAATATCAGTGGCATTAGACTTGCTATGGTTTCTGGAAATATAAATAATAAAACTCCTAGTACACCTATACTTGTTGCATACACCAATCCTAATGACGGACTATTATTTCTAAATACATCAATTAAATAAAATAATGATGTAACTACTAATAAAACTCCTACTATTTGAATAACTAATGTTAGTACAGCTCCTGGAATAATTAATAATATTATTCCTAACACTAACAAAAATATTGGTGATATTAAATTTTTATATTTCATACATTAAATCTGAAATGACAAATATCCCCATCTTTCATTTCATACTCCTTTCCTTCTAATCTTAATCTCCCCTTTTCTTTTACTGTTATTTCGTTACCACATTCTATTAAATCTTCGTAGCTCATTACTTCTGCTTTAATAAATCCTTTTTCAAAATCGGTATGTATAATTCCTGCACACTGAGGTGCTTTCATTCCATCTTTAAATGTCCATGCTCTTACTTCATCTGCTCCGACTGTAAAGAATGTCTTTAACCCTAATAGATTGTATGTTGCACTTATTAAACTGTCTAAACCGCTTTCTTTTATTCCCAAATCTTTTAAAAATTCATTTTTTTCAGTATCTTCTAAAACTGATATTTCACTTTCTATCTTTGCACACATTTCTATTACTTTTGCATTATCTTTTACAGCATATTCAGATACCAAATCTGTATATTTATTTTGTTTGCCAATGTCATTTTCATCTATATTTGCTATATATATTATTGGCTTTATTGTTAACAAATTATAACCTTTTATTATTTTTAACTCATCCTCTGTAAATTTTAATCTTCTAGCAGGAATATCACTTTCTAATGACTCTTTTATTATTTTTAATAATGATAATTCTTTTAAAGCATCCTTATCTTTTGTTGTTTGTGCTTTCTTTTCTATTTTTTCCATTCTATTATTTATTATATCTAAATCTGCTAAAGTCAATTCTATATTTATAATCTCTATATCTCTTATAGGATCAGTATTGCCTTCAACATGTATTACATTAGAATTATCAAAACATCTTACCACTTCACATATTGCATCTACTTCTCTTATGTGAGATAAGAACTTATTTCCTAATCCTTCTCCTTTTGATGCACCTTTTACTAAACCTGCTATATCTGTAAATTCAAATGCTGTAGGTATTAGTTTTTTAGGATTATACATTTCATTTAATACTTTTAATCTATTATCTGGGACTGTTACTATTCCTACATTTGGATCTATAGTTGCAAATGGATAATTTGCTATTAATATTTCTTTTTTAGTTATTGCATTAAACAATGTTGATTTGCCTACATTTGGTAAACCAACTATACCTGCTGTTAAACTCATACAAATTCCCCCTTATAATATTGGATATATTCCTACTCCTATTGGTAAGTTTAATACATACCACATAACTAATACTATAACCCAAAATATGAATATACCTAAAGTATATGGTAATAATAATTTATATGTATATCCTACACCAATTGCTTCTTCTTGTTTATTATATATTTGTAACATTCCCAATAATACTACAAAATATGGAAATAATGGTGTTATTGTATTTGTTACTGAATCTCCAGCTTTAAATATTGCTTGTGTAAATTCTGGAGACATGTTTGCTTTCATAAATAATGGTATTAATGTTGGTGCTAATATAGCCCACTTTAATGATGATGATGTTTGAAACAAATTTACAAGTAACACCAAAATAAATAACAATAATATTAATGCTGCTCCTGAAAAGTTAGAAGAACTTATTATATCTACTATCTTAATAGTAAATACTGTCCCTATATTAGTTTTTTTAAATATTGCTATTAACTGTGAAGCAAAAAAGAATAAAACCAAAATACTACCAATGTTATTTAATGATCCATATAAATAATTAGAAAAATCATTTTTATTTTTTATAGTTTTAGATATAGCACCATATATCCAACCACTTACTATTAATGTTAAACATATCATAAATGCTAAACCTTGTATTACATATGAATCAGCACTAAATACTCTTCCGTAAAAAGTTTTTTCAGTATAATCCAATAACAAACCAGATAATGGGGTTCCAAAAGGTATTAACATATAAACAAAAAATACAACTGCTAGCAATGTAAATATTAATACATATCTTAATGCTCTCTTGCTATCTTTTGTTAAGTCACCATCATCTATAAAATCTTCATCCACTTTATATTTTTTTACTTTTTTTGCTATAAATTTCTCTGTAATAAATGCTATTAATAAACTCATTAATACTGTACTAACTATTCCAAATATAATATTTGAATTAATAGATACACTATAAGTACTATCTATTAATTTACTTGATAAATCAGTTATTTCATATAAATTATAATCCATTTGAGTTACAAATAAATTTATACCATAACCTGCAGTCATACCCACAAAAGATGCTATTATTCCAATAATAGGATTTCTATTGTTTGCTAAAAATATTATGGCTGCTAAAGGTATAATCACTACAAATCCTATATCTCCAACTACAGTAGATAATATTGAAATTAATACTATTATAAAAGTTAACCAATATTTTTTTATTTTCAATTTTTTATTTTTAAATAATGCATTAAATAAACCAGTCTTTTCTGCAAAACCTATTCCTATCATTATAAATAAAAACATTACTAATGGTGTAAATGACATAAAAGTAGATAATACATTACCTATTAAATATCTAGCACCTTCTCTTGAAAACAAAGATTCAACTGAAACAAGTGTACTTTCTACTGAACCAGTTACCATATTTAATTTTGAATATGTTCCTTGCCAATTTAATAACGAACCTACTACACTTAATATTACAACTAATACCATTAATGATATCAAAAATAATATTGTATTATTCAACCACCCTTTTTTTTCTAACTTTTTCATTATATTTCAACCACTTTCTTCATCTTCTTTTCAAATTCTAATCTACTTAACATTATTTCCCTATTACATTTAGTACATCTAATTTTTATATCAACACCTACTCTTACTACTTCCCATCTGTTTTCTCCACAAGGATGAGCTTTTTTCATCATAACTATTGAACCTAATTTATATTCTTTCATATTTTATCCTATATCTATTTTTAATATCTCTAAAATTCTATTTAAATCCTTTATAGAAGAATAACTTATTTGTACTTTATTATTTAATATTTTTACCTTAGTACCTAGTTTCTCTTCTAAAGCATCTTCTACATATTTTAATTCCTTATTAGAAGTTGTTTCTCTTTTCTTTATTTCTACAGTTCTTTTATAACCAGAATCTACTATATTTTCTAAATTTCTTACACTCAAAGATTCTTTAACTACTTTATCTGCTAATTCATTTATTTGATTATAATCCTCTAATTTACTTAATACTCTAGCATGACCCATACTTATTTTATTAGTTAAAATTAAATCTTGTACAGGTTTAGGTAATCTTAATAATCCTAACATATTAGTTACATGACTTCTACTTTTACCTATCTTTCTTGCTAAATCATCTTGAGTTATTTGTAATGCTTCTATTATTTCTTTATAAGCATTTGCTTCTTCAATAGCAGTTAAATTTTCCCTTTGAAGATTTTCCAATAATGCTATTTGCATCATTTGAGCATCAGAAAAATCTCTTACTATCGCAGGTATAGTTGTTAAACCTACCATTTTACTAGCTTTAACTCTTCTTTCACCTGCTATAATATCATAACCTTTAATACTTTTCTTTACTATTATTGGCTGAAATACACCATATTCCTTAATAGAATCACTTAATTCCTTTAATGATTCCTCATCAAATACTTTTCTTGGTTGATATGGATTAGATCTTAATTCTGATAATGGTATTTCTACTACTTCATCTTTAGAAGCATCCTCCATTATTCTACTTTCTAATTTTTCAATCTCTAAACTTTCGGAATTAAATAATTCTTCTAATCCTCTTCCTAAAGCTCTTTTTTTATTTTCCATTTCTTTCAATCACTTCCTTCGCTAAATTTAAATATGCGAGAGTTCCTTTACTTGTTGGATCATATTCATGTATTGGTTTACCGTGAGAAGGAGCTTCTGATAACTTTACTAGTCTAGGTATAATTGTATCATATACTCTCTCTTTAAAATAACTTCTTATTTCA
>ERZ795048.4139-NODE-4139-length-10255-cov-3.885098_pt1 | contig 10255 bp, 8 predicted proteins | sample MGYA00375132_ERZ795048 | MGnify/ENA primary metagenome ERZ795048 (study PRJEB30177, sample SAMN05720225) | activated sludge metagenome | isolation source: Anaerobic digester | place: Hong Kong | collected 2014-12-17 ...
GCACTTCTCCGCATACTTGTGACTTTACTGCTGTCTGTATGCCCTTGAGTATAGCCTCTGCCTCTGATTGGAAGTGCATTGATGGCATATAGTTCATTGAACTCATTTTGATGGCGCCTTCTGATCTTCCAATTGCGTTCATGATACGCGTTAAGGCTTGTGAGTGACTTTCATCTGATGCCTTGATAGGTGCGAGATCGTAATCATCAAGGTTATTAATCTTTAAACTTGCTGTATATTCTTGTAATTTTTTTATAAAGAGTATGAGTGGTGTGATTGTGAATGTTAGCTCTATAGTTTCGTTTTTCGCTTCTATGGTTTCTTTCACTGTAGGTGGGAGACCTAAGCTCATATCAATTACCATTGGTTTTTGAAGCGTATCTGCATCTTCTTTTTCGCTGCAGGCTCCTGTTTCAATATTTTCCATTAATGATCTCAGGAGAAATTCTTGTTTTTTTGATATCATTTCATCTTGCGAAAGTTGAAAGATAAGATCGAATGTCATGTTATCATCATGATGACCAATGATGCATTCAGGTTCATCCACTTCTCCGTTTGCCCCTTTTCTGTATAGATAAAGCAATATTGGCATGATGTAGTATATTGATTTTATATAATTTTCTTCTGCTTGGGAGTATTTTTTTGCTGGTGCGGATGCCGAGCCATTGAATTGATCTACGGCTTCTCCGTGATCTTCTACTAGTTCTCTAGATTCTAAAGAATTTCGACTCATTTCGCCCTTTTTATATTATGCAAAAGATTTACTTGTTTTTTTATTGTTTGGCAAGAATTTATTGACAGTTTTGTCATAGACTAGTATATAGGACTTGTCTTTTAGAAAACTCCTGACAATTTGAGGCTTTATTTAAGTGAGTGACCCTCGGCTGGTGTTTTCTACGATCCGGCAGATTCCCGGAAATCTTTAGAGGCAAGTTTCAGTTTTCCAGCACCTTTGTTCTTTAACCTTGTTAAAAATGGAATATTAGACATTTTCTTAGTCCTTCGCAGATCGCTCCAGATGCTGCATTTTGAGAAGGCATAAATTTTCACCCAAAACATGATGAGAGTCTCATGAATCTTCAAGATTTGAAAACACGTTCCCCTGCGGAATTGGTGGCCTTTGCAGAGGAACTTGAAATTGAAAACTGCAGTACGATGCGCAAACAAGATATTATGTTTGCCGTGCTTAAGAAATTGGCAGAGCAAGATGTGCCGATTGCCGGAAGCGGCGTTCTGGAAGTTTTGCAGGACGGCTTCGGCTTTTTGCGTTCCCCGGAAGAGAATTACCTTCCCGGACCTGATGATATTTATGTTTCTCCGTCGCAAGTTCGCCGTTTTGGCCTTCGCACGGGGGATATAGTCGAGGGAGGAATTCGCGCTCCGAAAGAGTCCGAGCGTTATTTTGCCCTTTTGAAAGTAGATATGATTAATGATGAAGCTCCGGAGAAAATCCGCCATCGCATTAATTTTGACAATTTGACCCCGCTTTATCCTGAGCGGAAGATCAAGCTTGAGCTTGAAGATCCGACCAAGAAGAATTTTACCCAGCGTGTTATCGAATTAACGTCTCCGTTGGGGTTTGGTCAGAGGGCTTTGATTGTTGCGCCTCCTCGCGTGGGTAAGACTGTTATGCTGCAAGATATTGCCCATTCTATTGCGACCAATCATCCGGATGCGTATTTGATTGTTTTGCTGATTGATGAGCGGCCAGAAGAAGTGACTGATATGGCGCGTTCTGTGCGCGGTGAGGTGGTTTCGTCAACATTTGATGAGCCGGCAGCGCGTCACGTGCAGGTGGCCGAGATGGTCATGGAAAAAGCCAAGCGTCTGGTTGAGCATAAGCGTGATGTTGTTATTTTGCTCGATTCCATTACTCGTTTGGCGCGTGCCTATAACACTGTGGTTCCATCTTCTGGTAAGGTGTTGACCGGTGGCGTGGACGCTAATGCTTTGCAGCGCCCTAAGCGTTTTTTTGGTGCAGCTCGTAACATTGAGCAAGGCGGATCTTTGACCATTATTGCTACTGCTTTGATTGATACCGGTAGCCGTATGGATGAGGTTATCTTTGAAGAATTCAAGGGAACAGGTAACTCCGAGATTGTTCTTGATAGGAAAATTGCTGATAAGCGCGTCTTCCCAGCCATTGATATTCAGAAATCAGGCACCCGTAAGGAAGAATTACTGGTTCCGAAGGATACCTTGCAGAAAATGTGGTTGTTGCGTCGTATCCTTAATCCTATGGGGACTGTTGATGCGGTCGAATTCTTGTTGGATAAGTTGAAAGATACCAAATCTAATGAGGATTTCTTCCAATCCATGAATCAATAGACTCTCAATGCGTGTGGGCATTATGCTTGATGAGCATTATACAAACCCGAAACTTGCAGAGATTTATGATATTGATAGCGGCTGGTCTGTTGACAGAGATTTTTATCTGTCGCTAGCCGACCCTTCTAAAAAACTTGAAATTCTTGATTTGGGTTGTGGCACAGGACTTTTGTGTGATGCTTATGCAGCGCGCGGTCATAGTGTTACAGGGTGTGATCCTTCTAAGACTATGTTAGATGTGGCGAGGCTTAAACCCCATGGGAAGAATATTGAATGGGTAGAGTCTTCTGCTCAGGATTTTAAGTCCCTAAAATCTTTTGATCTTATTGTAATGACAGGACATGCATTTCAGGTTCTTCTGAGTGAAGAAGATATTTTGATTGCCCTATCAAATATGAAGCGTCATTTGAAGACGGGCGGCTTGATTGTTTTTGAAGCGCGCAATCCTGCGGTAAATTGGGTTGAGTGTTGGGATTATTCTATGTCGCTTGATACCAAATTTGGTTCGGTTGAAGAATCCAGAAAATTTCTTAATTGGGATGGGCAGCGTATGTCTTTTGAGCTGGTGTATAAATTCCCAAACGAAACTTTTATTTCTAAAAGCGATCTGCTTTTCCTTTCCAAGAATAAGATTTGTGATCTGTTAATAGCATCGGGGTTGGTTGCGGATTCTGTGTTTGGTGGTTGGGATAAATCTCCGTTTTATCCAGACTTTTCTAAGGAGATGATATTTTTTGTGCGGCATAATTAATATTGATTCAATTGAAAAAAGAATTGGTAATGCCTGCTCTTTAGCGGGGCATTTGCCTTCTGATGTTGTGTTGGTTGCTGTTACCAAAACGCTCTCTTCCGAGATGATTGATAAAGCTTTGGATGCAGATTTGCGTATTTTTGGGGAGAACCGTGTTCAGGAGGCTATGCTACATTGGAGTACTCGACGTGCAGCATATTCTGATTTGGAGCTTCACTTAATTGGGTCTTTGCAAACCAATAAGGTTCGAGATGCCGTGTCTCTTTTTGATGTGATCGAGACTGTTGATCGTCCTGCTTTGATTAATGCATTGGTAAAAGAATGTGAAAAGCAGAATAAGTTTCCTCGTTTTTTTGTGCAGGTTAATATTGGCGAGGAGCCGCAAAAGGCCGGAGTATTGGTTGAAGATCTTCCAGAGTTTTTATCTTATGCTAAAGATAGAGGTTTGAAGATTGAAGGTCTGATGTGTATTCCGCCTGCGGATCAAGACCCTCGGCCTTTTTTTGTGCAGATGAGGTCTTTGCAACAGAGATATCAATTGCCTTATTTGAGCATGGGGATGAGTTCGGATTTTGAGGAGGCTATTGCTTGTGGAGCCACCCATATTCGTGTTGGCTCAGCCCTTTTTGGTGCTCGACCCTAGTTTCCCCTGACTGTATTTAGGAATTTTTTGATTTGTTCATCCAAAGATTTGGCTTGATCGTTCAGGTCTGTGATGAGGTCAATTACCTCTGACACTGTTTCATCGGTTTGGGTTGCGCCGTCTTGAACGTTTTCAATGCTGTTGATGATTTCTCTTGATGATCCTGCTGTCACGGCAATGTTTCTGGCAATTTCGTCAGTCACTGCTGATTGTTCGGTTACGGCAGCGGCCACGGTTTCAATATTTTTGGCCACAGCATCAATGGTCGAGAGGATACTTGAGACACGATTGGTTGAATCGGTTGTGGCTTCGTTCATATTTTCGATTTGCTGGGAGATTTCTCCTGTGGCTTCGTTTACCTGATTGGCCAAATCTTTGACTTCGTGGGCGACCACAGCGAAGCCCTTCCCGGCTTCTCCTGCACGCGCCGCTTCGATTGTTGCGTTCAGAGCCAAGAGATTGATGCGGTCGGAAATCTCATTGATTACAAGAATAACTTCGGCGACTTTTGCCGATTTTTCCGACAAGGTTTCTATGGCTTGTCTTGCCGCTTCGACTTCTCCGACGGCTTGCACAACGACATCGGAAGATTTTTGTGCTTGTTGATCGATTTCGCGGATAGAACTTGTTAGTTCCTCTGCTGCGCTTGAGACTTGAGAGGCCACACTCTCTGTTTCATTTGCTGCATTGGATACTTTGTCTGAGCTGTGTAGAGTTTCTTTTGCAATTATGCTGACATTGTGTGAGCTGGAGCGAATGGTGTGGGCAGAAGCCACAAGATTTTCAACAATCTGTTTAACCGAGTCTTCGAAATTTTGAGCCATGGACATCAGAATTTTTTTGCTTTGTTCTTCCGCTTCTGCTTTTTGGCGCTCGCGCTCCTTGTTCATGTTGTCAATTTCAAGACTTCTCTGGTTTACTTTTTCTTCCAGATCGATTTTGTGTTTTTCCAGAGCTGTAATATTTTTGCGAATTGTGGCGTATACACCAATTGTAACTATGATGAATAGCGCAGCAAAAATGTATCCGAACATTTCAAAGTTTCTTACGGCTTTTTCATCGCCGCTGTTATAGAATTTTGAATTCGGATATCCGGCCCAGAGTTTCCATTCGGATCTTGGATCGAAATTGTTTAGGGTTACGACTTTCGAGAATAAAAGGGATGGATCTGCCAGTTCCTTTTTGACCCATTCGCTTGAGGATTTTTCTTGGCCTGCCTCAACGGGCTGTATGGAGTATTGGTAGAGCGAATTTATGAGTGTTGCATTGGATTTTGGCAGCATGTCTCTCATAACATTATCACGAAGAACGGCTGTGATCGTTCCCTTTAGCTTTTTGTCTGGGCCGTAGAATGGGACTGAGAGCATGATGCCGCTTCTGTCTGCATCGTCTTGAGTGGCTTCATAATCGCCGTTGTCACAAGTTAGTACGCTTACTGAGCCGATCAGTGGAATATTTAATTTTTCTTCGCCTTGTCCTTGTGTCGGATAGTTCTTTCTCAAGTATGCCATTTGTTCTTTTAGGGCGCGGTATTCGAAGATTTCTACTTCCGGAGCGGCTTCGGCCTCTTTGATTGTTGTGATGAGCTCTTCCGCTTCTTCTTCGGTTTCTTCTGTTGCGGCTTGCTCAGTTTTGTCAGAATTTTGTGCAACTTCGTCATCGAACATCAAAATTGGAGTTTCGAATGTGCCTGTAAATGGATCAATTCTTTCGGGTTCCAAAGTGACGGGTACAACATAGACTTCGGAGACAGTAACGTTTGATCTAAGGTTTTTGTATATCTGGACAATAGATTCGTGAGCATTTCCATCAAGATTTTCTCCGTAGCGGTCAATATTGATAACACTAGGAAGCATGCTTATGGTGCGTATTCCCTGGTAGATTTGCTTGAACTGAGTCTCTATATTTTGCGTGGAGAGGGATATCTCGTTTTCCGATTTCTCTTTGTATCGTTCTATGGCTTTAAGAGAATCATTCTCGGTTTTGTAATAGGTGAAAGCTGCAATGCCTGCACCAATCAAAAGAATTGAAGAATAGACAGTCAGGTCTTTTAAATTCATTTTTTATGCCGATTTCCGAGTTGCAAGATAGTAGTTTTGTAGGCTTAATTATATCTTTTTCCGCTATGGAATTAAATGGTATCATTTGTCGCTAATTTATTACGAAAGTATTAATTTTTTATGAGGATTTTATGAGCGAACTTGCCCAGATTTTTTTTACAGAAGAATTTGATTTCAAGCCCCTTCCCAAAATGCCGTTTTATGAAGGATTATCCCGTGGGGATGTTGCAATTGCAGAGAAGTGTAATTTTGATGGTTTATTGCATCGTTTGCGTCATTTAACACCAAGATTTCTCTTAAAGATTGGTGATAGGATTGGTAGCAGAATGTTGGTTCGGACAAACAGTCCTTATCAAAATGAGATTCAGGATTTTGCTGCGCATTTGGGTGTTGGGGTTGAGACTTTGAATACAGGCTATGAATGGGCTTGTACGGCTATTGTTCGTGAGAATTCTGATCGCCGGCCGATTTTGCATCGTGTTCTTGACTGGTCCTTGCCTATGGGGGCATTTATGCATGTTGCGAAATACGAAACCGCTGTCGGATCGTATTATGATATTAATTGGGCTGGAAATAGTGGCATCATTAATGCTGTTGCGCCCGGACGCTTTGCGATTTCAATAAATCAAGCGCCTATCCCTCAGCATTGTAGGTTGGGTATTTTGGGGTTTCCATTTGATTGGGCTATTCAACGTTTTAAGACTTTCCGTAGTAAAGGATGGTTGCCATCCCATTTGTTGCGTTATGTTTTCGAGAATGCCAAGGATTATAGTGAGGCTGTTCGTCTTTTATCAGAGAGTAAGTTGGTTATTCCCGTTATCTTTACTGTTTGTGGGAAAGATGTTGGTGAAAAATGTATTATTGAGCGTCGAGAGAACTCATCTCATACTATTCAAGATTGGAATGTATGCACGGCCAATCATTGGCAGGCGCAAAAATGGAAAGGGCATGCTCGTCCGATCCGTTCTCGTGACCGTTTGGAGGAGGCTCAGGCTCAATCTGGTATCGGAGTTGTTGATTCTTTTCATTGGGAATGGTTAAGCCCACCGATACTCAATAAGCATAGTATTATGGCTTTTATTGCTGATGCGCATGGTCTGTTTAAAGTAGTTAACTTTAAGTATGATGGTTTGCGTGTGGTTCCGATTTCCTATCTTAATTTGTCATAGGTTAATGTGACAGATCCTCGCTGGGGTGGCGAGGATCTGCAGTGGCGGCGGAGAAGAGATTTAAAAATCTGTTTTTTGGACAGATTAATTTTTTGCCAGCTCTTCGAGTGCGACAGTTCTAGCGCATTGACGGTAGGCTTTTATTGCTTCTACGGCATCAAATTTCTGCGCAGTTTTTTGCCCTTCTCCTGTGCTGGCATTGCGCCAGTTCCGGCTTATGGATGTCTTTGAAGATGCGTTATGTTTTGTCAATCCTAGTCTGGGGCTTAGTAAGGATTGGCAGCGTTCTTCAACGATGGCCGGGGAAGCTTGATTTGTAAAACTCGTTATTTCTGCTGGATTTGAGACTTTCGTCAGACCAATTATTGGCATCAAGATGTCTGCTTTTGCTGTACGCGGCATAAAGATAACTGCTATGAGAGCTGTCAGCGTAATTATGCCTAGCCACATTATCAGAAAATTTTTGAACATGGTTTTTGGAGCGAGTGCTCCCGCATTTAAGGACGTTTTGCCGTACATATTTCCCACCCAAATTCACAAGACTTTTTTTTGTCGGTTTTTCCGACTTACAATTTTATTTGACCATGTTTATGTCAAATAGACAAATAGTTTCGTTTCGATTTTGTCTAGTAGTTTCTTCAAAAATATTTCAAATTGTATGGAGATTCAAAAAAAGCGAGGAATCATGCGGATCGGAATTGATTTAGGCGGAACCAAGACGGAGATTATTTGTCTACATGCTTCAAACGGTAAAGAGTTGTACAGAAAGCGCGTACCGTCTCCGCAAGGATCTTATAAGGACAGTTTGAAAAATTTGGTTCGTTTGGTTGAAGAGGCTGAGCAGGAACTTGGTCAAAAAGGGACTTTGGGAATTGGTATTCCGGGGTGCACTTCTCGGGAAACGGGTTTAATAAAGAACTCGAATTCGACTTGGCTTATTGGAACACCTTTGATTCAGGATTTGAGCGTCCGTTTGGATCGAGAGGTTCGTGTCGAAAATGATGCTAATTGTTTGGCTGTTTCGGAAGCCACTGACGGTGCAGGGGAAGGTTCCGAGGTTGTTTTTGCCGTTATTATCGGGACGGGGTGCGGGGCCGGGATCGTTGTAAATGGCAGGGCTGTTTCCGGTCTTAATGGATTGGGGGGTGAATGGGGGCATAATCCGTTGCCGCTTCAAAAAAGTTTGAGATCTGCCAATTTAGATGCTCTTGATTTTTTTGATGGTGAGAATAATCCCGAAGATATCGTTGCCCAGATTTATAAAAATAAAGACCCTATTTCCTATTTTGTTGATGATCCTAATCTTATCGAAGCGCCCGGTCCGCAATGTTATTGTGGTAAGAAAGGCTGCATTGAAAAGTGGATTTCCGGCACGGGCTTTAAGGATGACTATGTGCGTGTGACGGGAGAGGCTATTTCTGCGCACGATATTGTTGCACGTGCTGCTGAGGGTGAGGCCAAGGCTGTTGCCGCGCTAGAGCGATATCAGGATCGATTGGCAAGATCTCTTGCGGGAGTGATTGATATTCTTGATCCGGATGTCATCGTTTTGGGCGGCGGGATGAGCAATGTTTCCAGTTTATATGATATGGTTCCAAAACTTTGGAACAAGTATATTTTCTCTGATACAGTTCGTACCCAGTTGCGGCCAGCCAAACATGGGGATTCTTCCGGTGTTCGTGGGGCTGCATGGTTGTGGGAACGCGAGGCCGATTAGATGAATACTCATAAACATTTTGTTGTTCATCTCGTCTCTGATGCGACTGGTGCGACTTTGCAAGGTTTGGCTGAGGCCGCTATTTCTCAATTTGATGTTCCAGTTCAACAAAAGCTTTGGCCTCAAGTTCGGAGCGAGCGGCAGCTTGATCGTGTCATCAGGGGGCTTGAGCAATCGGGAGGTCTTGTTTTTTATACTCTTGTTGATGGTGCGTTGATCCGTCGATTAGAGGAGGTTTGTCACACGCTGGGGCTTTCTTGTATTGCTGTTATGGCGCCTTTTATTGAAGGCCTCTCATCTTATGTCGGTCAAGAGCCGATTGGCCGACCAGGCTTGCAGCATAAATTGGATGCTTTCTATTTTCAGAGAATGGAGGCGATTGACTTTGCGATGAGCTTTGATGATGGGCAGACGTTGGAGGGGATAGAGACGGCGGATGTTGTTCTGGTTGGTGTTTCCCGTACTTCGAAGACACCGACCTGTATTTATCTGGCACGTCACGGTATTCGGGCGGCCAATATTCCTTTGGTCAAGGAAACAGGGTTTCCCGAGGATGTTTTAATGCATGATCGGCCTTTATTTGTAGGATTAACAGAGAGTGTGGATAGGCTCATTGAGCTGCGATCTACACGTTTGAAGTCTGACAGCGGTGGTCTGTTCTCTCATAATCATTATATTGACCCTGAACGAGTTGAAGAAGAAGTGATCTGGGCCAGAAAGTTTTTTAAGACACATGGATGGCCTACGATTGACGTCACGAAACGCTCAGTCGAAGAAACTGCGGCTGAGATTATGGTTTTGCTGCAGATTAGAAAAGAAAAAATGGAATTGGATGAGTAAGAGCATCATGAATCACGATATATTGAAGGCTGGAGTGGTTGGGCATCCTATTGCTCATAGCAAATCTCCACTCATACATGGCTATTGGTTAAAAAAGTACGGGATTGCAGGCTCTTATGAGAGATTTGATATTGCCCCTAACCGTCTTTCCGAGGGGGTGCAGGAGCTGGTTCAATCAGGTATTCGCGGTTTTAACGTAACTATTCCTCATAAGGTTGCTGTTATGGATTTATGTGCTTCGCTTAGTGAGGAGGCTAAAAAAATCGGTGCAGTCAATACTGTGGTTGTTGGCAGGGATGGGGAATTGTTTGGGACGAATACTGACTATTTCGGATTTTTGGAGAATATCAAAACTGCTCATCCAAATTTTGAATTTTTAGGGAAAAAGGTCGTTGTGTTGGGCAGTGGCGGTGCGGCACGCGCGATTATCTTTGGCCTACAATCTGCCAATGTTTCCCAGATTACTATTGTTAATCGAACCTATGAAAAGGCTGAAGCTCTTGCCCGCGAGTTTTCTTGCGAGGCGCTGCCTTGGGATGGCCTGTCCTCCGTTCTTTCGGATTGTGATCTGCTGGTTAATTCAACATCTTTGGGCATGGTTGGGCAAGATGAGTTGGTTATTGATCTTTCCCCGCTGCCAAGCCATGCGATTGTAAATGATATTGTTTATTCTCCCCTAATGACGAGTTTGTTGCGACATGCTCAAGATAGAGGACTCTCTTTTGTCACAGGTATTGGGATGTTGTT
>ERZ795048.4141-NODE-4141-length-10234-cov-7.105708_pt1 | contig 10234 bp, 8 predicted proteins | sample MGYA00375132_ERZ795048 | MGnify/ENA primary metagenome ERZ795048 (study PRJEB30177, sample SAMN05720225) | activated sludge metagenome | isolation source: Anaerobic digester | place: Hong Kong | collected 2014-12-17 ...
CGCCGACCTGCGCGACACCTACGAAGGCACAACGTATGCCCATGCCTGCGTGATGCGCCGGGTTCATGAGCTGGGCTTTCCGATCGTCCAGCTCGGCACCCGCGCCTACTGCCTCGAAGAGCGCGACTACCGCGCGGCGAACCGGAAGACCATTGCCGCCTACGACGCCGACGCGATTGCCGCCGGCAAGCTGCCGAAGAACTGGATTCCGAAGGGTTTCCCGAAGCAGGTCTTCATCACGTTCGATCTCGACGGCCTTGATCCGTCGATCCTGCCCGCCACCGGCACACCGGTGCCCGGCGGTCTGGGCTGGTACGATGCGATGAACCTGATCGAGGCCGCGGCGGCGACGCGCAAGATCGTCGGGTTCGACGTCGTCGAGCTGGCGCCGATGCGCGGCCTGCACCATCCCGACTTCGCGGCGGCCCGGCTCGTCTATGCCCTGATGGGCGCCGCCGCCCGCCAGCCGCGCAAGTGATCGTTCATCCCGGTCCGGTTCGGGGCCGGACTTTTCGGTACAGGCGCCGGCACCGGCGGATTTCCGAGGCGATGATGGCGAGGCCCAGTCCGGCATAGGCGGTCAGCAGGAGCCAAACGATTCCGGGGATGCGGCCGCTGAACGGGACGATTTCGGGGGATCGCACGGGGCGGGTCATGGAAAACAGCAAGGCGATTTCGCCCAGGCAGGCGCTGTCGGCGGCGGCCTTGCCGAGCAGGGCCGGCACGAGAAAGCCGAAGGGAGAGGGCCAGGCGCAGGCAACGGCTTCCAGCGTCAGCGGAACGGCGTGGTCGAGGCGTCCCGCGGACCTGGCGGCGCCGATCCCGAACGCGGAAGCCACGGAGCCCAGGCCGAACAGGACGGGACCGGAATCGACATCCTGGAAACCGGACTGCGTCCCGTGCGGCATTTCCGCAAAGCCGGCGATCCATCCGGTGTCTTTCCAAAAGCGGGTTTCGTAAGCGCGGTACCAGCGGGCGGCGATGGCAGGATCGAGTTCGAAGGCGAACAGCAGGATGCCGGAATTTCCGCATCCGCGCGAATGCTGCAGGATCCGGCCGGTGGAAGAGTCCGCCTGGAATGCGGGGAGTCCCTCCCTGGCACGGACGGGGCCGTCGAATGCGGCCATCAGGCCGGCGGCCAGTTCGTCATGGTGTTCGCCTTCCATTCGCGCGGCGCGCTGGATGGCGGCCACGGCCCACAGCAGGTCGCTGGGGTAGCACTCGCCGGGATAGTCGTCGAGCAGATGGAGGGGGGCGGCGGCCAGTTCCTGCGCCAGGCGTTGGCGCTGCGCGGACATCAGGGGGCGGTGGCGCGGGTCGCCGGTGATGGTTTCGTAGGAGGAGAGCCCCAGGATGAGCAGCATGCGGTAAAAGACGTTTTCGCGGTCCAGGTAGGTTTCGCCCCATTTGGTGCGCACCCAGGTGGCGGTGACGGGGGAGGCGACGATTTCGGCAGCCTTCTCCACGGCTTCACGGAGAATGCCCTGCGTGGCGTCGATCTGCCCGCGGGCCTGCAGGTCGTCTGCCGTGACCAGGAAGAACACAGATCCGAACAAGGGCCATTCAGTGGCGGCGACATCGTCGTGGCGGAGGCCTTGGGCAACCTGGCTTTCCAGGAAGTCCGCCGCCCAGGCGTGGTAGCGGCCGGCGGCCGCCTCGAACCAGCGGGGCACCTGCGAGCTTGCGCCGTGGCGGCGCAGGTGGCTCTCCAAGGCCAGCCGGCCGATGACGGCCGCGGGATACAGGAAAAACAGTCCAACGACGAGACTGGCGACGGCGGCATGCAGGACAGCCAGCCAGAAACGAAGCGGAAGAGTTTTCATGGGATGCGTCACGGATGGAAAGCCTAGCGCGGGGTTGCGGCCCTGTCCATCCGGATGCGCAACAGTCCCCGGCGGGGAGGCATGGCGTCCGCGCCGGGACATGAAAAACCCCCGGGCGGCGGGGGCCGCGCGGGGGTGCTTGGGGCGGGGCGCGCTATTTCAGGCCCATCTCGATCATCTTTTCGGCGATCTGGATGGCGTTCTGGGCGGCGCCCTTCCAGATATTGTCGCCGGAGACGAACAGCGAGAGGCCGTTGTCGACCGAGGGGTCCTTGCGGATGCGGCCGACGAGGGCGTCATACTTGCCGGTGGCGTCGAGCGGGGTCGGGAAGACGGACTTGGAGAGGTCGTCGACGACCTGGACGCCGTCGGTCTTCTCGAGGATTTCGCGGGCGCGCTCGGGGGAGAGCGGGTTGTGGAACTCGACGTGGACGGCCATGCTGTGGCCGTTGACGACGGGGACGCGCACGCAGGTGGAGACGACGCGGATGGAGTCGTCGCCGAGGATCTTGCGGGTTTCGCGGCCGAGTTTGGCTTCCTCGGAGGTGTAGCCGGGCAGGTCCTTGGCCTCGGAGCCGATCTGGGCGATGACGTTGAACGCGATCTGCGCGGGATAGACCTCGTGGGTGATGGGCTGTCCGGCGGCCCAGGCGCGGACCTGGTTTTCGAGCTCGCGGATGGCGGCCGAGCCCGAGCCGGAGACGGCCTGGTAGGTGCAGCAGACGATCCGCTTGATTTTGGCCTCGTGGTGCAGCGCGTACAGCGGCATCAGCGCGATGGCGGTCGAGCAGTTCGGGTTGGCGATGAAGTTCTGGTGGGACTTCAGGGCCTCGGCGTTGATTTCCGGAATGCACAGGGGCACGCGCGGATCCATGCGGAAGTCGTCGCCGTTGTCCACGACGCAGCATCCGGCTTCGGCGGCGCCCCAGCCGAGGGTTTTGGAAGCGCCCTTGGCGCCTTCGGTCCCGGCGAAAAACGCGAAGTCATAGCCCTTGAACGATTCGGGGCCGGCGGCGACCTTGACGTCGACGGGGAGGCCGTCGATCATCTCGGTGCGCTCGCGGGTGGCGAACGCGGTGAGCTTGGCCAGCGGGAACTGGCGTTTGCGGAGGAGGCGGACGATTTCGGTTCCGACGGCGCCAATGCCGACCATGCAGACGTTGTATTGCTTCATTTTGAATCTCCTTTGGCTTTGAACCACAGAGGGCACAGAGGGTCACAGAGACCGATCCATGCTCTGTGTTTCTCTGTGTACTCGGTGGTGAAAATGGCTGTTACACAAGGCTGGCGACGAGGTCGCCGACTTCGGAGGTGCCCATGCCCATGCGCCCGGCGGCGAGGGACTGGATCTTGCCGCTGTTGAGGGCCGCGGTGACGGCGCGGTCGACGGCCCGGGCCGCTTCGGCTTCGCCGAGGGTATCGAGCATCATGCCGCCGGCGGCGATGGCCGCGATGGGATTGATGATGTTCTTGCCGGTGTACTTGGGGGCGCTGCCGCCCATGCATTCGAACATCGAGACGCCTTCGGGATTGATGTTGCCGCCGGCGGCGACGCCGAGCCCGCCCTGGACGATGGCGGCCAGGTCGGTGATGATGTCGCCGAAGAGGTTTTCGGTCACGACGACGTCATACCACTCGGGCTGCTTGACGAACCACATGGTGGCGGCATCCACGTGATTGTAGTCCTGCTTGATGTCCGGATAGTCGCGATCGCCCATTTCCTTGTGGGCGCGGACCCAGAGATCGCCGCAGTGGGTCAGGACGTTGCACTTGTGGACGAGCGTGAGCATGTTCTTGCGGTTGCGGCGCCGGGTGTACTCGTAGGCGTACTTCAGGCAGCGGTCGACGACGGGCCGGCTGTAGACCATGACCTGCGTGGCCACTTCCATGTTCGAGCCCTTCTGGACGGCGCCGCCGACGCCGGTGTAGATGCCGCCGGTGTTCTCGCGGATGACGACGAAATCCACGTCCTTGGGTTCCTTGTCCTTCAGGGGGCAGTCTTCCTTGCGGTAGAGTTTGACCGGGCGCAGGTTGATGTACTGGTCCAGTTCGAAGCGCGTGCGCAGCAGAATGCCGACTTCCAGGATGCCGGGCTTGACGTCGGGATGTCCGATGGCGCCGAGATAGATGGACTGGTGCTTGCGGAACTCCTCGATGGCGGAGTCGGGCAGGGTTTCGCCGGTGCGCAGATAGCGGTCTCCGCCGAAATCGTATTCGGTGTAGTCCAGTTTGAACCCGAACTTGGCGGCGGCGGCGTTGACCACCTTGACGGCTTCGCGGGAGACCTCGGGTCCGGTCCCGTCGCCGGGGAGCAATGCGATGGAATAGGTTTTCATAAGGGCGGTCATGTTCAGGGGTTTGCCCGGCAAATGCAAGCGGGAAAGGGTGAAAATTGATCCTTTTCAGGGGTGTTGCGGCCCGAGGGGCTGATTCCATTGCGTGCTGCCAACGAGAATGGCCCCTTGCGGATGCGGGGGGCGTGTCGAGAGAGAGGGGGGGTCAGACCAGCAGGGGCAGGGCGGCGGCGAGGGGGATGACGCGGTCGTCCAGGGCGGGCAGGGCGAGGAGGTCGTCGAGGGGGGCGGCCCGGGCGATATCCAGCCGGCCGATGCGGGTGCGGCGCAGCCGGGTGAGGTGGGCGCCGACGCCGAGGGCCTGGCCGATGTCGTGGCCGAGGGTGCGCACATAGGTGCCCTTGGTGCACTCGACGACGAACCGGACGTCGGGCGGGGTGAACTCCAGCAGATCGAAGCGGTAGAGATGGACCAGCTTGGCGGCGCGCTCGACGGTCTGGCCTTTCCGGGCCAGCTTGTAGAGCGGCACGCCGTTGAGCTTGATGGCCGAGACCATCGGGGGCGTTTGCATCTGGTCGCCGAGGCGCGCGCTCATCTGGGCGGCGATCTGTTCGGCGGTGACGGCGGAGGGATCCTTTTCGGCGACCACCCGGCCGTCGGCGTCCTGTGAATCGGTTTCGATGCCGAGGCGGAAGACGCCTTCGTAGGTTTTGTCGTGGCCCATGACGCGTTCGGAAACCTTGGTTCCCTTGCCCAGCAGGATGACGAGCAGTCCCGTCGCCATGGGGTCGAGGGTGCCGCCGTGGCCGACCTTGGGGATGCGGAAGCGCCGGCGGATCTGGGCGACGACGTCGTGCGACGTGGGCCCGGAGGGCTTGTCCACGAGCAGCAATCCGTCGAGCGGACCGAGACCGGCCAGGGAAGGGGTCGCCATGGGGTCAGTCCGGGGGCGGCGAGTCGCCGTCGCCGGCGTCCTCGGCGGGCGGGGGTTCGATTTCGCCGCTGGCCTCCATCCGGTCGAGGATCTGGAGGACGTGATCGCCCTGTTCGACGGAGTGATCGAGGACGAAATGCAGCTGGGGGGTGTAGCGCAGAACGATGTTGCGGTGGATGGCGTCCTGGAATTCGGCGCGGTGGTGGCGCAACACGGACAGCATGCGTTCCTGTTCGGCTTCTTCCCCGCGGATGGACACCAGGACCCGGCAGGTGCGCAGATCCACGGCGGTCAACACGTGGGTGAAGGTGACGGCGGCCGGATCGAAGTCGGGACGGTTCACCACGCGGTAGAGCTGGACGCCCAGCTCGCGGCGGATGAGCTCGTTGACGCGCGTGATCCGGTCGGCTTTCATCGCGGGACCCCTCCTCCGGGGGGGCTACAGGGCCTGGGCGACTTTTTCGATCTCGTAGGATTCGATGAGGTCGCCCTCGGCGATGTTGGTGAAGTGGTCGAGGACGATGCCGCATTCCTGGCCTTCGCGGACCTCGGTGGCTTCGTTCTGGAAGCGCCGGAGGGTGGCGATCTTGCCTTCGTAGATGATTTCGTCGCCGCGCCGGACGCGGGCGCGGCCTTTGAGGGTGATCTTGCCCTTCTGGCACATGCAGCCGGCGACCTTGCCGCGCTTGCCCATGTCGAAAATCTGGCGGATGGCGGCCTGCCCGTTGACGTGTTCCTTGACGATGGGCTCGAGCAGCCCGGTCATCAGGTTCTTCACGTCGTCAATCATCTCGTAGATGATCGAGTACAGGCGGATTTCGACGCCCTTGCGCTTGGCTTCGGCGCCGCTGCCGCTGTCCTTGCCGACATGGAAGCCGAGAATGACGGCCTTGGAGGCGGAGGCGAGCAGCACATCGTTGACGGTGACGTTGCCCGCGCCGGTGCCGATGATGTCGAGGTCCACCTTGTCGCTGTGGATGGCTTCGAGGGATCCGCGGATGGCTTCGAGGGAGCCCAGGACGTCGGTTTTGAGAATGACGTTGAGGGTGCGCTTGTCGCTGCCGGATTTTTCCTGGAGGAGCTCGTCCAGGGTCATGGGCGCGCGGGGTTCGGAGGGGCCGGAGAGTTCGGCCAGGCGCTTGGCGTCGGCGCGTTCTTCGGCGACCTGGCGGGCTTCGCGGTCGTTCTTGTAGACGTGGAACTCCGTGCCGGGTTCGGGCACGCTGGTCAGGCCGAGGACCTTGACGGCGGACGAGGGGCCGGCCGTGCGGACCTTGTTGCCCTGATCGTTGATCATGGCCTTGACGCGCCCCCAGGTGCAGCCGGTCACGAGGGCGTCGTTGAGCTGCAGGGTGCCGTTGGTGACCAGGATGTTGGCCGTGGGGCCCATGCCGGCTTCGAGGCGCGACTCGATGACGTAGCCGGTGGCCTTGCGGCGGGGATTGGCCTTCAGTTCGAGGATTTCGGCCTGCAGCAGGATCATTTCCAGCAGGTGGTCCATGCCGGTGCCGGCGGTGGCGCTGACTTCGCAGCAGATGAGCTCGCCGCCCCAGTCTTCGGGGGCCAGGCCCATCTGCTGGAGCTGGCGCTTGACGCGGTCGGCGTTGGCCGAGCGCAGGTCGCACTTGTTGATGGCGACGATCATGGCCACCTTGGCGGCCTGGGCGTGCTGGATGGCCTCCTTGGTCTGGGGCATGATGCCGTCGTCGGCGGCAATGACGATGACGGCGATATCGGTGAGGTTGGCGCCGCGGGCGCGCATGGCGGTGAACGCCTCGTGGCCGGGGGTATCGAGGAAGGTGATCCGCCGGCCGTCGTATTCGACCTGGTAGGCGCCGATGTGCTGCGTGATGCCGCCGGCTTCGCCGTCCACGACATGGGCCTTGCGGATATGATCCAGCAGGGAGGTTTTCCCGTGGTCCACATGGCCCATGAACGTAACGACGGGCGGCCGCGGCAGCAGGTCTTCCTTGGAATCGGGACCGGCGGCCTCGGGCTTGGGCTCGGCCTTGGGCGGGGGCGGGGGCGGGGGGGCCTTCTTTTCGTGTTCCAGGGCCACGCCGAACTTCTCGGCGACCTTCTGGGCCACCTTGAATTCGATCTTCATGCCGATGGACGCGAAGATGTTCAGGCGCATCAGCTCGGTGATCAGCACATTGGGTTTCACCCCCAGCATGTCCGCGAAATCCTTGACGACGACATGGCCTTTGATGGCGATGGTGCGCGGGCCTTCGGGCTCGGCGGCTTCGGCGGGGGCTTCCGCTTCCGCCGCGGGCTCGGCGGCCGGTGTTTCGTCCGGGGTCTCGCCGGCGGCCGCCGTGGCCTCGGCGGCGGGGGCGGCTTCCGCTTCGGCGGGGGTTTCGTCGGCGGCCGGCGCGGCTTCGGGTTCCGGGGCCGGCGTGCCGGCGGGGGCGGGGGCGGCATCCGCGGCGGCGGGGGTTTCGTCGCCGCCGCCGTAGTAGATGCGCTTGATTTCGTCGCGCAGGTACTGCTCCAGTTCAGGCGTCAGGTTGGCCTGCGTGCTGCGGGCGGTGCAGCCCCGGGCCTGCAGGAGCCCCAGGAGCTCCTTGCCCGTGGTCATCAATTCCTTGGCGAGATCGCAGATTCTCATTCGTCGGCTGCCTTTCCGTTTTGGCTTTCAAAGGCCGTCTCGGCGGCGGCGCGCACCTGCTGGGCGATGTCGGCATCAAAGCCGTCCACATCCACCAGGTCCGCCAGATCCGCGGCGAGAATGCCTTCAAGCGTGAGGAAGCCGGCGGCCACCAGCCGCCCGGCGTGTTCGGGGCCGATGCCTTCGATCGCCGCCAGCTGGCCGGTGGCCAGGGCGATGCGCTCCTCGAAGGTGATGTCGGCTTCGTCCTTCTGGATGTCGATTTTCCAGCCGGTCAATTTGGCCGTCAGGCGGGCGTTCTGGCCCTTTTTTCCGATCGCCAGCGACAGCTGGTCGGACTCGACGATGACCTTGACGGTGTTGTCCAGCTCCTCCACCTCCAGGCGCATCAGCTTGGCGGGCGCGAGGGCGTTGGTGACGAACGTCTTGATGTCGGGGCTCCACTTGACGATGTCCACCTTTTCGCCGGACAGCTCGCGGACAATGTTTTTGACGCGCTGTCCGCGCAGGCCGACGCAGGCGCCGACGGGGTCCACCTTGTCGTCGTTGGAGTGCACGGCGATCTTGGTGCGGAAGCCCGCCTCGCGGGCGATGCCCTTGACTTCCACCGTGCCGTCGGCGATTTCCGAGACTTCCAGTTCGAAGAGCTTGCGGATGAATTCGGGGTTGGCGCGGGTCAGGATGAGCTGGGTGCCGGGGGCGGGGGCGTCAATGCTCAGCAGCAGGAAGCGGATGCGGTCGCCGATCTGGTATTCCTCGCTGGGGACGCGTTCCTTGGCGGGCATGACGCCTTCGGCGTCGCCCAGGTCCACGATGACGTCGCTGCGTTCGAAGCGGCGGACGGTGCCGGTGACGATATCGCCGACGTGGTCCTTGTAGATGGCGTAGACCTTGTCCTTTTCGGCCATGCGCAGTTTCTGGATGATGGCCTGCTTGGCGGTCTGGGCGGCGATGCGCCCGAAATTGCGGGGGGTGACCTCGATTTCGATCAGGTCGCCGATCTGGTAGTTCTTGCCCGGGAACTGGACCTGGGCTTCGGTGACGGAGATTTCCTCCTGGCGGTTGCGGACAAAGTCCACCACCTCCAGGCTGGCGAAGGCCCGGATATCCAGCGTTTTGCGGTCGAGTTCGACGCGCAGATCCCGCACGCGGCCGATGCTTTTGCGCCCGGCGACCTGCAGGGCCGACTCGACCAGCTGGGCCAGTGTTTCGCGATCCAGCTTGCGTTCCCGCTCCATGTATTCAAATACGGTCAGCAATTCGTTGTTCATATTTCAAACCTCCTCCCCTTGCGGGGGAAAAGCCACCGCTCTGCCTGATATGCAAAAGAGTGGGAAGAACCCACTCTCACACCACAGCCAGAGCTATACGGACGCCGGGAACGCTACCCCGGATGGTGCGTTGGCGTCAACCCCCAATTCCGTTTATATTGGATTAAATCCACCGATTAAATCCACGCCGGATCCGGCCCGTCCGGCAGGGGTTCCGCCCGTTCCGGAACACAGTTTATAAAGTCTATTCTCTCAAAACGGATCAAAGAGGCGGTTGTCGTCGGGGCCGAACCAGCCGAGGGGGTGGGGGGAGGCGGGGCCGCCGGTGCGGGCGAGGGGCTCGGACGAGACATGGCCGTCGCACCAGGCCACGTTGGCCATTCCCCTGTGGCGGAAGTGGATAGAAGGCCATGGGGTGCCGCCGCCGGCGAACCGGGGCGGCTCGGCAAACGAGTATTCGATCAGCCGGGCGTTGGAGCCGCTGCCCTGGAGAAACGCGGCATCGGCGAACATGACGGTCTCGGAGGGGCGGGCGAGGGCGGCCGGGCGCATGCCGACCGCGGTGCCCTCCCCGCCGGGCAGGCAGAGTTCCGAGCCGACGCCGTGGGCATTGTATCCGTAGCCGCCGCAGGAGGCTTCGAACCCCTCGACGTCCGGGGCAAAGGCCGGGCAGCGGCGGACCCAGGCGCTGGCGCCGGTTCCGCCCAGGTAGGGGGCCAGGGGGCCCCGGGAGCCGTCAAAGGCCGTTCCGCCGCTGCGCATGCCGTGCCAGCGGACGGAGTTGGCGCCTTCGATGTCCGAGGCGGCGGCCACAAACCGGCCGTGGTCAGCGGCATAGGACAGGTTGGCGGCGGCCAGCGCCCGCAGGTTCGCCCGGCAGGCGGCCGACTGCGCGGCGGCCTGCGCCGCCGACCAGCCGCCGGCCGCCAGCGCCGCCAGCAGCCCCGCCGCCGCGACGGCCGCCAGCAGCTCGATCATCGAAAACCCCGCCCCCCCGGGCGCCGCCACCGCGGGATCTGGACACAATCCCGATGGCCAGCCTGCGGGACCAGGCTGAGATCCCTCGACAGGCTCGGGATGACAGCCATACAGGGCCACAAGACCTTTTTGAACCGCATGCACCGAATCGCGGATGCGCCCCGATCCCCACTCGAGGGGACTCGCGGCTTGCGGATTTTCCATGGCGTGGAAAATCCTGCTGAAGCAGGACAGGCATTTTTTCCATGGCGTGGAAAATCCGGATGATTTTTTTCCATGGCGTGGAAAATCCGGACTGTTTTTTCCACGGTGTGGAAGAAATT
>ERZ795048.4146-NODE-4146-length-10229-cov-6.090230_pt1 | contig 10229 bp, 9 predicted proteins | sample MGYA00375132_ERZ795048 | MGnify/ENA primary metagenome ERZ795048 (study PRJEB30177, sample SAMN05720225) | activated sludge metagenome | isolation source: Anaerobic digester | place: Hong Kong | collected 2014-12-17 ...
ATTTGGTCAGGCCATACTTGTCCGAAAGTCAGGTTGATTCGGTCATTGCTTTTGCACTAAATCAGAAAGGCGATATTTCGAATTGGAATGCAAGCAAACGCTTTGAGGGGTATGTTGAAAATGCCAATTCGAATAGGGTGTGTTGGGCCGATAATGAACATTGGTACTGCTCGCTATTGGTATGGCAGTCGTTTTTGTATGTTACCGGAGTCGATTTTGATGTGAACGGAGGATTTTATGTTTATCCTAACGATCTGTTGCTTAGTTCTTTGTTTGATAATGCCAATGACCAACAACGGCGTTTTAGGTTTTAGCTTTAAAGTTTTATGCTCATTATTTCGCGAATACTCAGGAGCAGATCTTCCAAAAATATCGTTGAACCATCGTTATAAACAACTGCAATGTTGATTTTGTCGTGCATTGGGCGTTCGCTTAAAATTACTGAGCCAACTTTTTTGTTTTGCTGCGCTTCGTGAATGCTAATTTTTGAGTTGCTGTTGAACTCAGTAACAAACGAATTTTTTTCATGTTTAATGGCTCCGTAATTAACAAAACCTGAAATGTGTAGCGGAAAAATAGTAGTTTCGAATTTGACTTTGTCGAATAGCATTGTGCCGTTACTAAGAACTTTTATTAACGATGATGTTTTAATGCTTGCTTTTTGTTTATTGTTACTAAAAACAGTAAGATCAGTTTGCATGCGGCTTTTGTTTTTGCCGGGTTTGGTTCTGATACTGAAATCTGCTTTTATTTTTTCGAATTGAACCGACGCTAAATAATCAACCGGGACTTGATGTTCCATTCTACCATTTATTAGCAACTGAATTTCTTTTTTCCCTTTAATATCGAGTGATATGTTTGCGCATGTTGGCATCATGGTTTCCCATGCCGATAACGACTCGCTATACTGGCTGATTACAAAGCGGGCCAGGCTGTCGTGTGCCGATTGGTAAGGGAATATAATTACAATAGAATCGGAAGTACTGTGTCGATAAAATTCATTGGTTGAGTTGTTTAGCCTGTAAATGCCTTTTTGCTTTTCAAAGTCGAATGTGTGGATGCTTTGTGCTCCGTTATTGGCATTAAACCTGTACGGAACTGGCAGGTTTTTGTAGCTGTACAGTTGCTGCAGAGCTTGGTATGCAGTAGAACGAGAGAATTGCTTCGCAAGCAAAATCAGTTCCGAATCGAAAGCCTTCAGTTGTTTCTCGGCATTTTTAGCATCCATTTTTTCGGAGCAACCTATTGTAAAAACAAATGTCGTTAATAGTATTATTATAAAGAAAATGTACTTCATTTATATTAAATAAGAAATGAAATGGTATTCTGAATTTGTTTTTGGGTAAAAGTATATTTTTCGGTTAAAACAATGCATGAATCAAATTAAAAAGTATTTACTATGCTAAAATGTAGTTCAAAACATGGTTTTAATTTTTTAAGGTTTGTTGTCAAATATACTTAAGCTCGAAAAAATGCAAATACTCCGTAATTTTTTATATTTTTCGAAACTGCAATAATTATAAGAGGATTATACATGAAATCTGTTTTATTTGTAATTGTATCGGTGCCGGTTTATGGTGTATTGTATTTGTTTACAGCCTTTTCGGTGCTTGCTGTTATTCTTTTTTCGTATTTACAACTGAAAAAAATGGTTTACCATGGTATCTGGTTTTGGGCAAATACTTCGTTCTTGTTAATGGGTAAACGCTTAAGGGTATCGGGTAAAAGTAATATTGTAAAAGGTGAGAAATATGTTCTAATAGCAAATCATGCAAGTTTGTTCGATATTGTGGCAATAATGGCTTTTCACCCAAGTGTTTCGTGGTTTGGTCATGTGCGCTTAACCAAAATACCTGTTTTTAAGCAATTGTTGAAGATGATTGATTACATGCCGGTTAAGCATGGGAATTTAAAAAATACAAAGGAAATTATTGAACAGGCGAAGCAAAATGCAAATGGGCTTACAATTGCAGTTTTTCCTGAAGGAACACGCACTAAAGATGGAAAGATGCAGCCCTTTTTCAGAGGCTTTGTTCACGTACTTAAGCATGCAAACATGCAGCTTCTGCCTGTAACTCTAAACGGTTTTTACCAATTGAAGCCAAAGCACCGATTTTCGATTAACTTTAGTGCCAAATTAAATATAACCATTCATCAGCCAATCAATCCCGAAATGTATGAGGAAAAAAACGATAACGAAATTATTGTTCATGCTAAAGAGGTTATTGAATCGGCTTACACAGGATAATACTTATGGACAAAATCACAAATGAAAAATGGGTTTTTATAGTGAACCCCATAGCAGGTAATAATTATGCCGAAACCCTTATTCCTAAAATTAGCGATGAAATCATAAAGCACAATATCGATGCTGTAATCGAAACCACAGAATATCATGGCCATGCCACAAAAATTGCAATGGCTCATGTCGAAAATGGAACAAAGTACATCGTTTCGGTGGGAGGCGATGGTACGCTTAACGAAATAGCTAAAGCCCTTTTGGGTAAGCCCGATCATGTTTTAGGGGTAATTCCGGCTGGTACCGGTAACGACTTTATTCAAATATTGGGCTTCCCAAACCGCTTCGATGAATCGCATTGGGACGTATTCTTTCAAAAAATATAACCTTAATGGATGCAGGCTCGTGCAATAATATTCCTTTTTTTAATGGAATGGGCCTCGGATTCGATGCCGAAGTGGCTGCGCAAAACTATTCCCCCGATGGTGAGGTTAAAAAAGGGGGGAAAGGCAAATATTGGTGGCACATTATCAAAACCTTGCTTTTTTATCGCGAACACCGAATGACTATTGTGAACAATGGCTCGAGTAAAAAGGTTAATTGTTTCATAAATACCATATCGAACGGGCGCAGGTTTGCAGGCGATTTCTTTTTAACCCCAAAAGCAATTGCCAACGATGGTTTGCTCGATGTTTGTGCTATTGAAAAACTAAATCTTTTCGAACGTTTTTCGATTTTGTTGAAAGTGCCTAAGGGAGAGCATTTGAATGTGAGTAAAGTGAAGTATTTTAATAGCGATAAACTTAAGCTTGAATTCGACAGAGAGGTGCCTTTTCATGTTGATGGTGAACTGTTTTTTGCTTCATTTTTTGAGGTAAATATTATTAAAGGTGCAATTAATGTAATATTTAACCCCAATGGTGATCATTTTTTTACATTTAGTTAGTATTATTAATGCTGAAAAAAGTTAATTTTCCGCTTTTTAGTATCTTTCGGCAAAATATGAACAACGAGGTTAAACACATAGCATTTTTCGATATCGACAAAACCATTTTGAAAATCAACAGTGGTGAAGCGTTAATCAGGCATGCCTACAGCAAGGGTCTTATGAGTACAATTGGTTTGCTTAAAGCCATTTATACAGGTTTGCAGTACAAGTATGGCTGGAAGGATACGCACAAAATTATTCACAAAATGGGCAGCTGGCTCAAAGGTTTATCCGAAGATAAGTTCAATAAATTGTCGAACGAAATTTTTCACAAAGATATTTTGCCCAACATAAGGCCGAATATTATTCACGAAATTGAAAAATTGAAAGCCGATGGTGCCGAGGTGGTAATCTTATCGTCGGCTGTTGAGTCAATTTGTGTTCCTTTGGGCAATCACTTAAAAGTTGACGATGTAATTTGTACAAAGCTTGAAGTGAAAAATGGAAAATTTACTGGTTTGCCAGTAGGTAAATTTTGTTTTCGCGACGAAAAGCTGATCCGCCTAAAAAAGTATTGCGAAGAAAGGGACTATCCGCTTAGCGATGCTGCATATTATGCCGATGCTATTGATGATTTGCCTGCTCTCGAAAAAGTAGGCCATCCGGTTTGTATTGCACCCGATAAGAAACTGAGCAAAATTGCGCTTCAGCGAGGTTGGCAAATTCATAAATGGTAATCTTCGAATTGAAACTGGAAATCCTTTTTTTTTCTTTCTTTTCTGCCTAAATTAGTGCGACTTAAAAAAATCTTGTAATGGCTTTTCTTTCAAAAGATAAGGTGTTTTCGAAACGTTGGTTGAAAGATTATTCTTTTATAATCTTGGGCGCTTTCATTTTGGCGCTTGGTTTCGTATATTTTATATCACCCCACAAAATTGTGCCCGGAGGTGTTTATGGCATTGCGATAGTTGTTCACCATCTTACAAAAGGGGTTTTTAGCTTTTGGCCCGATGGTATCCCTATTGGTTTGTTCGGTTTGGTGCTTAATATTCCGTTAACCATTGCAGGCATTAAAATATTGGGACCCAAGTTTGGTGTAAAAACAGTTACCGGTTTTGTGCTTTCGTCGGTTTTTATGGATGGTATAACCTTTTTGCGCCCCGATGGCAATTTGCCCTTGGTTGACGATGTCTTGCTTTCGTGCGTTTTTGGAGGCGTTTTAATAGGTGTTGGGTTGGGCTTAATCTTTAAGTCGAGGGCAACTTCGGGTGGATCTGATATTGTGGCCATGATTATTGCCAAATATACCAATGTTCCGCTTGGTCAGTTGCTAATTTATGTCGATTCGGTTATTGTTTTGCTAGGCCTTGCAGCTTTTCACGATTGGAAAATTCCCCTCTATTCGTGGTTGGTCATTTACATTACAGGAAAAGCAATTGATATTACCCTCGAAGGAAGCAACTATCACAAAGCATTGTTTATCATTTCGAAAGAACACGAAAAAATTAAAAATAAAATACTGAATGACCTCGAACGGGGTGGAACCTATTTTGCCGGAAAAGGAATGTACACCGACGAGGAAAAACAGATTATTTACACAGTGGTAAACCGGCGCGAAGTGGCAATTTTGGAGCAGTACATTCATGCCATCGATCCCGATGCTTTTATCACAATTATGGATACCCGCGAAATTTTGGGCGAAGGTTTCCATTCGTTAAAAAACAAAATGGAACAATGATACGAGCAAGTTCCGAAATTGAATCACAGCTAACGTTTGTTTGCTGTAAGGTTGTTGAGGGATTTGCCGTTGGTTTTTACAAAAACATGATACGAAACTATTGTAAATCTGCAATTTTATAGATTGTAAGTGAATGAAAAAGAGTGTTTTGTCTATATTGTTTTGTTGCTTGCTTCTGGCGGCCAATGCCCAGAAAGTTGGGCTTGTGCTAAGCGGTGGAGGGGCAAAGGGTATTGCCCATATTGGCCTAATTAAAGTGCTCGAAGAACACAATATCCCAATCGATTATGTGGCAGGTACTTCAATAGGTGCAATTGTTGCAGGTTTGTACGCCATGGGAATGAGCCCCGACGAGATGCTTGATCTGTTCAACTCCGACGATTTCAGGCTTTGGTCAACCGGAACACTCGATAAAGACGATTTGTACTATTTTAAAAGCAAAGACGAGTTGCCCGATATGATCAAACTCGATATTACCAAAAAAGAATCGGGTGTTAAGCTTATTCTGCCGTTGAATATTGTCCCCGAACAACAAATGGATTATGCTTTTATGAATTTAACTGCTCAATATACCGCTGTGTGTAATGGCGACTTTAATAAGCTTATGGTGCCTTTTAGGTGCGTGTCGACCGACATTTACCTTAACCGGCCAATTATTCACAGTAATGGCGATTTGGGCGAAGCCATCAGGGCATCGATGAGCTTTCCGTTGGTTTATAAACCCATTGAAAAAGATGGGATGCTCCTTTTCGATGGTGGTATAGTTAATAATTTCCCAACCGATGTTATGCAGCGCGATTTTGCCCCCGATATCATTATTGGTCACAAAGTTACCGGCCTCGACACACAGCCCGACCCCGATGATCTCTTCAGTCAGATTGAAGCAATGGTTACCCAGCTAACCAATTACGAAATACCTGATACAATTGGAATTTTGCTCGAATCGAAGCTTGATAATGTGAGCTTGTTCGATTTCCCAAAAGCTAATTTTACCTACAGCAAAGGCATCGAAACGGCAATGTTGAAAATCGATTCAATTGAAAATATTATCCATCGAAGGGTGCCTAAATCGGAGGTTGATCGTAAACGGGCAGAGTTCAAAAGCAAAAAACCCGATTTGGTTTTTAATAATATACAAGTTGAAGGAGTGAAGGAAAATAAGCAACGCAGGTATATTATTCAGTCGATTAAGTATAACGAGAAAACCATTAACGAAGATGAACTTAAATCGTCGTATTTCAAGCTCATTGCCGACGACCACATCAAATCTATCCAACCTTTGGCATACTACAACCGCCAAACCGGATATTTCGATTTACATTTAAAAGTTGAGCCACGTAAACCGCTCGACGTCGATTTTGGAGGTCATTTATCGACACGGGCCAATACTTTTGGGTTTTTACAAGCCAACCTGAAAGCTTTCAACAAACAATCGTATTATTTTTCGACTAACTTGTTCTTCGGAAAGTTTTATAATTCGTTTATGGTTGGTGGGCGATTGTATGCTCTTAATCGAAATCCCTTTTATGTTTCGTCGTATTTTACGCTTAATTATTGGGATTACTTCTCGACTAGTACCGACTTGATATTTACTGATATAAGGCCTCAATACATTCGTCAAACCGAAAATAATATCCGGCTCGAAGTTGGGATACCTTATACTAAAACCGGTATAATCGATGCTGGTATCTCCCGTTCAACTTCGCTCGATGAATACTACCAAACAAAAGTGTTTAATCAGGGCGATATTCTCGATGAAACAACTTTTAGGGCCACTGCAATTCATATCCGAATCGATAAAAAGAATTACGATTTCAGGCAATATCCAACCGAAGGCGGACGAAAGTTTTTCAACCTGCAATACATAAACGGAACCGAATATTTTGTTCCGGGTACTACTTCGCCTATTCAAAACGAAGTTGAAAACAATCATGAATATTTTCAAATTACAGCCAAATACGATGAGTATTTTCGTGTGCGTAAGTCGTTGGCATTGGGGGTAATGGCCGAATCGGTTATCAACAATAATGCCTTGTTCAGCAATTATACTTCAACATTGTTAAACGCTCCGCGTTTTAACCCAACACCCAATAGTTTATCGATGTTTAACGAGCATTTCAGGGCCAACCAATACTTTTCTATAGGTGGTAAAGCGCTTTATCTTTTTAACCCTAACTTTCATCTTCGTACCGAAGTTTTTGGTTTTTTTCCGGTGCAAAGTATTCTTTCGAGCTCGGGTAATAAGGCAAATTATGCACAAAAAGTATTTACAAAAGCACATTTTATGGGCTTGGCAGCATTGGTTTATCAAACAAGGTTCGGCCCATTAAGCGCAGAGCTCAATTATTACGATAAAGTTGGTCAAAAGTGGTTCTTTTCGGTAAATATGGGGTATATGCTCTTTAATAAAAGGGGTTTCTGACAAACAAATATTAGAACTAAAGCTTGGTTTTTACGTTATATTTCCAAATTACAATTCAATGGAAATAAATAACGATACTTATAAAAATCCCAACTCGGATGATGCTTCGAAACAACACAAAGGTATGCCTCAGGGTTTGGTAACTGGCTTTTCAAAATTCAACCGCAACGATCGTATCGATTCGCTTAACAATTATTTGGGAGAAGATGTTAGTGATTTTTTGAACACTTTTTTGCACCCCGATGAAAAGGTGCAGCACTTGGTAAGCGAACTAAGCGAAAATTTTCTGAGTAATTATTTTCTCCCTTTTGGAGTAGTTCCAAATGTGCTTGTAAACCAACAAATGTACATGGTCCCAATGGTTATTGAAGAAAGCTCAGTTGTTGCAGCAGCATCGCGGGCAGCGGGTTTTTGGGCAAAAAATGGGGGCTTTTCAGCAAGGGTTGTCGATACATTGAAGAAAGGGCAAGTGCATTTTACATGGAGCGGATCGGGGAGTTTTCTTAAATCGGTTTTTGCTCAAATAAAATCGCAAATTTATGCCGATATGGCTCCAATTACAGGAAATATGGAGCAGCGGGGAGGTGGAATTATTGATGTTGAACTGCTTGACCTAAGCCATAAAATTGAAAATTACTATCAGCTCGATGTTGCTTTTAAAACAGCCGATGCTATGGGTGCCAATTTTATCAATACTTGTCTCGAAACCATGGCTGGCACACTCAACAGTTTTATGACCAAACATACAAACAAAGGTAAGCTCGAAATCATCATGTCGATTTTGTCGAACTATACTCCTGCTTGTTTGGTTGAATGCTCTGTTTCGTGCCCAATTGAAAAACTTGCGCACATGAGCGGTGCATATTCGCCGCACGAGTTTGCCGAAAGGTTCGCTTTGGCGGTGAAAATAGCCCAAGTTGATGTTTCGAGGGCAGTTACGCACAACAAGGGAATTTACAATGGCGTTGATGGGGTGGTGCTGGCCACCGGAAACGATTGGCGTGCCATTGAGGCTGCTGGTCATGCTTTTGCCTCTCGAAACGGAACATACGGCGCACTGTCGGATGTTGAGATCATTGATGGGAATTTTAAATACTCGATAAGCTTGCCATTGGCTGTGGGAACTGTTGGAGGGCTGACCCAAAACCATCCAATTGCCGCTTTCGCAATTAAAATGTTACGAAACCCATCGGCAAATAGTTTGATGCAAATAATGGCTGCAATGGGCATGGCCAATAATTTTTCAGCTGTTGCGTCGTTGGTTACATCGGGTATTCAAAAAGGACACATGAAAATGCATTTGGCCAATATACTTAATCAATTAGGTGCTTCCGATGGTCAAAAAGAAGCTGCAAAAAAGTATTTCGTGAACAAAACAATATCGTTTGCCTTAGTCAGTGATTTTCTGAAAAACGACAATTGAAATGCAAGGGAAAATTACTCATTCAGATCATATAGCAAAGTACCGATCAAATGCCAAGTTGCTTGTTTCGGGAGAATACTTGGTGCTGAAAGGTGCACTGGCATTGGCTTTTCCGCTAAATGTGGGTCAGGATTTGACCGTAGTTCAAACAAATTCGAGATATGTTAATTGGTTGAGCACAGAAAATGAAAAACACTGGTTAAATGCCAAATTCTCATTGCCCGATTTAAATATATTAGAAGCCGATAATTTATCAATAGCCAAAAAACTTCAACAGATTTTGAATTTTGCTAAAACATTGAATCCTGATTTTCTTTGTACAACTAATGGTATTGATGCCAAGGCTAATGTGGGTTTCAATATTGAGTGGGGATTGGGGTCTAGCAGTACGCTCGTGTCAAATATTGCTTTGTGGGCTCAGTGTAACCCTTTCGAATTAAACCGGTTGGCATTTGGTGGTTCGGGTTACGATATTGCTTGCGCAACATCGGCAAGTCCGGTTCTTTTTCAACTTAAAGAAGAAAAACCTGTTTATGAAAATGTGAAAGTCAATTGGCCTTTTATTGACCAGCTTTATTTGGTTTGGCTCAACAAAAAGCAAATAAGCAGTAAGGAGGTTAAACGCTTCGATCAAATAAATGTTGATGAAAGCAAAATTGAGTTGGCAAGCAAAATCACCAAAAAAATGATTGATTGTGAGCTTTTAAGCGAGTTTGTGGAGTTGATGGAAATGCATGAGGATTTGGTGTCGCAAATTATTCAAAGTCCAAAAGTGAAGCAGGGCTTATTCTCCGATTTTGATGGGGCTATTAAATCGCTTGGTGCATGGGGTGGCGATTTTGTTTTGGTGGCTTCAGATAATTCTTTTCACGTTGTCAAGAATTATTTCAAACAAAAGGGCTTTAATACTGTTCTAAGCTTCAAATCGATGATTTTGTAATAGCAGTTAACTTTAAATGATGACACATAACCAGCACGATATAATTAAGTGGCAAAGCCCATCGAATATTGCTTTGATTAAATATTGGGGGAAACACGGCCAACAACTACCACAAAACGCTTCGTTAAGCATGACACTTAAAAATGCTTTTAGCGAAACATCGCTCCGATACCGTCATTCTCCCGACGACATGGAAGTGCAATATTTTTTTGAAGGTGAAAGGCACCAGTCATTCGAAGAGAAGGTGATCATGTTTTTGGAACGCCTTAAAAACGAAATGCCCTTTTTGAGCGATTACTCGTTCCGCTTCGATAGCCGAAATTCGTTTCCTCATTCAACGGGCATTGCTTCGTCGGCATCATCGATGAGTGCAATTGCGCTGTGCTTGTTAACAATGGAGGAGGAAGTAAAAGGTGATAAATTGAACCCCGTAGAATTTTATGAGCGGGCATCGCATATTGCGCGTTTGGGATCGGGTAGTGCAGCACGTTCGGTAATTGGAGGCTGGGCAACTTGGGGTATCATTGAAGGATATAAGC
>ERZ795048.4147-NODE-4147-length-10229-cov-5.304993_pt1 | contig 10229 bp, 10 predicted proteins | sample MGYA00375132_ERZ795048 | MGnify/ENA primary metagenome ERZ795048 (study PRJEB30177, sample SAMN05720225) | activated sludge metagenome | isolation source: Anaerobic digester | place: Hong Kong | collected 2014-12-17 ...
ACCAGTTTATTCCGACGAAAAGGCTATCGTAATCAACGAAATCAACTACCGATCGCACCCCGATTACGACTCAGGCGAGTGGATTGAACTTTACAATAACAGTGAACAAACCATCAATTTAAATGGATGGAAAATTAGTGATGAACAAATTTACATGGCATACACCTTTACCGAAAAAGATGTAATTTATCCTAAAGGATTTTTGGTACTTACTGCCGACCGCGAACGCTTCCTTTCAGTACATCCGAAAACAAAACCCATAAGCGGCGACTTTATATTCGGTTTAAGCAGTCAAGGCGAAACCATTAGCTTATTCGACAACAACAATCAGTTAATCGATTTTGTGAATTATCAATCCAGCTTACCATGGCCTACCGAACCATTAATCAACCCGGTTACAATTGAACTAAGCAACCCGGCTGCTGATCGTCAAAATGCAAGCAACTGGAAAGCAGGTCCTTTTGGCGGATCGCCCGGAGAACCGAACAGTATCAGAACGAGCACAAATGAATACAAAACGGCCATGCATGCTGCCACATGCTTTCCTACCCGCTTTGCCGACTATACAACACTACGATTTTACAGTCAAGGAATTAGCGATTACAGCATAACAATAACCGACATGCAAGGCAGGACAAACGAAATCAAAAAAGGCAAACTATTGCACGAAGGAACACATTATATTGATATTTTTGTGGGCGATAATTTCCAACGCGGAATTTATGCAATACAGATACAAACCCTTTGGGGAGTTGAAAACATTAACGTAATTAAGCAATAAATATAAATGATCGAATACGAAAAAATTTGTGCCAAAGTACGCGAAATTGTGCTCCAAACAGCCCAAATGATTAAAAACGAAAGGCAAAATTTTTCAGCACTCCACAATGTCGAAATTAAAGGGCACAGCAACTTTGTTACCCATATCGATAAACTTTCGGAACAAATGCTGGTAACCAAATTATCGGCACTAATACCCGAAGCCGGTTTTATTGCTGAAGAAGGTACAAGCACAAAAAAAGGAGAAATATTCAATTGGGTGATCGATCCCATTGACGGAACCACCAATTTTATACATGGCCTGCCACCACACGCAATTAGCGTTGCGTTAATGGAGAATGAAGAGGTTGTTATTGGTGTAGTTCTTGAAATATCGGGAGGTGAAATTTTTTATGCATGGAAAAACAGTCAAGCATTTTGCAACGAGAAAGTCATACAGGTCACCAACTTTAGCGAACACCAGCAAGCTTTAATTGCAACAGGCTTTCCTTATTACGATATGGGCAAACTTGAAACCTACATGGCAACCATGCGCGAAATTATGGCCAAAACCAGCGGATTAAGGCGCTTGGGGTCGGCTGCCATCGACTTATGCTACGTTGCTTGCGGTCGTTTCGAAGCTTTTTGGGAATACGGTCTGCACCCATGGGATGTTGCTGCCGGGGCACTCATTATCGAAAGAGCCGGCGGTAAAGTTTGCGACTTTAACGGAAACAATAAATACCTGTTCAACGGTGAGATAATTGCTACAAACACTAATTATTTCAACAATTTTTACGAAATTGTACATCGACACATGGGTACATAAAATGGAAACAAAACAAATTACCATATTAAACGAGTTGCTGACTGCAATCAACCAAAACAATTTTGATTTGGAAGCATGGAAACTTAAAGCAAATATTGTTTTAAGCAAAATATTTGGTTCAGACGATCCCAAATTAAAACTGGTTGAGAACCTGCAATACAACTTTTCGAGCTGGACATTGCGCGACCATTCTGGAGGCAAACAACACGACCCTGTAAAAACACAGGCCAAAGAAATAATCGAAGCAGCACTGCTTGAAATTGAACTTAACAGCACTGAAAATCCTGTTTTAAAAGAATTTGAAAAGCAACTAACTGGAGCTCAATTCGCCATCTTAAAATCAATTATTGAGCAAAACAACAGGCAAGCACTTAACGATTTTCTGGATGAAATAGATAAAAAAAACAAAAACGAAATATTCATTAACCTTATTTTCAACAGCTAACATGCATTTTAAAAGTTTAGGGTACTATATTTTGAAGCTGCTCACATGGCCCATGCAACTGTTCCCCTTGAAATTTCACTATTTAATTTCCGATGTTTTGTATGTTTTAATTTACCGCATAGTAAAATACCGCATAAACGTTGTTCGCACCAACCTCACCAACTCATTCCCAGATAAAAACCTAAGCGAATTGAAGGAAATTGAAAAAGCCTTTTACCATGGTTTTAGCGATATGTTTATCGAAACACTTTATTTTACACACATCAACATATGCAAACACAACAAACGGCTAAAACTTATCAATGTTGAAAACCTAACAAACCCCATTTCGCAAGGCCGAAACGTAATTGTTGTTGCAGGCCATTTTGGCAACTGGGAATTCATGCAATTGTTTGCCAAAAAAATTGAAACCAACAAATATTTCATTTACAAGAAATTGAACAACAAGGCATTTGATCGTTTTTATAGCGATTTGCGCTCGAGAGCAGCAAAACCTCTCGAAATGAAAGAAACAGCTCGCGTGCTGCTTTCGAAAAGCAACCACCCTTTTACCGCCTACTTCATTAGCGACCAACGCCCTGTACCCGAAGAAATAAAACACTGGGTAACATTTATGAACCAAGAAACCCCGGTATTGTTGGGAACCGAAAAAATTGCAAAAAAAACCAATGCAGTTGTGGTTTATCTCGAAGTTAAAAAAATCAAACGCGGTTATCACCAAGCCACCTTTACCACACTTTGCGAAAGTGCATCAAAAACAGCAACACACGAAATAACCGATCGATTTTTTGAAATGCTCGAACAATCGATAAACAAATCGCCCGATCAGTATTTTTGGACACATAAACGCTGGAAATACAAAAGCGAAATGTTTACAAATTAAAAATCAAGCACTTACTTTTGGTACTGATGTGCTGCTTTGTTTATTCGATCCATCAATGCCAATCCAAGTCCAGTCTCTTCAACTGGCTGAATAAAAATCTGAGTAATTTCGGGATCATCTTCCATTGTATGCAGTGCCGAAAATAAGTTTGCTGCAATTTGATGATAATCCATATTGGGAGAAGTAACAATAGTTTTATGTGCAAAAGCTTTAAGAATATGATTTTGTTCGTGAACAATTAAACCAGAGCCTTCAGGTAAAGTTTCAGTTTTTGAATTTAAAATACGCAGTGTTTTTGTAGGCGAATAGTGACTTTTAAGCAAACCCGGCGAAATAGCCTCGCCCGAAACATGTTGAATAACTTTGAAATTATTGGGTAAACTTTCCCGAATATCTTCAATTGTAATTTTACCTGCCCTAAGCAAAGTACAGGTATCGCCTTCTACAAACACTATTGTCGATTCGATGCCAACACTTGTTTTGCCACCATCGATAATACAATCGACATTAGGCAACTGCTTTTTAACGTGCATGGCTGTAGTTGGACTAATACGGCCAAACTTATTAGCGCTAGGCGCAGCTATTGGGCAGCCAGCCTTTCGTATGAGCTCAAGTGCAATTGGGTTATCGGGCATCCGAACACCAACTGTAGCCAACCCCGATGTTACAATTTCGGGAACTTTATTGGTTTTGGGAAGCACAAACGTTAATGGACCAGGCCAAAATTTATCGGCCAATAATTTTACAGCATCGCTTACATTTTCAACCAAATCGTCTAACTGATCAAACGAAGCAATGTGAACAATTAAAGGATCAAAAGAAGGACGTTCTTTTAATTCAAATATTTTTGCAACTGCAACAGGGTTGAGCGCATTGGCACCCAACCCGTAAACAGTTTCGGTAGGGAAAGCCACCAGGCCTCCGTCCCTAATTATTTTAGCAGCTTTCGCTATTGCTGTTTCCAAATTCTTTTGAACAGTTTCCATTATTGCAGTTCGAAAATAAAGCGCTGCAAAATTACTTAAACAAATGAATATTGAAAATTCATCGGTATCAAATTGTTATAATCGTCCATCGTAGCACCATTGAGGCAAGCCTCAATAATTTCGCGACCAAGCGGAGCCAATTCGGGAACCAGATATTTCTCGATTTCGTTTTTGAAAAAATCGAACAGAATTTGTGCTCCGGCATCATAACCTTCGTTTCCAACTTCGGGCTGGCGGTGAACCTGCAAAAACCTCGAAGGAATTTTCACACCTTCAATAGTCAGATAATTCAATTCGTAACCAAGCAATGGGTTACGCGCAGGCTGATACTGATCGCTACGCAATTGTGCGTTGCCCCTGCGGGTTAAGTACTCACGCATTAACTGCTGAGGCTTGAATCCAACTTTCCACACACCGATATGCTGATTAGGGACTAATGTATAACGAACTCGCGGAGTTTTCAATATTTGATCGAGCAATAAATTGGCATGGGTTACCATTTTGCCGGTAGCAAAAGGCCAGTATGAACCCACACCTTCCGACTCCATTCCGCCACCGCCAACAATACTTGGGTTTGCATGTCCACGTGGGGCAGCCAAGCGCCACAACCATGCCAAAGCAGGTGGTAATAAATGAAACATACCTATAATTCCAAAGTTAGGATTCTCTTTTGAGCTGGCAGGAGTTCTTACGCCAAAGCTTCGAATATCTACTGTTACCGGATTATCGATAACACCAGGAACAATTTCGCGAGGTAGAATAACCCTTGGATTAGGACATTTTTTGCCGGGAGCATCTTCGGTATGATCCCAAATAAGTGCAGTACTGTCGGGGTTCGACTGAACATTTAAGAACAACAAAGGTTTTTGGGGTTTGATGGTAATTTTCTCCAGGAACGGATCATCGCCATATTCGTTAACACTATCCACACGAATAAACCATGCATTTTCGGCATCGAGTACCCTTAGCTTACCATCTTCGCGTTGCAAATCGGGATGGCAAAGGGCCATATCGTCGGTTACCGGCCTGAATGAGCAGAAGATTGGAAAATTAATCAAACGTTTTTCTTTTGTGATTGTATTTTCTCCAATAAGCACCTGCCCTTCGGGCTCACGAACTATGTGCTGTAACATTTCACTTTTACCTCCACCACTGGCACCTTCGTGCATAAATGTCACAAAATTATCGTAAGGACTAACAACTTGAACTGTTGAGCAGTGTGCAGTAATCCAGCCTTCGCGTTCGCCTTTGGTTAGCAAAGCACCATACAAGCCTTTTTTGGCGCTTGGTCCCGGATATAAATTGTAGGAATATATTTCGTGTAACTTTTCGGTACGGTTGTGAACAACAACTTGTTTTCCATTAAAATGAGTATGCCTAAAAGTTGGTGCTACATAAATCACCGATCCTATTTCAAAATTCTCGGGCAAGTCGTCAACAGCAACCATACTTTGCAACATCGACAAACCCATTGCAAAGAATCCGGCATTTGCAGGAGCTATTGCTAAGCCTCCCACACCAATGTTTTGTCGTCCGGCAAAAAAGAAAAACATTGCCAAATCGTTTTCTTTCAACCAATCGAAGGTCTCATTCTGTAGCTTGTCAAAGCTGTAACCATATTTTTCGTTAAACCTAACCTTGTCGGAGGCTAAATTATCGGCTATAGCCATTGTATCGGGGTCGCGCCTACGCATGTATGCATCGGTATAGTTTGCCGAAACACCATTTCTCACCCTGTGAACAATTGCCTCTGTATAATCACCTTTTCCGGGCACATTGTATTTAACTTCGAAGCTGTTGCTATCGGGGCCGCCAACTGCAGCCTCGGCCAATGCTTCAACCGTATTAAACACAGTAAGGCTTTTACTGTGTTTCACCAAATCGATTACATTATCGGGTAAAATCACTTTTTTCGATGCTAAAACTTCTAACAATTCTTTCATCTTTCAACAATTAGAATTAATAACCAATCAACATTTATTTTTTTGTCCTTTAACAAATAAGAAAAACTATTATTCCTATTAATTAAAACTAACTGCTGCAAAAATAATAAAACAATACTTAATTTATTTAGTTCTGCTTAATTTTTTAAGGAATATTAAACTAATGTAAATTTGAAAAAAAACACACATAACCAACAAGCTTACAAAACAACTAACCAACACTATTATTAATAACCCACAACATTTCGCAATGACTATCAGCAACGTTCTGAATAAAATAAGGAGTTTTATTATTAAAATAAATCGTATCGCCTGCCGATAAAACAAATTCTTTATCGTCGAGCTCAAAATTCACACTACCTGCAACAACATAACAGAACACTTGCCCCGAATGGCTTTCGAAATAATTATTCAAATTCGATTTCTTGGTAAAACGAACGAAATAAGTATCCATCTGCTTGTTAACATCGTGATGCGAAAGCAAGAAAACCTCGGTACCGGTAGGTGTTATTTCAACAAACTTCATTTCATTTTTACGTACTACCGGGTTTTTGCTGAGGCTTTCATTCTCTCCAATCAACTCACCTACAGTGGTATTTAAACTTTCAGCTATGGCCTTCAATGTAAAAATCGAAGGAAAAGCTTTTGCTTTTTCGATTTGAGATAATGCACTGGCACTTATACCAACTTTCAAAGCCAACTCATTTAACTGCATATTAAGTACATCGCGCTTTCGCCTTATTCTTTCGCCTATTCGTTTCATTTGCATTTTTTTATAAAAACACAAAATTGAGAATAATTTAATATATTAAGAAATACTTAATTCATAAAAATGAAAAAAAAGTGAAAAATTAATATTTGAACAACAAGAAACCACGATTGTTATATTTTCGATTTTAACTATACAAAACACAATACAATGGTACACACCTTTTCAAAAATGCTTCCAATAGGAACCAAAGCACCCGATCTTACACTCAACGATGTTGTATCAAACAGCAAAAAAAATTTGAATGAACTCAAATCGGATATCGCCACTGTTATCATGTTCATTTGCAACCATTGTCCGTACGTAAAACATTACAACCACCAACTATCAGTTATTAGTAAAGAATATACAGCCAAAGGCATTTCTTTTATTGGAATTAGTGCCAACGATGCTGAAGCTTTCCCCGACGATTCTCCATCAAAACTAAAGGAGCAGGCGTTAAAATATGGATTTATTTTTCCGTATTTACACGACGAAAACCAGCAAACAGCTAAAGCATACCAAGCAGCATGTACTCCCGACTTTTATGTATTCGACAACAATTTGCATTTGGTTTACCGTGGGCAACTCGACAGCTCGAGACCCAAAAACAACGAGCCCGTTACAGGCAATGACCTTCGTAACGTGCTCGACAGATTGCTAAAAGGGCTACCCGTTAGCAAAACACAAACTCCCAGTTCAGGTTGTAACATTAAATGGAAAGCCGGGGTAAGTCCCTTTTAATTTTTTCGTCGGCGTTGCCAATAGTTTATGAATTTTTCCTGGGTAATTAATCCTATATTTCCCTCAAGAATTCCGCCTTCGCCACCACGGTCGATTATTTTAAGTACAATGAGGTTTTTGCCGGGTTTCAAAATACCGTCGGGGATAAAGTAATTTCTGAATTCGCGGTGCATATCGGTATTACTTGTTCCATAGTATTCGCCCGTTTCGGCAACAAATTGACCGTTGATAAATAAACGGTCATCATCGTCGATACGGCCGGCCATCAAAATTAGTTTTTTCGAAAGCAAGCTAGCTGGCACATCAACCACTTTTGAATATACCGCGTAACCATCGTAATTATTGAAACCTTGATTTTCCCATGCTCCTGGAACAAGTATTTGAGAAGCATCTGCATCGGGTTCCTTACCTGTATTAAAATGCCAAAAACCGTTTAAATCGATATCGGGGACCACATCGGGCATACCAAATACCAGCCTAATATTTCCTCTTACAATGCCACCTTCGAGTTGCGAATCGTAAACCCTAACTGCCAATGTATTTTCAGCACCAAAATCCATAACCGATGCCGGCACTCTGTATCGCCTCGAGGCATTATAAGCAGTTAATATATTTGGGGGGAATGAACCACTTTGTCCAATTTTCACTCCATTAAAATACACCTCGTCAACATCATCGATATACCCCAATTCGAGAAAAACTTCGCGTTCCGACAAATAATCGGGTATAACAACATTTTTACGGTACCACGCATAACCATCGTAGCCTCGGTAACCATTCTCTTCCCAACGCGACGGCACATACATATCATCCCATGCCGAATCATCGAAATTTTTTTCGGCCCACTGCATTTTGTCGCCAATTGAAAATTTCCAGTAACCCTTCAATTCAATTTCGGCAGTATTGTTACCCAAAACACTTTTGCCAAAATTCACAATCAGCAACAGTAGTATTATTGATATTCTTGTTCTCATACACTAAATTTATCAACAATGTAAATATCGCATTAATAAATATCGAACAGGCGTAATAGTGCTCTCACTGGATTTCCCCAGCTATCATATTCGTTTCGTTCAATTAATATTTTTGCATCGTTATAGGTCATCAAACCTATTGGACCTTCGTATATGCCACCATCGAGCTGTTCGTCGTAAACCTCAACAACCAACTCATTAAATTTCTGAAATTTATTTGCAGGCACTTTATAAACGCGGTACAATTGATAAGCTCTCCATTTATCAACACGGTTATAATGATCGAGGTACTCGGTGCGGCCAATTAACTCACCATTTAAATAAACCTTGTCAAAATCATCGACTCGGCCAAGCACCAAATACAGGTTCTGATTTTCGAGTTCAACAGGCAATATAAATTTTTTGCGGTACCAAGCATAGCCATCGTAACCATCGTATCCTTGGCTTTCCCAAGTACCGGGCACATTTATTTCGGCCCAATTGTTATCATTGAAACCAACATTGTTTATGCCTTTTTCGCGGAATACCGAAAATTTCCATTGACCACTTAAGTCGAATGAAAGCAAATTCACATCGTTATCGAAAAATATCCCTAACAAATCGGCTTGCACAATTCCCCCCGGACCTGCGGTATCGTAAACCCTTATTGCAATAGTATTATCTTTTTCCTTCAGCAAACCATCGGGAATTGGATACCTTCGTTCAATATTGTAGGCCGTTTCGAAATCGGGCAAAAACGATCCTGTTTGACCAACTTTCACTCCATTGATAAAAACTTCGTCAACATCGTCGATTTGCCCCAGCATAAGCATCAGCGACCCTTCGCCCGGAAACGATTTTACATCGAAATTTTTCCGGTACCAGGCATAACCGTTGTAGCCGCTGTAATAATTATCCCAATTGCCGGGCACAAAAATTTGATCCCAATTGCTATCGTTAAAGTCGCTCTCGGCCCATTTCACATCATCTCCAACCGAAAATTTCCATAAGCCTTCGAAACCGGCTACCCTACCCCATTTATTGGCTTGGGCACTGTTGGTGAGCAAAATGAACCCGACTATTATTATTGCATACAAGTTTTTCATCTGATAAAAGATTTTAAAGAAATGAGGTCTGATAAAAAGACCTCATTTCAGCAAATTTAACCTAAAATCTACGAACGATAATCTATAACTAATGCTAAACTGTAATATTTTTGAGCTACCACATCACTTGCCTTGATTTTCTTTTCGCCGAGGAGCTGTTTTACATAAGCTTTGGCGTCGTCGGATCCACCTTCAACGGCAATCACCTGTACTTTGTTGTTTTCATCGATATAGAATTTAACAAGTACTCTTTCGTTAAGATTACTTATTCCATTTTGATGAAAATAATTGTTCACGTTAACAAAATCGTCCGAAATCATTTTTTTGATTGTAGTTTTCAAATCGACATTGTTTTTTACTTCGAAACGGGTTTCGTTGTAATTGGCTCCAAAAGATGCTAATGCAAAAGTTGCAAGCAAAAATGTTACGAATAAAGTTTTAAGTGTTTTCATGGCTATAAATTTTTAATTGAATAATCGTGTTTAATATTTACGATACAAATGTACAGCCACAATATCACGTGGAAGTTTTTATTGTGTTACATGTAATAATATATTGTCACAAAATGTCACAAGACCTAAAAAAATCAAAGCACCAATTTGTAACCAAAGCCATGAACAGTAAGAATATGGTTAGTTTGCGGGGTATCGACTTTTTGCCGGAGCCTTAAAATGAAGTTATCGATTGTTCGCGAAGTAGGCTGATAATCGAGCCCCCACACTTTATCGAGCAACTCATCGCGCGTAACTATTTGGTTGGCACGTTTGTATAAATAATGAAGTATTTCGAATTCTTTGTGTGAAAACTTGACTTGTTGCCCCTCTTCACATGCT
>ERZ795048.4148-NODE-4148-length-10228-cov-6.804089_pt1 | contig 10228 bp, 7 predicted proteins | sample MGYA00375132_ERZ795048 | MGnify/ENA primary metagenome ERZ795048 (study PRJEB30177, sample SAMN05720225) | activated sludge metagenome | isolation source: Anaerobic digester | place: Hong Kong | collected 2014-12-17 ...
TCTCAACGCCATGCAGCACTCGCTGATCGCCGCGGCGTCGGCGGCAACCGCGGGCATCGGGATCTCCTGCGTGATGGCCTACCTGCTGACCCGTACGCGCGCAAGGGGCCGCCGCATTCCGGATTTCCTGATCACCCTCGGCTCCGGCACGCCGAGCATCGTCATCGCGCTGGGCCTCATCATGACGATGAATGGCAAATTTGTTATCAACATCTACAACACTCTGCTGATTATGATTATTGCCTATATGATCAAATATCTGCTGATGGGGATGCGCACCATCGTCTCGGCGATGACGCAGATTCACGCTTCGCTCGAGGAGGCCGCGCTGATCTCCGGAGCGAGCTGGTTCCGAAGTTTTAAGGACATCACGATTCCTCTGATCGCGCCCTCCGTTGTGGCGGGCTGGTTTTTGATTTTTATGCCCTGCTTTTATGAACTGACGATGTCCACGATCCTCTATTCCACGAACACCACGACCATCGGCGTCATCCTGTTCCGGTTCCAGGATTACGACAGCCAGCAGATGGCCTCGACGATGGCCGGCGCGATTCTGATCTTCATCGTTCTGGTTAACTGGCTGCTCAACAAGCTGACCAAGGGCAAATTCTCAATCTGAGGAGGAATGACGGATGGCAACCATTCAAATTGAAAATGTGAGAAAATGCTTCGGAAATGTCGAAGTTTTAAAGAAATTCAATCAAAATGTCGAGGATAAGGAGTTCATCACGCTGCTGGGGCCCTCCGGCTGCGGCAAGACGACGATGCTCCGCATGCTGGCCGGATTTGAAAAGCCGACCTCCGGGAGCATTTCCATCGACAATATGGTCGTCAGCTCCGACAAAACCTTCGTTCCGCCGGAGAAGCGCGACATCGGCATGGTCTTCCAGAGCTATGCCGTCTGGCCGCATATGACGGTCTTTGACAACATCGCTTACCCGCTGAAAATCAAAAAGCTGTCGAAGGAGGAGATCCGCCGAAAGGTCGAGGCGATCATGGAGGTCGTTCATCTGAGCCAGTACGCCGACCGGATTCCGTCCCAGCTCTCCGGCGGCCAGCAGCAGCGCGTCGCACTGGGCCGCGCGCTCGTCGCCGAACCGAGACTTCTGCTTCTGGATGAGCCGCTTTCCAACCTCGACGCCAAACTGCGCGAGAGCATGCGTTTTGAGATCAAGGAGATCCAGCGCAAGCTCGGCATCACCGTCGTCTATGTGACGCACGACCAGATCGAGGCCATGACGATGTCCGACCGCATCATCGTGATCAACGACGGCATCATCCAGCAGGTCGGTGGCCCGATGGACATCTACCGCCACCCTGCCAACCAGTTCGTCGCGGCCTTTGTCGGCAAGATCGTCTTTCTGCACGGCGATGCCGGGAAGGGAAAAATCACGGTCACGGGCACCGATCAGACGCTGGAGTATGACGGCGAGCTGACCGGAAAGGTGATCGTCGCGATCCGGCCGGAGAGCATCCATCTTCTTGAGAAAGGCGGCGTTCTGCGCGGCGTGCTCAAAACGAAGGTGTTCATGGGCGACGTCAACGACTGCACGGTCGAGATCCCGGGCGGCGACACGATCCGCGTGATCGCTCCGCCGGAAACTTACGACGAATACGAGATCGGCGAGGAAGTTGGGCTGGAATTCGGCGCTTTCCACGTCTATGAGGACGACGGTTCCGACGTGACGAAGATTCTGACCTGAGCCCATACCGTCTGTTTCCGGCGAAAGGATCGCCGAGCCGCGGCCGTTTCAGAAGATAAACTCCGGTCCCGGGCATCGAAAAACAGAAAAAAAGGCGGCCGTATGCAAATGCGGACGTCTTTTTTGAAAAGATGATTTTCGGCTCCGTCGGGGCCGGAAAGAACGGGAAAGAAACTCTCAGCCGGGGAAATTTTAGCCGGAAGAGTTCGGGCCGCGCCGTTTCCTTTTTTCAAGCCGGGTAAAACCGACATACACCAACGCGATGCAGAGAACGAGTCCGATCAAGGCGGGAGCGAGGATGGCCCGGCCCGAAGCGCCGCCGAAAGCCGCGCTCCAAAGGATTTTGGCGACGGCGATAAACGCCAGCACGGCGATCCCGAACCACAGGCTGCGTTTCCAGAAGGCGAGGCTCAGAGCGGCCAGCGAGACCGGCACCAAAAGAGAGACGGCAATTTTCGCAAGTCCCCAATCGCCGGTCAGATAGGACTGCTCCATCTCCAGAAAGGTGCGGACCTGTTCGCCGACGGCATCCGGCGCCGGGAACCAGAACATGCTCGTCAGCAGAAAAAATACGGTGCCGAAAATCCCCGCGAGGCTTCTTTTATAAGAAAAGAAACAGAACGGGACCAAAAACAGGGGCCGGATATACCAGCTCAGCAGGTTTTGATGCCTCGCGAAAGCCCAGCTGAAAAGGGCGGGATTCACGATCATGAGTCCGATCAACAGGGCGGACAGGCCCCCGAAGACGATTGCCAGAGGCCAGTCGAGCCGTTTATGCCGTTCGTTTTCCATAGAGACCAACTCCTTTCCGTTTTCCGCAGGAAACCATTTTTTCATATAAGAACGGGCGAACCTTGTTTACGTTTCTATTATATCCCGGGTGGCCGGCAATAAAAAGCCCCATCCGTGCTGTCGATCAAAGAGCCCGAAAAGCGGCTCGGCGGGATTTCATGACCCGATTCCGCGGAATCTCTCAGCGGGCCGTGACGGTCAGATAACAAGTGTCGTACATGACCTTGGCGCAATTGTTTTTCAGAAGCACCCTTTCAATCTGATTTCCGGTCTCCCGGTCGATCCGGCTTCGATAAACTTTGCCGCAGCGGAACACGTCGCCGCCCACCTTTTCAAAATGCTCGTCTTCGGCGAAGACATGATATTTTTCCGGCTGTACGGAGCTTGCGCGAAGCTCTCCGCAAAGATAGTCGTCGGTGGTATAGGTAAGAAACTGGTAGATCCGGTCGGTATCGTTCAGAAACCGGTAATCCAGATAGTTGTACATGATGGAGGTGCCGGTGCCGAAGGGAATCTGCCGGTTGAAATCCGGGAATAAATCGAAATTATCGTGGTGATGATGTTCGACGATTTTCATCGGCGTGTGCAGCACCATCCAATGAATCAGATTGGTAAACTGGCACATTCCGCCTCCGACGTCGCTCGAGAGCCTTCCATTTGCGATCGTGAGGCCCTCTCTATATCCCTTCTGTCTGGTCAATTTCCCGGCGAGTTTCCAAAATGAAAAGATCTGTCCCGGATATATCAAAATGCCGTTTATTTTGGGAACCGTCAAAGACAGATTGACGGTTTTATTTTCCTGAAGGCGCATATCCACGTTGCCAAGTCTGCGCCGGATCAGGGAGTTGTGCCGGTAAACGAGATACGGAAGAGGCTCCACTGAAAAAGTTTTCGCAAATTTGTTTTTGATAAATAAATTTTTTAACGACCGGATCAGCCGGCATTTAAAGACGGATATGCGGTAAGTCAGAGGAGAGATTTCACAGAATAATTTTCTTTTCATCTTCCGCCTTTCCTGTTTCTGCCGGCCCGCAGAAGCCGTCTTTTATTTCCCGCCGAAAGCAGACATCCGGAGAAGATGCTGCCGGACATTCGGAATTCCGTCATTCCGGTCCCCTCTGGCCCGAAGCCGCGGCTTACCCCGGAATCATGGATTCGGGAACCCCGAAGTGAAGTCGCCGGAGGGTGATGGAAGAAAGAATCCGTCCGAATCTTTCAGGCACCTATTTTATTATATCCGCCGCGGAGAATAAGTCCATAGCAAGCGGCCGCCCGAAAAAAAGATGGGCATGTCTATTGCGGGATGGGCGGCGGAACCCGCTTGGATTACGACCCGCAGGGTTCGCTGTCATCAGCCTTGGCCGCTGTTCCAATATGGCGGGTGCTTCGGATGGCGACGATGATTTCACAGTTTCAGACACACTGCCGAGGGAAAGCATGGATGTCTCTTCGCTGACCGGGGCAATAGAAGCCGGCTCTTTTAGCGCAGCGTCTTCGCCGGCCTCCCGCATATCATACTGGATCATCGTTGTAACTGAAAGCGCAAAAACAACGATAAAGCAAACGAACGAAATGAAATGCGGCCACAAAGGGAACCGTCCGTCCGGTTTGCTTATCAGCGAATGTGCCCATATTCTCCTCGTCCCCGATGGGATTCTTTATGATCGGGAAAAGCATTTCGCTGCTTTGACAGAAACGGGTGAAGACGGTTAACCGTCTCCACCCGTTTCTGTCGTTCGTTTCTCTTTTTATCGCCGGTACGCTTTTCTCCGTTTCCCCAGTGCGACCAGCGCCGCAAGATCTGCCGCGCTTACGCCGAACAACAGCCACCCGGAGTTGCCGCCGGCGGCGCCCGTATTTGGGTTATCGCTCAAATCATATTCTTGCGTGCGGAAGTCAACGGCCGCCCCATAGCTGACGCCCTCGCGATTGATCGCGTAGGCGCGCACGTAATAGATCGTATCCGATTTAAGACCGGTCAACGATGCCGAAAAGCTCCCCGTGCCGGTGCCGGCCGCAAGTTTGGAAACGCCTGCGCCACCAATAACAGGGTTGGGGGTTTTGCCGTATACAAAACCGCGCTCGGTTACAGCCGCACCGCCGTTGGATGTAACGGTTCCGTGCGGCGTCGCGCCGAATACGGTGACGTTTGAGACGGAATCCGTCCTGACAGTGGGCGAATCGTCATCATCGTCCGATCTCGATGTGTTTCGCGTCTGCTGTGCGTTTTTTGTCCACTGTGCGTACAACGTGGTCGTGGCGTCATAGGTAAAGACGCTGTCCGCCGCGTAAGACGTGCCGCTTCCGTCCTCCTGTGTATTCCATTCCGCGAAGGTATAGCCCGTTCGTCCCAGTTCGCTGCCGTCCGGCACGGTCGCTTGGCTGCCGTACAACGCCGTATGCGTTTCGGGCAGCGTGCCTGTGCCGCCGTTCGCGTCAAAAGACAGCGTATACAAACGCAGCCACGCGCCAAACGGGCTTTCCCAGCCCGGCGTGTTGGCGATGCCGTACATATCGTCTGTTGTGTCGTTCACATCCACATGCGTGTGCGTCGTCGTCGTGGGGGTCACACAGGCGTCATATTTTAAAAACACCGCCACCGTGCCCGAGATCGTCAGCGTCCCTTCATCCGTGCTGCCGTTGTCGCCTTGGCCGATATCCTGAGCATCTTCGCTGCCTGCGGCGGCAAAAACATAGCCGTCGCTGAGGGTCACCACGCCGCCGCTGCCGCCGTCGCTGCCACCGCCGCCGCCGATCCCTGCGCCGCCGCCGACAGAGCCATCTCCGGCATTACCATCCGCGCCGCCCTGCGCCGTTACCGTGCCGCCGCTGATGGTGATATTGCCGCCGTTCCCGGTGTCACTGCTATAGACAGCACCGCCGCCGATCCCTGCGCCGCCCGTACCGCCCGTGGCGGTTACCTCGCCGCCGCTGATGGTGATACTGCCGCCGTCGCCGGTGCCGTTGCCGGTGTCAAAGCAACCGCCGCCGATCCCTGCGCTGCCTCTACCGCCTGTGGCAGTCACCTCACCGCCGCTGATGATGATGCTTCCGTCGGTGCCGGTGCCGTTGCCGCTGCAACCGCCGCCGATACCCGCGCCATAATAATTACCGCCTGTGGCGCTCACCGTGCCGCCGCTGATGGTGATGTTGCCGCCGGTGCCGGTGCCGTTGCCGCTGCAACCGCCGCCGATGCCCGAGCTGTAATTTTCACCGCCCGCAGCGGTCACATCGCCACCGCTGATAATGATGCTGCCGCCGTCGCCGGTACCGTCGCCGCCATCACCGGCACCGATGCCCGCGCCGCCGCTACCGCCGGTGGCGGTCACTTTGCCGTCGTTAATGGTGATGCTTCCGCCGTTGCCGGTGCCGTTGCCTTCATTCCCGCCGCCGATACCAGCGCCATATAGGCCGCCGGTGGCGGTCACATCGCCGCCGCTGATGGTGATGCTGCCGTCGGTGCCGGTGCCGTTGCCGTCATTCCCGCTGCCGATACCCGCGCCGTATTGGCCGCCCGTGGCTGTTACCGTGCCGTCGCTGATGGTGATGCTGCCGCCGTCGCCGGTGCCGTTGCTTTTATACCCGCCGCCGATACCAGCCCCGTGAGAGACACTTCTGGCCGTCACCGTGCCGCCACTGATGGTGATGCTGCCGTCGTCGCCGGTACCGTTGCCGTTGGCACCGCCGCCCAACCCTGCGCCGCCGTATTGGCCGCCCGTGGCTGTCACCGTGCCGCCGCTGATGGTAATCGTGCCGCCGTCGCCGGCACCGTCAATACTGGCGCTGCCGTTGCCGCCGCCGATGCCCGCGCCGTATTGGCCGCCCGTGGCCGTTACTTCGCCGCCGGTCATGGTAAACACGCCGCCTCTTCCGCAGTTGCTGTTGCCCTGAACGTTGTTGCCGACGCCGCCGCCGATGCCCGCGCCATATTGGCCGCCCACGGCGGTCACTGTACCACCGCTGATGGTCACTGCGGCTCCTGCCCCATCATTGCCGCCGCCGATGCCCGCGCTGTATTGACCGCCCGTGGCTGTCACCGTGCCGCCGCTGATGATGACCGTACCGCCGTCGCCGCCATGGATGTTCCCACTGTTGTTGTTATTGCCGTCGCCGCCGCCGATGCCCGTGCCGCCGATGCCGCCGGTGGCCGCCACTTCGCCGCCGCTGATGGTTACCGTGCCGCCGCTGCCGTCATAACCGCCGCCCAATCCGGCGCCGTATCGGCCGCCTGTGGCCGTCACTGTGCCGCCGTTGATGGTTATACTGCCGCCGCTTTCGTAGACACCGCCGCCGATGCCCGCGCCACTGCCGCCGCCGGCCGCCGTGAGACTTCCCGAATCATCCTCCGTGCCGTCCGCGATGGTCAGCGCCGCGCCGTCCGGACATTGCAGGCCGGCTTTGCTGCTTCCGCTTTTCAGCGTATTCTCGCCTATCAGCGTCAGATTCACGGTTGCGCCGGTCATATCGAACGCGCAGGCGCCGCTCGTCCCCGACACATCGATGCTTACGCCGTCAAGCGTAATGTTCGCGGTGACGCCGGAGTCCACCGTCACTTTATACTTTGTCGTCGTTCCTTCTATGATAATCATCTCTGTCGCGGGGAATACTGTCGTCCCGACCCAGGATGTAACCGAAATATCGCCGTTTTCCGCATCTTCAACCGTGATATCGGCATTGACATCACCATCATTCACATAAAAAATATGCTCAGCCGCCAGCGCCGTCACCGGCAGCAGCAGACAAACCATCGCCGCGCACAGCAGCGCGCTCAAGAACCGTTTCGCTTTCATTCTGTTTTATCCTCCCAATTCGTTTTCGCCCGAGAACTGCGCTCGTTTCCCCTGAAAATCAGCGCAAAAACCGTATAAAATATTTCTTATTATAATTTTATACAATACCCCTAAAACCGACAATGTCCGAAGGAACAGCGCAGGCAAGAAAAAAAGTACAGTCCTGATAAATTGGACTGTACTTTTGTACCCTATCGCAATTTGTTTGTTTTAAGTCCCGTCGTCCGTCCACCCCTGCTCCGACGCATAAGCAATAACCTGCGCTCTATTTTTTAGATGCAGGGCTTCAATAATTTTCCCCATATGATACTTGATTGTCCGTTCCGTGATGCCGAGATCCGCACCGATTTCTTTATAAGTCATTCCTTTTGCGACGCCCTCCAACACCTCGACCTGACGCTCCGACAGCTTGCTTTCGATTTCGGAATTCATTCTTACTGTAACAGAAGGATCTTTATCATAGCTTCTGAATTCTTTCAGCAAACGCACCGCAAGCTTCGGCGTAATCGGCGCGCCGTCGTTTTCTAAATCCCGGAGCATGTCCGCAAGCTCTTCACGGTTCAGGTTTTTGAGCAGATAGCCTGAAGCGCCAAGCCTTATCGCCTCAAACAGGTCCTCATCCTCCTCGGAGGCGGTAAGCATAACAATCTTGATATTTGGCATTTGCGCTTTAATTAGTTTCAATGCCCTAATACCGTTGCACTCCGGCATAATGACATCCATCAGAATGATATCCGGGTTCAGGAGCCGGGCCTGTTCAAGAGCCTGAAAGCCGTTTTTTGCCGTTCCGACTACCTGATACCCGTATGTGCCCAGCAGGAACGCAAGTCCATCGGAAAATAACTGGTGGTCATCAACCAGCAGAATCTTGGATGCCATCCGTATCACCTCTTTTTGTGCAGGGAATTTTCAATAGGATACGGGTTCCTTCTCCGGGTTGAGAACTTATTTCAATGTCCGCTCCTATTTCTGAAGCGCGTTCGCGCATGATTTTTAAACCATATTGCCTATCGCTTATTGCATTGACATCAAACCCCGCTCCGTCATCTTCAATAATGCAGCATAGCCCGTCTTTTTCAGAGCGGAAGGATACGATCGTATGCTCGGCGTTCCCGGCGTGCTTTCTGATGTTGTTCAGGGCTTCTTTTAAAACATTCAGCAAAATCAGCTTTAGATTGCTTGCAAGCTCATTCCATGCGGCTATCCCGGTCATGTCAAGAAACACGTCTATTTTCGTACCCGCCCGAAACGCTTTGACGTCCTTTTTAATTTCCGCCTCAAAATCCACTTTGGTGGGAGCGGTTCTCACCGTATGAATATAATCCCGGATTTCCTCATGCGTGGCTTGTATCACGGTGACAAGCTTTTCCAGATCCTGATCGATCTTTTTCGTATCGGCATAGGAAAGCTCATTTTGAATTCCCTGCGCCTGCAGATTCATAAATCCGAGAACCTGACCGAGATTATCGTGTAAATCCCTGGCCAGCTTTTCTCTTTCTGCGGACACCGCAAGCCTGCTGTTTTGGTCCAGTATATATTTTTGCGCGCTTCGGATTTCCGTTACGTCCCGGATCAAGACAACGTTTCCGGCCTGAATATCCCGTCTGCTGTATACGGGAAGCCGCTGCACCTCATAACAGCATTCTTCCGATGTTTGCGCGGTTGTCAACCTGTATTCCATAAGATCGTTATTGAGTAGGTAGCTCCATTTTATATTTATTTTGGAAATGACGTCTTCGATCTTCATGCCGACGGCGCTATTTTCCTCACATCCAAGCTGCTGCTTCGCGCATTTGTTTATATCGGCCACCATGTCGTGGCTGTCGATGACCAGCATTCCGATATTCATATTATCGACCGCCACCTCTCTTGCGATGGGATCAATGGCAAATAACTGATATCGAAAGAGTCCAACTGCCGCCACGATACCGGATATCCCGAGAAAAACGGGTGTTATATCAAAATTGTTAACCGGACTCAGCTTAAAAACATAAAGGACACTTGGGACAATGCTTATGATCGGGCTTACTAAAAGCGCAATTGCCTGTCTGCGGTAGATCGATTTTAAAACTATGGCGGCCCGTGCGATCAATATGATGGAAATCAGCTCTATTGAATATCCGTAGATGGGGTGGATCCAATAAAGAGGGCCGTATGACTTCTTAATCACTGGGAAGCTGCCGCTGTAATCAAGAGAAAATCCATATCGAATCAAGCCATGATACTGGTCTGTCCAGACAAGAATAATAAAAATTACCGGTATGATAAAAAGAGGGAGAATACGGCGCAGGCTCGTCCATTTTTTGGAGGCAGTAAACTGAAGCACCATGTAGAGCCAGAATATATGGATTGTGGCATAGGCAAAATACTGCATATTAGCCCAAAAAAGCTTTGTCGGCAAATCGGTCCCGGACATTTCCAGCCCATTGCAAATGACCCAAAATGAGAAAATGAACATACACAAGCTGAATGTTTTCGCACCGGTTACCTTTTTAAAATGTAAAGAAAAAAAGGCCAGGAACAGCAATATGGCCAGGGATATCGCCAACAACCATAAGTAAGGTATGTATTGAAAATGCAAATCCGGTTCACCTCCAACGGTTGTTCGTTCGGGAATTTTTAAGCTTAAAAAATTTACAGCTCTTTCTAATAGAGCAAATCGCGGGAAAGACATTTCCTATCGTTACACAGGGGCATATCGACAAGTCTGCGGACTCGATGTCCAAAACATCCGTTTCTTGTTTCTGTAATCCGGGCCGCCTGTCGTGAAAGTTACATATTTTGAGAAATGTTCGAAACCAAGGATTCCTAAGCGTTTTTTCGTTGCATTCCTACCACGCACTCCACAGCTTGAAGTTCTGTAAGTCGTTTATCGATTGCAGTAAGGTTATGACTGTTTTCGTGACAAATTACGGTTTCGATATTTTTCTGCAGCGTGATGAG
>ERZ795048.4151-NODE-4151-length-10225-cov-6.346018_pt1 | contig 10225 bp, 9 predicted proteins | sample MGYA00375132_ERZ795048 | MGnify/ENA primary metagenome ERZ795048 (study PRJEB30177, sample SAMN05720225) | activated sludge metagenome | isolation source: Anaerobic digester | place: Hong Kong | collected 2014-12-17 ...
TTTCCGCAATTTTGTGTTGATTGAATTCAAAATATGATACTTACTCTTGTTGCGGCCGTAACTGTTACGGCGGTAACAGAATTTTGAAATCATCAACGATCATTACCCCGACTATACAAATTGCCCTAATTTTGTGACAAGATTTTCGGAAAATTGCCCTAACTCTGTGATGAAAGAATAAAAATTACATTACTCAAATAATCAAAAAACACATCGAATGGGGCTTGCAAGATCCAAAATAAGTCAAAATTTACCCATCCATCCACTGTTTGAATTCACGTGTTTTTTCGCGGCTTACAATCGGGTCGGCAGGTTTATAGCCCGAGGCAAGTATTAATTTCAAGCGACTGCCCGAGTAACTTACCATTTTGGCAACTGCATCGATATTGATCAGGTAATTGCGGTTGATGCGGAAGAATTTTGCCGGATCGACTTGTTGTTGCACTTGTTCGAGCGAAAAATCGATATCGTAATTTTTTCCCTCAAAAGTTCGGATAAAGGTGGAGCGTTCGCTGATGTAAAACAGCTCAATATCGTTGGTCTGAACAGTAACATAAGCAGGGCCCACTTTCACCAAAAAGCGTTTGCGCCAAGTTGGTTCTTGCAGCTTTAGTAAGGTTGTGTAGTCGATTGTTGCTGTAGCTTGGCTTTGGCTTAGGTGCTCGAATTTTTGCAGCGCCACTTCTAAGCTTTCGGGCTCAATGGGTTTTAACAGGTAGTCGATACTGTTCACTTTGAATGCCCGTATGGCATATTCGTTAAACGCAGTGGTAAAAATGACCGGTGAGGCCACTTTTACCTGCTCAAATATTTCGAATGCAATGCCGTCGGAAAGCTGTATATCCATAAAAACGAGGTCGGGTAGTGCATTAGTTTCGAACCACTTTATTGCATTTGCTACCGTTTCGATGTGTCCCAATATTTGCCATGTGGGCCTTGCCGAAAGAATCAGTCGCTCAAGCCTGTCGACTGCCGGACGCTCGTCTTCTATGATCAACACTTGCTTCATTACTTGCAAAGTAAAGGAATTGTAACCACAAAATCGGTATCGCTTTCTTCAATCTTCATCTCGTTGCCTGTTAGCAGGTTGATTCGTTGCGACAGATTGCTCAAGCCGGTTCCCGATGTATCGCCCAGTTGCTTTTTGGGGCGTTTGAGATTGCTTACCACAATGCCGGATTGTGTTTGTATTATGCTTACTGTTAATGGTTTTTCGCGTGTGGCGGCGTTGTGCTTAAACGCGTTTTCAACTAATAGTTGTAGCGAAATGGGCAACACCTTGCACGTGTCGTTTTCGATTTTCCATACCAGTTCAATTTTGTCTTCGTCCCTAAGTTTTTGAAGGAAGAAAAAGTCGTTTACAAACTCGATTTCCTTTTTTAAGGGTACAAAGTTTACATCGCGGTTTTCAATAATGTAACGATAAATGTCGGCAAGCTTTTGGGTGAAAATTTCGGCCTTGTCGGGTTGTGGCTTTATTAACGACGAAAGCGTGTTCAGGCTGTTGAACAAGAAGTGCGGGTTCACCTGGTTTTTAAGTGTTTCGCTTTGGTAAACCAGCATCTGCTCGCGGGTTTGGAACAAGATCTTCATCATTTCGAGCCACATGATAATGAAAAACATCAAAGTGGCAATTACAGCACCTATCAATAACGATAAAACAATGCCTTTAAGCTCATATTGCAATAAGTGGTTGAATGCCGGTTTTAGCCCGCCTTGCCATTGCGACTGAAAGAGTGTAATAACCGATGATGCCACTATGGTGCCCACAACAAGAATCATAAAGAAGAAAACCACAACCCGTGCAACTACCTGGCGGATAAATTTATTGCGGTATTCACTTTTAAATGATTTGAACAACGAGCGCGAAACCCAAAAGAATATTTCGGTATCGACAAACATGATCAGGAAAGAAATGGAGTAATGGATTATTAGTGATCCGCTTCCGGTTAACAAGGTAAAAAATACTGATCCCAAGGCGGTTAGAAATAAGATACGGGCATGAATATTCCATGGAAAACGCAACCCGAAGTTGTATAGCTGTTTTAAATTCATAATTTTAAGTTTTACTGTGTTAAAGTTAAATATTTCTCAGGTGTTACCTTTTAGCTGAAAATGCTTTTTTCGATGTAAGCATAAAAGCAATGAGTGCACCAAATATTCCGTTCGATAAAAACACTTCTACAAAGTGGTACATCCTGATTTCTTGAGGCATAAAAGGGTTGGGAAAGAAAAGCAGTATGGTGGGCAAAAGTGCCATGAAAAGTGCCGTTGCGATTATCTTCTCGCCTCGTTTTGCTCTGATCCAAAGCACCATAGGCAAACAAAGCAAAACCCACAGGGCTCCCCTGAATACTTGGGTTATAATCAGTCCGTTTGCATTAATATTACCCAAACTTGTTGCGTAAAATTCGCGAAGTGCTTCGGATTGAAATGCCACATACCGGCCAAAAAAGAAGTAGAGCATCATGTAAGCAACCGAGAGCAAGGGCAATTTATAGTACCAACTTTTGTTGATCAAACTGTTTTGGGTAGCATAAACAGTTATTGTTTTCTTTTTCCACAACAAGGCAGCAAAAGCCGATACAGCAAAAATCACAACAAAACCCATTACAAATAGCCTTGTAAGCTCATGGTTGTCGATTGTTGGAAAAGCTTCCCTGAATATCCAGGTTTCCATTTGGGTCATAAAAAGTTGGATGCCGTAAACAACTAGTGTGGTTGACAAAATTCGTTTCCACACATTCAGGTCGAGTCGGTTCGTGAGGTAAACAATGGCTATGCTGTTGACCAGCAATTGCGTGATCAGGGCCGTAAAAGCACCGGGGCTGGGCGCTACATCAACCGTCGATGGGTAAATGGCCTCGGCCAACATGGTGATTAGTGCGTAAACAAGCAAAAGCCCCGCAAACTTAAGGGCAAATAAAAATCTGTGTCTCATGGCTATTCAATTTTAATTTTTTAACCATGGCAAATTTTGCCCTAAAAATTGTAGCGCAAAAATAAAGCTTGCAGAACGGTAGATTTTTAATGCAGAACCGTTTATTGCATTAAGTTGATGAATGCAGAGAATTGTTTTCTTTCTGTGTAAGAATAGCTTGATACAAGCTGGCAAAAGTAGAATTTATTAGAATAATGGCAGGGAAAATGCCAACGATTAACATTGCCAGTCCGATAATGCAAATGAAGAAAGAGAGGATGCCTAAGCCGAAAATTGTCCAACCATAGCCTTTAGTAAGTCGCCAGCTTTCTTCAATGGCACGTATCGGGTCCAAATTTTTGTCCATAACCAAATACGAAACGAAGGCAAGGCGGCAAGCAAACACAATGCCTGGAATTAAAAGCATTACAAAACCAATAGCTAAAATGATTGTCTTAATCAAATTTGATAAAATAATGTTTAGAAAATTTATTTTGAAGCCTTTAAACAGAAGCTGAAGGTCTGGTTTTTGATCCCTTGCTGCTTGTACAAACATCATGTCGGAACCGTAAAAAATAACAGGACGGACTAAAAAGAAGATGGCCAATGAAACCAGAGCCAATAAGGCAAAAGCAATGCCTAAGGTGGCAAAAGCAGGAGTTATCATTTCGTGCCAATTGCCGTTCCATGGTTGGTTCTTCATGGTGTGTTGAATATTCGGGCCATTAACGATAGCACATACCACAATGGCTAAAAAAAGCCATAAAAAATATTTTTTGGTGGTGAACCATCCGTTGCCAAGGCTTTCGCTGATTGTAGGTTTGTGAAAGAATTTTATATTTTCCATTGTATTAGGCTTTTATTTCTTTGTATTAAATATGTCAGTTTGATTACACTTTTTTTGTGATTAAAATTTTTTGAACGGCTCAATCGACAGGTTTTTGAAGTTTTGTGTTGATTGTTGCCGGATTATTTTCTAATGTCACTCAATAATGCTTCGGCAAAAATTAAATCCGACGGATAGGTAATTTTGATGTTTTCGTGGTTGCCTTCAACAAGGTTTATTTTTTCCCCGAAATGTTCAAGCACCGAAGCATCGTCAGTAAACGATTTGCTCTTTGCAAAATTGTAGGCAGCTTTAATTTCATCAATCAAAAAAACTTGCGGTGTTTGTACACTTACAAAATTATCGCGGTTGGCTACGCTGTTGTTTATGCCATCTACGCTCCTGATGGATTCAATCAATGGCATTACTGGCAAAGCATTGCCGGATTCAATGGTTTTTTCTAAACATCGTTTCAGGGTGTCGGTACTTACTAATGGGCGTACACCATCGTGAATAAAAATTACTCCACTATCATCAATGTTTTTCAAGCCATTAAAAACGCTATCAAAACGGCTTGCCCCTCCCGCAACCAGTTGATGTTGCACATCGAAGCCATATTTATTGCATAAGCTTTTCCAAGTATCGAATTGATTTGCAGGAAGTACGAGTGTGATAGTAATTGATGGGTCGTATTCAATAAAACGTTCGATGGTGTGCATGAGCACCGGCCTTTGGTTCAGTAACATAAATTGTTTGGGCACGTCCGATTTCATACGTGTGCCACTGCCGCCGGCAACTATAAGTGCATAAACCTTCATTTGCAAATTTTGTTTTAAGGTGAATTAAAATTTACTAAATTGTCGTTCGTTTTCCGAGACAATAAAAATAACCGTTAATAAGCATAAACGATTAATTTAATGAAAGAAATTTACAATTTTCTGAAACAGCTCGATGCAAATAATAACCGCGAGTGGTTCGATGCTCACCGCGATGAATATCAAAACGCAAAGCAAAAGTTTTTGTATGTAACCGAAATACTGATTAACGAAATAAGGACTTTTGATCCTGAAATTGCATACATGGATCCTAAATCTTGTGTTTTTCGCATATTCCGCGATGTGCGTTTCTCGAACGATAAGCGTCCGTACAAAAATAATTTTGGAACATACATTGCTCGCGATGGCCGTAAAGGAGGAAATCCGGGTTATTATCTTCATATTCAGCCTGGCGAGTCGTTCATTGCAGGCGGAATTTACATGCCCGATGCCGATAAGCTCAAGGCCATTCGCACCGAGATATACAATCATCCCGATGAGTTTATTGAACTGATTGACGAACCCGCCTTTAAATCACGTTTCACACTTTACAACGACGATAAGTTAAAAACAGCTCCGCGCGATTTTCCCAAAGATTTTGAACACATCGACCTGTTGCGATATAAATCGTATTCGCCTGGGATGCCGCTTAGCGAAGAACAAATATTTTCCGATAATTTTATAGAATTGGTGGTTAAGCATTTTGAGCTGATTGCCCCCTTTAACCGTTATTTGAATTATTCTATCGACAGGCACAAATAAAAAAACCTTGCCTCAGTTTTGCCTTGTTGTTTTATAAATTCCGATGCCCAAGAAAAGTTCTACTGTGCCTATGGCCAAGAATAGTGGTTGCATCCAGCTCGAAAGGCTGATGTAGTACATTTGTACGGCAATCCATATTACCAGTGCAGCACCAAACATGATTCCAAGTATGCCGGCTTCTTTCTTGAATTTCAGGCTAAACGATGAGCTGAGTAATTGTCCAATTCCGTTTACGGCAACCAGCAGCAGCCCTGGTATCAGGTAGTTGTCGAATGGTGAATTCTGCAAGGCCTCGGTTGTTAATCCTTGCGATTGTCCGTTCGGATTAATTAGCATAGGTATTCCACCGGCCAAAGCGCCCATGCCTACAAAAATCTGAAGGTAGCCAAGGTATTTGTATAGTTGATGTTTCATGTTGAATTTGTTGATATGCAAATATACAACATATTCTTTTTTAGAGCGATTTTATATGGTTTGCTTTATTTAATCAACTTGCAGATATTGAAATAAAAACTTTATTTGATAATAGAATTTTTATTAACTTGCTTTTTTGTAACATAAAACAATTAACATGAAAGTTTTAATGAATTGGGCAATATTTAATATTGCGTTATTTTGTGTGTATAGCTTATCGGCACAGCAAATAAATATGATTCACGATATCAATAAAAGCGAGAATATTGGATCATCGCCATATTCGTTCACGTCATTTAATAACGAAATTTACTTTGTGGCACGTGATGCTTATTTAGGCGAATGTATCTGGTCGGTTTCCAAAAATCTGCCACCTAAAATTGTTACTCCACAAAAGGGATTTAGGCAAATTGAAGAATTGTGTGAATACAACAATAAATTGTATTTCATTGCTTTTAACGATTCGATGCAGCGTGAATTATGGTCGTACACCCCTCAACAGGGGTTTGTTGTTGAGGATATTGGTTTGAGCACTAAGATTGTTGAAAGGTATTTTTTTAATTTGACTGTATTTAACGATAAGTTGTGTTTGTTTTTGGGAGAATATTATTTTGAGAATGATCGAGAGGTTTATTCTATTTTGGAATACGATGGGCAAAATGTTACCCAATTACTTGAAATGCCTAATGTTGATGAAGGGTTTTCTTTAAGAGGAGATGCAACAGTTGCAAATAATAAACTGTATTTTTCTGCTTTTCAAAATGATAAAGCTTGTTTGTGGGCATACGATGGCTCAAGTTCGCCTTACCGGGTCGATGAGTTTTTTGAAAATGCCAGTCACGAAGTTAAGTTTTTGCAATCTTTTGAAAATGTGTTGTATTACTTGCGTCACGACAATTTGATCGGTAAGGATTTTATTGTTCGATTTGATGGCGAAAATGAACCTGTTGATTTGGTAATAGAATATGAAAGGCCACGATTGGTGGGTGTTCTGGATAGTTTTTTCTATGTAATGCAGGATTTCGAATTGTGGAAATACAATATAAACGGAACGGGTAATATTGCTTTCGATCATACTGATTTTCAAAGTTTACATCCTTCTGAACAGTTTATGCAGTCTGACTCGTTGTTGTACTTTTTTGCCATAAAAAATCAGCAGAATCAATTGTTCTGGTTCGACGGCGTTAATGAACCAGTGGCACTTGTTGAACTTGATTTTTCACCTCGAATGGTTCGTAGCGCTTTTTTGTTTGAAAATTCAATTTTCATAAATGCTGATGATGAAATACATGGCTCTGAATTGTGGCAGGTTGATATCGAAAATCAAAAAGTTAATTTCTTTGATTTGAATCAAGGGACACTCAGCTCAGGTTTAACTCAATTCTGTAAGTTTAACAATAAACTGTATTTCAGTGCTGCTTACGGCAATAATTATGTGTATAAATTATGGGAATATAACGGTGTTAGCGAGCCCGCTATGTTGGAACTTGATCCCGATAACCAGTTGTTTTTACCTGCCAATTTTAAAGTATTTAATGAGCAGCTTTTCTTTTCGGCTCAACACCCCGAATTTGGTATCGAACTGATGATGTACGATGGCGTTAATCCGCCAGTTATGCTTGCCGATATTCGTGAGGGCGGTGCATGGTCAAGTCCCGAAGCATTTACCGATTTTAACCATACTTTGTTCTTTAGTGCGCGAAACGATAGTTGTGGCCGTGAGCTTTTTGCCCTCGATAGCAATAATGTCCCCTATGTGTTTTATGATGTTTGGCCAGGTGAATTTGGTTCAAACGTTGCTCACTTGCAGGTTTTCGATAATAAACTGTACTTCTCGGCTGCTACGCTCGAACACGGCGACGAATTATGGGTGTACGACGGACAAAGCAATCCGCATATTGTTGCCGATATAAAACCGGGCAATAAAAATTTTCACCCAAGACATTTAATAGTTTTTGATAATAAATTGTGGTTTTATGCAAACGATTCCTCAAACGTATATTCGATATGGAATTACGATGGGCAAAATCTGCCACAACGAGTTTTTGATTTAACAGTATCAGAAACAAAAATGTCGCCAATGGCAGTTTTTAACAATGAATTGTTTTTTTGTGCCGGCGACAGCATAAGTGGAGTTGAATTATATAAATACAATGGATCGGGGCAGCCCGTTTTAATGCTCGATATCAATCCTGGTACTCAAAGTTCTTCCCCAAAAAACTTAAGTGCATTGACCGATCGTTTATTGTTCAGCGCTAATGATGGTATAAACGGAAGCGAGTTGTGGGAATACTTAGGCGATGGCAGCCCTGTAATGTTGGCCGATTTATTTCAGGGCATTGAGCATTCAAGCCCTTCGGGATTCATCGAATTTGATTGTAAGATTATTTTCTCAGCTTATGATATTAGTGTGGGTCGCGAAATGTGGGAGTACATCCCTGAGCCTGTAATTCATATCGAAGAAATAACTTCGTGCGGAAGCTTTGTTACTGGTGGTGGTCAGGTTATCGATCAATCGGGTGTTTATACGCATACCTTCACCAACAGTGTGGGTTGCGACAGCATTGTTGAATTGCATTTAACTGTAATTGATTTAAACACACAAGTGGAACAGAACAACAATGTTTTAACTGCTTTGGCCGAAGGAGCTGCTTTCCAATGGGTCGATTGCAACAACAACAATGCTCCTGTCGATGGTGCAAACCAAGCACAGTTTACTGCTTCCGAAAACGGAAACTATGCAGTTGAAGTTACTGTGGGAGATTGTTCTTTGCTGTCAGATTGTTTATCGGTAACAGGGGTAGGCTTTAGTGAATATACTGACGAATATAATGTAATGCTGGTTTATCCCAATCCTTCAGTTGGGAAAATTACGCTCGATGTTGGCCCAAATTACCAAGGTGCTTATTGGGAGCTTACCGATATGAAAGGTAGCCAAATAAAACAAAAGCAAATTAACAGCCGTTTGAGCGAGATCGACTTGGGCACAAACAAAGGCATTTATTTCATAACAGTCTTTAAAAATGGCGAGCATACGGTGAAAAAAGTAAAAGTTGAATGATAAAACTTAGTGTTTGTTACAGTTTAACTTGACGGAATATTTGTGTCTCAAGCAACCTTTTTCTGCTTCCTATTGCGTATTTGCGTATATTTGGCCTGTTGAATTCATATTATGGCCGGTATTTATTTTCATATTCCTTTTTGCCAAAAAAAGTGTACGTATTGCGATTTTTACAAAAGCACAAATACTGACTTAATCGATGATTATTTAAATGCAGTTAGCATTGAGATCGAGTTACAGAGGGATTATCTCGAAGGCGATGTGGTTGAAACCATTTACTTTGGAGGTGGTACTCCCTCGTTGCTTAAGCCTGTTCAACTGGCTGCAATGTTAAGTTTATGCCGCTCTGTTTTTGAAGTAAAACCCGATGCCGAAATCACTGTTGAGGCTAATCCTGACGATTTGAATTTTGGCTTTCTCGAGGATTTGCGCACTACGGGTGTCAATCGTTTAAGTATTGGTGTTCAGTCATTCTCCGATACCGATTTGCAGTTTATGGGACGCAGGCACAATGCCCAACAAGCTGTCGATGCAGTTGTGAATGCGCAAAGAGCGGGTTTTAGCAATATCAGCCTCGACCTTATTTATGGTGTGCCGGGTATGCCTTTCGAACAATGGGAGAAGAATCTACAGCAGGTTTTTGATTTAAAAGTGCAGCACTTGTCGGCCTATCACCTTACCTATCATAAGGGTACTAAACTTTGGAAGGCACTGCAAACCCATAAAATTAGCGAAGTGAGCGACGATGTTAGCGAACAACAGTTTAACGTGTTGGTAAACAAGGCTGTAGTTAATGGTTTTGAGCAGTACGAGATTTCCAACTTTGCAGTTAACCGGCAATATTCAAAACACAACACATCGTATTGGCAACGTACGAAATACTTGGGGCTTGGTCCGTCGGCTCACTCATACAACCAACAAAGCCGGCAATGGAACGTGGCTTCGGTTAAAAAATACATCGATGGTATAAAAAACCGAAAGGTTCCTTCAAAAATAGAAATGCTTACCATTAATGATCATTATAACGAATTTGTAATGACCGGTTTGCGCACAATGTGGGGGGTCGATACAATATTGGCTGCTCGTTTGTTTGGCGAAGATTCTTCAGAATATTTGTTCCAGCAAAGTGAAAAATATGTGCAATCGGGGCATCTAGTTTATGATAATAATACAATAAAATTAACACAAAAGGGAATACTTTTGTCGGATGCAATTATGGTTGATTTAATGATGTAGTTTTTATTATGAATATTGAATCGCTTAGGGAATATTGTTTATCGAAAAAGGGGGCCACTGAAAGTTTTCCATTCGATGAGGTTACCTTGGTTTTTAAGGTAATGAATAAGATGTTTGCGCTAACCAATCTCGATGGCGAGCTGAGCATCAACCTAAAATGTGATCCTGAAAAGGCCATTGCCTTGCGTGAG
>ERZ795048.4156-NODE-4156-length-10220-cov-11.472504_pt1 | contig 10220 bp, 10 predicted proteins | sample MGYA00375132_ERZ795048 | MGnify/ENA primary metagenome ERZ795048 (study PRJEB30177, sample SAMN05720225) | activated sludge metagenome | isolation source: Anaerobic digester | place: Hong Kong | collected 2014-12-17 ...
AACAAATACAAAAAGTCGATGTTACTGTATAATTAATGTGTTTACATAATATAATATATTATGTTAATATAAGTTAAGAAAGGCGGATCTGACTTGCTAAAGGAATTGAGAGAGCAGTTGAATGAGCAATTAGGGTGCCTTTTTGGAATCGTCGGTATGAAGGGGACAATATTATTGTGTTCCGACACTTCCCAAGAAGGAAAGGAATTTGTTCGATTCGACGAGCTTGCGAAGAACACTAAAGAGAAAATCGCCATTGAAGGGCTTGTTTTTACAAAAATCAAAGCTGTTAAGAATGCGCAATATTTTGTATTCGTAGAAGATTTAGGAATGAATACAGATGTTATTTTGAATCTTGTTGCTTTGTATGCAAAAGACTATCTTCGTTCCAATACAGAAAAGACAGATAAAGAGTTCTTTCTAAAACAAATCCTACAAGAGGATTTATCAAAAGAAGAGATAGACAAACGAAACAAAATTTTCAAACTGAATGTTACAGATAAGAAAGCAATAATTAATATAAGAACTCAGAAAATACCTGAGTATCCGGTAAGTGATATACTGAAAAACCTGTTTCACGATCTCAAAGATGCCAATATTGTTACTTTGGATAACAATGACACTGTCGTAATATTACCGTTAAGAGATGACCTTAATAATGTATTGCAATCTGTTATTTCAACTTTAGAAGAGCATCTGATGGTTTCTGTAAAAGCTTCAATCGGGAAGTATTTCTATCTTTTAGAAGAAGCAAAGTATGCATACATTTCATCTGTAAAAACATTTGATATAGGTTCGCTATACAAAGAAGGATGCTCTATTTATGATTACAATAATATGGGGACAGCAAGGCTGTTTCATGATATATCTGTTGAAAGACTAGAAAGTTTTATTGAAGAAACCATTACTTCAGAAGTTTATGATCAGATTGATGATGAAACAATAAAGACAATGCAGGCATTTTTTGAAAATAATCTTAATATAAGTGAAACTGCACGAAAGATGTATTTACATAGAAATACATTAGTATATCGTATTGAAAAGTTCAACAAGCTTACAGGGCTTGATGTTACGAAATTTGAATCAGCAGTGCTGTTTTATACGATATGTCAGATAAAATGCTATTTAAGGAATTTGGGAAGGGATTAGTATGATAGATTTTGAAAATGTATCAATGATATATAGAAGTGGAACTGAAGCCCTGCATGGGATTAGTTTTCATGTTGATCCAGGTGAATTCGTGTTTATAACAGGAAAATCGGGTTCAGGAAAGTCCACGATTATAAAATTGCTTATGCGAGAGGAAAAACCTACTGCAGGGGATATCTTTGTTAATGGATATGATTTATACAATTTATCGAGATATGACCTTCCTCATTACAGAAGAAGGCTTGGGGTAGTATTTCAAGATTGCAGACTTTTGATGAACAAAACGGTTTACCAGAACATTGAGTTTGCGATGGAAGTTGTTGGCGAATCAAACAGAACTATAAAACAAGTCGTCCCTAAGCTTCTTCATATGGTGGACCTTGTTGGCAAGGAAAAGGCCTTTCCAGACGAGCTCGCAGGAGGGGAACAGGCAAGGGTAGCTCTGGCAAGAGCTATAGCTAATAATCCTGATATCCTTATAGCTGATGAACCCACTGGCAATCTTGATCCAAAAACAAGTACAGAAATTATTGACCTTTTATATAAAGTTAACCAACTAGGAACTACGGTTTTAGTTGTTACACATGACACAAAAATAGTTGACAGACTGCAGCAAAGGGTAATACGGCTTAAGGCTGGGAATATTATAAGTGATACGGAAGGAAGCATATACGAAGATGAAACCTGTGAGTATTAAATATATATTAGTAGAATCATTCAATAATATCCTAAGAAACAAGGTTTTGTTTATTACCAGCATATTTACTGTTTGTGTAACTATTCTTTTAATGGGAGTAGTCGGGATACTATTGATGAATGTATCATACAATTCTGATGAGATGCTTGATGAAATGCTTCATATTACCGTATATGTAATTCCTGAAGCAGATGAAAAGACCCTTAATGATATACAGGATGTTATTGTTAGTGATTCTCATGTTGAAAGCTCAACCTATGTATCCAAACTTGAGGCATACGAAGCAAGCAAAGAATTAGTAGGAGAAGAAGTGATGGAGGAGTTGGGATATGATTTTCTTCCGCCTTCTTTCATAGTTAAGCTGAACGATGTAACATATGCTAATATTTTTGTTCATAAGATGTCATCAATGTCAAACATATATGAAGTTAAGTACAGTTCTGAGTCATACGAAAGAGCAGGAAGAATATCATATACAATCAGGTATGTGTGTGGTGCTCTTACTGGGCTTTTAGGGGTATTATCACTGTTTCTGATATCAAACACAATCAAGATAACAGTGTCTTCCAGTAAAGAGGAAGTAACAATAATGAGGTATATAGGAGCTTCAGAAGCCAGAATTAAGGTGCCTTTCTTCTTGCAAGGTGGATTTATAGGCTTTTTTGGTGCAATTATATCTTTCATTATTGCTGGATTTGGATATAATTATATATATACAAAGTTAGAGGGCAGCCTAAGCGAATATATAGGAGTACTGGAACTTGTTCCTATTCCACAGATGCTTCTTGTATTGTTAGGCGTATTTATGTTGTATGGCATAGTGCTTGGAGTATTGGGAAGCTTTTTCGCAATACGCAAGTATCTGAAAGCATAAGAGGAGTTTACAAATGATAAAGGGTACGTACAAGAAGAGAATATTGACAATGATTTTGGCTTTAATAATGCTGTTTTCTTTCACGCAGGCAGCATTTTGTGTAGCTGATATTAATGAAGCAAAAGATAATCTTGGCACAATACAGGAAGAGCTTGAGAGTGTTGAGAATGAATTGAAGCAAAAGCAGAGTATAAAAGACTATTATGAAAGCCTGACAAAGAATATGAAAAATAGTATTGATTCGCAACAGCTTCAACTGGCTACATACAATGAATATATTGTAGAAGTTACCAACAAGATTAATAGTCTGACTGATACAATTGAACAAGCTGAAGAGGAATATGAGCAAAAAATTTCTGTATTAAAAAAGAGAATTGTTGAAACTTATATAAGCAGTGATCTTACAATGTTTGAAGTATTAATGAAATCATCTTCACTCAAGCAATATTATGATTATATAGAGCTTAACTCATTAATTGCTAAACATGACCAGGAACTTATAGATGAAATGAAAATACTTATGCAGGACATAAGTGACAAAAGAGAAACAATGAAGATGCTTAAAGCTTCATATGTTACCCTTAGTGAGCAGGCACAGATTGTGCTAAGTAATATGCAGAATATGCAACAGACAGCAATAGAGACTGTAAATATAACAGAAAAAACTATAGAAGTTCTAAAAGCGAAAGAGAATGCTTTAGCTGCTGAAGAAGCGGAGATGTTAAATGTAATCTTAAGGCTTCAAAGAGAAATAGACTATATAGGCGGGCAGATGACCTGGCCACTTCCTTCTTGTAAAATTCTTCCAACAGGAGGAAGTTTATTCGGATGGAGGCTTCATCCGATATTCTTTGAATGGAGAATGCATAACGGAGTGGATCTTGGCGGTAAACAGGGTAACAATATTGTATCCACAAATGCTGGAGTTATATCAATCGCATCATGGGGAGAAGGTTATGGGTATTATGTTGTCGTTGACCATGGCGGAGGCGTTTCAACGCTTTATGCCCACTGCTCAAAGATTTTAGTAAGTGCAGGACAGTCGGTCAAGAAAGGACAAGTAATAGCTCTTATAGGATCAACAGGCTGGTCAACCGCACCGCATCTTCATTTTGAAGTAATAATAAGCGGAAAGAGAGTAGATCCTCTTTTATATATTGATCCGTCAAGATAAATAATCCTTATTTGGATATAGGAAAAGGTGGTAAAATTGAAAAAATTATTAGTTAAAAAAACAATAGCCATACTTGTAATTATGGCAATAACATCATTTGCCTTATTAACAGGATGCTCATTTATAGCAGATGAAATACTTGATATAGACAAAGCCATAGCACGTAGAATAACTACAGTTACCATGCCTGAAGTATCTCCTAGCAATATTCAGTTAGAAGGTGATTTTACTGAAGAACAGCTTGAAAAATTTAATGAAGTGTATAATCTTTTGAAACAAACATCAATATATGAGCTTGACCATGATGAAATCATGGAATCTATTATTGCTGGAATGGCTTCTGCTTTCGATGTCTATACAATGTATGTACCTGAAGAATATGCTAATACAATAAGAGAATCAGCATCAGGAGAATATAAAGGAATCGGAGTTACTATAACTACACCTGAAGATGGTATTGGAGCAGAGGTAATATCAGTTAATCCTTTGGGAGATGCTTATGTCCAGGGAATAAAAACTGGCGATATAATTATAAGAGTGGAAGAAACTGAACTGACAAAAAGCATGTCTTTGGAATATATAGCTTCAATTGTTAAAGGAGAAGAAGGAACAAAAGTAAATGTTACTGTATGGAGACCTTCTGAACAAAAGGAAATACAGTTTTCTATAACCCGAATGCTTATAAACTCCATTGACGCATCAGGTCATCTTATTGAAGGAACTGATATAGGATATATAGCTATCAGTAGTTTCAGTGCCGATATGCTTGATGAGTTTGTTAATACCTTTAATGATTTGGTTTTAGTAGATGGTATGACTAAGTTAATTATTGATCTTAGAGACAACCCTGGAGGAGATTTCTATACTGCAGTATATCTTGCTGATGCATTTATAAAAGATGGAATTATAACCACACTTGCAGATGGAACAGGGTATAAGGAAGAATATACAGCAGACAGTTATGCAATATCAATACCTACAGTAATACTTGTGAATGGAAATTCTGCTTCTGCTTCGGAATTATTCAGCGGAGCAATGAAGCATTATGGACTTGCAACAATAGTTGGTACGCAGACATATGGCAAAGGAGTAGCTCAAAGTATTTATGATTTAGATGACGGTTCACAACTTAGGATAACCAGTTACCAGTATTTATTACCTGACGGTTCGAATATTGATGGAATCGGAGTGACTCCAGATATAGAAGTATTACCATTTGAAGGGTTTGAAAACGAATATATTTCCTCTTTAGAACCGGAAAACGATGCACAGCTTCAAAAAGCTATTGAGATACTGGAGAATCAATAATGTACGATTGTATAGCAGGTGTATATGACCTGCTTATGAGAGATGTTGATTATGTATCATATGCAGGATATATTGACGGAATTTTAAAGAGGTATTTAAACAATAAACCTGATATAGTACTAGACGTAGGCTGCGGAACAGGCAGCCTTACGTGCGCAATGAGAGACTTGGGATATTCCATGATAGGTGCTGAACCATCAGAAAGAATGCTGGAGTGCGCTCTAAAAAAAGATACTAACAACATTCAGTATATAAATCAGAGTATGGAAAAACTGGACCTCTTCGGAACTGTTGGCGCTGCGATAAGTTTTTTAGACTGCATTAACCATATAACTGATATAAAAAAGTTGCAACAGGGATTTAAAAAGGTATCGCTTTTTTTAGAACCGGAAGGATTATATATTTTTGACTTGAATACTGAATATAAATTTGAGAATATATATGCAGGCAATCTGTATTATGATCTTTCTGATGATGTTTCATATGTCTGGGTAAATAATTATTCTAAGAAGACGAAAATCTGCACTATGGACATTTCATATTTTATAAAAAACGATGATGGTAAATACAAAAGATATGATACATGTAATAGAGAAAGAGCATATTCAGATAAGCAGATTATCGAACTGGCTAATAATAGCGGATTGGAACTGATTGATATGCTGGAAGATTTTTCATTTGATAAACCCAGAAGAAACTGTCAGAGGAAATTTTTAATATTTAGAAAAAAAAGGTGATTTATGGATAGTATATTAAAGGCAATGGCTTATGATAAAAAAGTAAGGGTATATGCTGCACTAAGTACAGATACAGTTAATCAGGCAATTAAAAAGCATAATCTTAATCTGCTTTCTGCTATGGCATTAGGAAGACTTTTAACAGCTACTGCCATGATGTCATATATGACTAAAAGTGAAAGTCTGATTGTCAGTATATCTACAGATGCAGCTTTGAAAGGTTTGACAGCTATCTCAGAAGACAAAGGTTTGGTAAAGGGTTACGTTCATAACAATGATTACACTACATATGGTGAGGATATATCATCAGTTGGACAGCTTTTAATGCCCGGCAAGCTTATGATATCAAGAGATATGGGATTAAAAGAGCCATATACCGGTATCATATCTTTGGTTACAGGTGAAATTGCAGAAGATATAGCTAAATACTTTACTGACAGCGAACAAACGCCAACAGCTTGTGCATTGGGAACATATTTTGATGAAAAGGGTAGATTACTTGCATCAGGCGGTTACATTATTCAGGTTATGCCTGGTACCGATGATTCAATTTTAAAAGAGTTAGAACAGAGGGTATCTCTCACCGAAAACATTTCCAAGCTCATATACGACCTTAAAACTCCAAAAAATCTGCTGAACTTTCTTTTTTCAGACAGAAATCTTGAAGTTACAGGAACTGAGAAAATGGCTTTTTACTGTGGTTGCAGTAAAGATAAGATAATGGAAAAACTGTTAACAATAGATAAGAAACAACTGGAACAGGTGGCAAAAGAACAGTCTGAAATAGAAGCAGTATGTCCATATTGCAATAACCATTATTTATATAACAGTGACGATATTTTGAAATTGCTTAAGGATATAGAAAGCTGATATCATGAAAAAGAATGTTACCACCATTATTGCAATATGTTTTATAGCAGCTATTGTTATTGCTGTTGTTATCTTTCTAGTTCAGCAGAAGAATAATGATGTTGAAAACCCAACACCGACAGTTACTCCTTCCATTTCTCATTCGCAGACAAATGAACCGACACAGTCACAGAATATTACTGAAGTTCCTCTTGAAGGGCTAAATGAGAAGCTTGCGGATGTAAATAATCCAATCACCATAACACTAAATTCTGAACAGCTTAAGATAATCGATGCAAGTGTCAGCAGTGAAACATATGCGCTTGTATACTTTCCAGATAGAAATATATCAAATTATGAGAATGGACAGTTTATTTTAAAAACTTCAGTTTTTCATGAAACAAACAATTATATCGGTACTATTACAATAGTATCTGATTCATATGTAAAAGCGGGGTATCTTTTAGCAGATAAGGATGGAAAAATATACATTGAAAATAGTGAAAAAAATCAGATTTCAGCTGATGTTTCATTGAGGATAATAAACAGATACAATCCAATAACACAACAGCAGGCAGATGATATAGAGGGTCTTGTAAATCTCACAAACCCTTGGTATGTTCTTGATGAACGTGATGACTTATATATTCTTAGTCATGTCAAAACAGCTATGGAAAGCTTACTTACTGAAGCTGACCGACAGGATTCATCTTTGAATATGCATGTAGCAAGCGGTTATCGCGATTATGCTTCACAAAAGCAGAGTTTTGACTACTGGGTTAATAGAAGAGTTACACAGGAGAATATGACATATGAACAGGCGTATGATTATACAGCGGGACGCGTGGCAATACCAGGATGTTCTGAGCATCATAACGGATTAACAGTTGATTTGATAAGTTATGGATACATGCTTGATGAATCTTCAAAAGACGCGCCATATGCTAAATGGCTAAAAGACAACAGCTATAAATTCGGATTTACTATTAGGTATGAAGAGGGCAAAGAACAGTACACTCATATAACTTTGTATGAGCCGTGGCACATTAGATATGTTGGATTACCTACAGCATATTATCTTTATGCAAATAATTTTTGTATGGAAGAATTTTATGAAACCCTTATAAATGAGGGGTATCTAAATTTCGAATATGAAGGAGAAACATACAGATATATATATTCTAAAACCGATAATATATACATAAATCAAAACATAATGGATATTGTACAGTACTCGTCTATAGCGTCAGGTGTGGAAGGTTATGTACTGTTATGTAAGATAAGATAGATAAAAGAGAATATATAAGAGAATATAAATCAAAAAAGTAAAATCTCATTATGTATCTATAATAAAAGCAGATATATTCTTCCTTTAAATTATTACTTCAACTTAAATCAGGTAAATTCTCGGTAGGTCTGACGTCAGAAATATCAAGTAGATACAACTGATTAGTATGTGTTTTCTCATACCCGCCAGTGAAGAGTATATAGCGGTTGTCAGGTGTGATCCTTGGATGAAAATGTGATTTCTGAGAGGACCGTGAACCAAATGTCTGTCTGTTTCCCATAAGAAGTTCCCAGCTGCAGGGACCATCAGGTTCATATCGGTTCATTTTATACATGTTGTGGCAGTTAATGGTGGTATCTTTGTAATCCAGATTTTCATAAAAAATTAAATTCCCATTCGGGTCGTAACCTGTGTGAGTGTAACCGAAAAATTCAGGAAGCTTGTACTCAATGAAGCGATGGGTAATAGGATGGTAGATGCCTCCACAGTTATCCCCGTGGAATTTGCTTGCTTCATATACGATGCCTCGTTTAGTAGCGGCGCAGTGATTTGCAACACGCCCATCATCCGACTTAGTGCGGATGTGCGTATACCAGCGTCCTTCCAAGCCGGTAAAAAGTATGCCTGATTCAGTAGGTGGATGATTTATGGCAAAATATTCATTTCCATATGGAATAATATGATGCATTACTGCATTTAAAATAAGAATATCTCGCATTTCTGAGGTCTCTAGATTATATGCCTGTATTGTACAATCTTTGGTTAATGGACGATATTTTATATAGTCCGACCAGTTTCCTGCGGTCATCTCATAATAGAAAGCCTTGTCCATGTGAGAAAAAACAAACCATTTACCATCAGATGTTACGCAGTTTTGCGATATAGGGTATCTGTGCTGTGGCAGTGTGAACAGGTTTTTTTGCTCCAGTGTTTCAATGTTAATCATGATAGCAATATTTTGGTCGAAAAATATTACATTGTTATTGACAGTATTTAATACGCTTCGATGATCCAGTACGCCATTTTTGCAAGGAGAGCACCAAGGTCGCCATTGTGCATCATTTGCGTTGTTGCTGGCATGAGTCAGTTGCCGATGTTCACCTGTCTGAAGATTCAGTACCCACAACTGAACTTCTGTCTCATTACATCTATGGTAAACTAAAAAACGCTCATCATCTGTAACTGAGGGTATGAAATAATATAAAGGATAACAAAATGCATCCCACTCAGTCAGGCGTATAAGCCGTCTTCCTGTTTCAGGGTCTTTTTCTGTTTTAAAACCGCTATACAGATTCATTTTCAAATCCATCTCTTTCAGTATTGTCTATTGTGTCCGAAGTACAGAGGTATGTTTTGTGCATCGAAAATAATATTTCTTTCACTTTGGCTATAATTACAATACAATCTTATATCGCTAAATTAAAAGAAGTCAACACTTTTTCAGGCAATTTAATAAGCTGCTATTTGAGATAACTTAGCCATTTTATACCTATAATGTATGTTCCTTTTTTGTATTGCGGGATAGATACTCATCAAAAGTGACGTTAAAATAATCACAGTTCTCACTTTGTGAAACTTGTTTCATTCCACTTTTCTCCAATACTTTTGCACATCCAATGTTATCCATATGTACATAAGCAGATACTCTGTCAGCTCTCCACTCGAAAAATGCTGTATTCAGGCACTGAGTTACAGCTTTTGTTCCGTATCCCTGCCCCCACATATCTTTTCTGCCAATTACAATAACAAGTTCATATTCGTTAGGGTTGTCTGTATCAGCAAGTCTAGCAAATCCGATAGGCTCATTGTTTTTTTCACATACAAAAAAGAATCTTCCACTCTTGTTCAAATGACAAGCAAGAAGTGACGGATGAGTATTCTGTATTACTTCATTGAGCTTTTCTGCTACATCAGACTTTTCGTTCAGATATCTGGTTACTATTGGATCCTTTATCCATGCCAAAAGCTTAGTTGCTTTGGTCTTATCGATGTCCGCATGTAAAAAAACAGAAGCGGCTCTTTCCATATCTCTTACCTCGCAGTAAATTATATTTAAAAGCCCTTCCTTGATAAACAACGACGGTTCTTTTTGTATTTTAATGGTAACATGTAAATAAGTTTAATTCAACATCAATTGCTGTTTT
>ERZ795048.4169-NODE-4169-length-10198-cov-5.146209_pt1 | contig 10198 bp, 5 predicted proteins | sample MGYA00375132_ERZ795048 | MGnify/ENA primary metagenome ERZ795048 (study PRJEB30177, sample SAMN05720225) | activated sludge metagenome | isolation source: Anaerobic digester | place: Hong Kong | collected 2014-12-17 ...
GACCGATGTCTTCAAGACAAAGTTTGATGACCTGGACATGAAGGTATTCGACCTCGACAAGAGAATTGCCGAAATGGAGGCGATAGTTTGCTCCGCGGAAAAGGCAGACAAGGAGATTGCGGTATTTCAGGGTATTCGCAAAGAAATGCTGCGCCTGGAAGAAGAACGTCGAGATAAAGATGCCGAACGTGAAAAATGGCTCAAAAGTGTGGAGCCCAGGAAACTTGCGAGGAGTCTTGACGAGTGGATGAAGGGTTCCGGCTTGGAGTTGAAAATAGAGAAAACCCCCTCTGCCCTTGAAATTGAGCTAAAAGGTAAACCTGACGAACAGAAGGTAACTCTGGAAACATGGTCCGATGATTGTCATTGCTTCATCACAGCCCTAGTTGAATTGCTGGAAAAAAGGAAAAAGGAAATTGAGGAGCCTCTTCGGGAAACCCAGAAAGAGCTTGCCGGATTTACTGTCAGGCAAGACGAGTTCAATAAAAAACGCAAGGAATTCGAGACGAAACGTTCAGGAACCAAAGAACGGGAGACACGTATTTCTGGACTTGAGAATGAACACAAGGAATTAGCGGAATCCCTTCGTACCAATTTGGAAGAATACAAGACATTTGCCGGCCTGGCAGCCGAGACCGCCGAGGCCGAGCAGAAACGCACAGCCTGCCAGTCGGACAGGGACCGCTTCGTGGCCCACACTGGAACCGCTGAAGAATTGCCGGCACGCAAGAAAAGACTTGAGCAGTTCAGGGAACGACTTGAACTTCGCGAAAAAGAGAAGAAAGAAAAACTCGCAATTCTGGAAGAACTCGAAAAGAGTTTCCGAATCGAGGATCACCTGGCGGCAAAACAGGAACAGGATCGTTTGCGTGAATCTGTTGCGACCATGGAGCAGGAAATTAAGGGCCTTTTGGAAAACAGTAGGCGCCTTGAAGGAGATATCGGACAGTTGAAGCAGGTGAAAAAGGAGATTGATGAAAAACTGGTCGAAATAAAAAGTTACGAAGAAAAGGAGAAATTGGCGAAGTTCCTCCGTAACCAGGTCTTCAAGAACGTTTCCGCCCAACTCTCTGAACGTTTCCGGGAAGAGATCAGCATGCGGGCAGACAGAATCTATCGAACAATCTCCGAGGTTGACGAGGAGTTAATCTGGAGCGACAACTACCAGATTGTGCTGCGGGATATGGCGGATGGTGCAGTTCGTGAACGGTCAGATGATCAACTATCAGGCGGCCAGACAATGAGTGCCGTAGTTGCCCTTCGTCTGGCTCTTTTGCAAACCATAGGCGCCCGTATCGCTTTTTTTGATGAACCGACCTCAAACCTAGACTCTGCCCGTCGGGAAAACCTTGCTCATGCTTTCCGGGCTATCGACGTTGGCCGTGAAGAAGTTACCGAACATTGGTACGATCAGCTTTTCCTTATCAGCCATGATGTGGCTTTCACTGAGATTACCGACCAGATGATAAATTTGGGCCAGTAAATTTATGCATATTTGTATAACTTTGCACAATTCAGTGAACTTATCAATTGAAAGGATTCTCGCGTGAAGGAACTATTAACATATTCGATAACTTTTATTGGAATTAAAGCACCTTGGTTCTCATGGGCGGCAGCTTTAGGTCTTATCATCTGGCCAACGTATGAAATCATAAAGCTTATTAGGCTTTCGAGCCGCAACAAAGCAACCACCCGTAAGTTGATCTCGGACGTTAAAGAATTGCTGAATCAATTTCCCTCAACTGGAAATCGCGGTGCAAATGCATGTGCAATAGATCATTTGAATAAATTGTTTACTGAAATCCCTTTTCTCTTGGTTCCTTGGAACACATTTCGATCCAAGCTGATCTATCGACAGGTTTCCCCCGATGCAGACGAAGAACAAGTATGGGCGATTGAATCTTCCCTGAAGACATTCTATGAAGATTATTTTTTAGGAAACGATTTCAATAAACGCCACTTTCATGCGATTCCAGGCATCGTTACAGGAGTCGGCCTCTTGATGACTTTCGCGGCGATTCTTGTAGCACTATTGGATGTCAGCATTATTGATAATAAAGTCCATGGGTTAGAAAGCCTGATAGGTGGGTTGTCAGGTAAATTTGTGTCTTCCGTTGCAGCGCTTCTATCGGCAACGGTTTTTTTGATTCTTGAGAAATGGGCGTTTCACCGCCTTAACAGTGCGAGGTTGTCGTTAATTGGTGTGCTAGACAATTTAATGCCGATTCGAACAGAAGCTCATATGCTTGAAGAAATCTGCCAAAGCATGAAAAGTCAAGAAACGGCGTTCAGGACCTTCAATTCAGATTTGGCTCTCAAGTTGAAAAATAGCTTCAGCGAGAGCATGGGGCCGATTTTGGAAAGGATGACCAAAGCGATCGATGACCTCAATGAGCTTACTCGTTCATCACAGGCAGAATTACTTGATGGAATTCACCAAATGAACAATCTGTTGAAAAATTCCGAAGAAACGAAACAGGAATCCATATCCGGTAAAATTGAAATAGTATTAGCTCAACTCCAGGAGTCACTTACATCTTCCATTAAAGAGATGAGTAAAGAATTTAACCGCTCTTTAACCGGCACAACGCAAGATCAATTCAGCAGGGTTGCCGAAACAGTTGGAGCTACCGCAGAGATACTAAATGGGATGAATACACAGTTTGCTGGAACGCAGGTCGCATTGCAGGAGGTTATTGCATTAGCTAAACAGTCGACTGAAAATCAACTTAATAACGGTTCGTCTCTTATTGAAAAGATGGTCAATGTCCTTGGTAGTACCTTGTCTCAAATGGAACAAAGAATCACTGAGATGAGTAACACGATGAGCAGCACTATTGAAGGGACTGCCGAAAGGTCATCTGAGGCAGCTGGTCAAATTATTACAGAAGTCCGGAGCCTAAACGAACAAAGCGTTCAGAAATACCTCGAAGTACTAAAAAAACAAGAAGATCAGATGGATAGAGTTGATCTGTTGAAACAGATGCTTAAAGACGCTGTTGAGGATTTTGGAGAATATGTAACTGGGTACAACGAAATTAACGATGGAATGCGAAATGTTTCCCAAGATGTAAAAACAGCTATGGGTCTTCTTTCGCAAACGATTGATAAAGTGCAGAAGGGGCAGGATTCCTTAAATAAACTCGCAGAATTTGCTCGCGATCAGGTAGATGGTATTACTGAATCGCAAGAGCAACAGAAGGAGATTTGGAAAGGAATTGAGACTTCAATGGTGAACTATAGACGAGTGTTTCAAGATGTCGAAGGAAGCTCTGCAAATGTGCTTTCGCAAATATCGACGCACCTGCAGCAATTCTCCAGAGCAACTCAAGATCATTTTAATGCTACTGTTACTGTTGCAAATGACCATGTTAATACAGCTGTTAACAAACTTGGAACTTCGATAGAGGAATTGACTGGAGAACTTGATGATCTTAGTGAAGTAGTGTCAGAAATAAATAAAATAAAACAGATATTTGAAGGTAAATAATGTATGCAAGACGATGAAAGTTCTGGAATTGCTAATTCATTCACAGATTTGATGACCTCTATTGCGGTCATTTTTATCTTGCTGCTATGTGCATTTCTAAACAACGCTTTTGAAGAAGGACAGAATACCAGAATAAAGATCCTGGAAAAACTGCAACAACAGTTAAAAGAGTATGTTGTGAAAGGGGTAAAGATCGAATCAGACCCAAATGACCCTCTCGCTCTTCTCATCCTGGTTCCAGAAGGACTTCTTGAGTTCAAACTTGACCGCTCAGATATTCCATCGAAAGGTATAGAATTCCTTGATGTATTTATACCGAAATTGACGAATACAATTTATGACAAGGAATTCAGAAATGATATAGGTTCGGTAGTGGTCGAAGGGCATACGGATTCGTGGGGATCTGACACTCATAATCTTCAGCTCAGCCAAAATAGGTCCATGGCTGTTGTGAGTCAATGCATAAAAATATTAGAGAGCCAGGATAGCTCGGCCAGCCGAAATGAAAAAACAGATTATTTTTTGCGGGTTCTCTCGGCAAGTGGTCGTGGTAAGCAGGACCTGATGATAGTTGACGGTAAGGAAGATCATCAGCAAAGTCGCAGAGTGGTATTCAAGATCCGCGTTCGTTCATTCGAAGAAAAGAAAATTGAGAAAAGGTTAAATAATGCCTGATATCAGTGAGGTGTTGCAGGATTTAAAGCTTTTGCCACGGCAATTGGATGCTTTTTCCAAGAAAATTACTGATATTTCTCCTGAGGATAATTTTAAGAAAATCAAGAAGTTGATTGATAAACTTGATCAGCCAACTACCCCACAGCCGCCACCGCGGTCTGAATTCTACCTCAATCAATGGCTACAATTCACTCAAGGTAAGATAGCTTGCCTCGATAGAGGAGCCTTAAAGTATTTATGTTGGGAAAAAGACCTTCTTGAGGATTCGAGATTCTGTGACTACCTGATGCAATATATAAATTTCGCTTCGGCACGCGTAATAAAAGGGTTAGTTAGATCAATTCACTTAACATGGGTAAAAGATACACCTCTTAGGAAAATTGTTCTTTACACTATAGGACAAGTCAAATCATTTTCTGGTAGAGATCGTACGTTAACAAAATGGAAGTCAGATACAAATATGATTCTCGGAGCGGGCGGACCAGCGCTTTTCGCGAAAAAAGTGCTGGTTAATTCCTCAGTTGAGCCAAAGGAAGCCGCAGAACAATGGGCTTTGGGTGAATATTCCGCGTATATGCGATATGCCGTTGTTAATGCGGTGGATCAATGCCTTGTGTATATTGGTCGAAATAAAAATCTTGAAAAGTATGTTCTGGAAACACTCATGCTATGGAATGGGTGGGATAGTAATCGGAGTGGTTTCGACTTTATCGTAAAAGAGTTGATCCTTCATGACAATGTTAACTCTATTGTCGAAAGGTTGAGATCGGTTATCCTTAGCCACAAGTTACTTGGTGACCCACGTCTTACTGCAAACCTGAATAACTGGGTGGGAGTCGATGCTCAGGCAAAGCAGCGTTTTATCGGATGGCTTGCAAGGCGCGACATTGTTTTCTTTTTTGACAATGTACTTCAAGGTAATGATCCTCATGGAAGACGTGAGTTTTGGCTAAGATACGTTAATACAATGATTGCATCGCGGCCTTTACTTTCGGAAAACGCTGCTTATCCTTTTAGGGGCAATAACGATGTGAATTTCGGCAAATTATCTTACAGTCCGAACAGAGCTGCATTTATCCTACACTTTGGCGAAGTTGTGGCAATTGAATTCAGTGATGTAGGAAAGGTATACATTTATAAACGAAACGAATTTGAGCAGCGAGTTGAGAACATGTGGACGAATACCAGTATTAGAGAAGATCGTTTAAAGAACCAAGGTCTACCCGATGAGCGTATGATATGTCATGTAAATTGGCAGTATAAAGTTCAAAATATTCTGGCCAGAGAGGGTATACGCCCATGAAGTGGGTCTTGTCAGAACCCAATAGAAATGTCTTTGTCTCAGTAGTGAATGATGGTGTCCTAATTCATTGTGACGATGAAGATATAACATCACCCGAGGCCGCGTTTCCTGAACCACTCACAGTACTCGGTAAACAATTTCCAGTCCTTATTCCGCAATTGCTTGAACTTGGCCTTGCAACCAAAGAAGGGACATCAGTACTAATTCCATACAAAGAGTTCGTCAGCATGCCTGAAAACGGCATTTACGCTTTCGAAGAACTTGCGACATGGGCTCCTTTTTTTTGTGAAATCACCTCGCATGGCACGTTGGGAAAATCGGACTTTGGTTATCAACTAAAGTTTTATCATGGTAGCCGCCGTGTTCACCTGGAGCGGATCGGCTGTTTTGTTAAAACGGTGGATAGCGTTTACTGTCTCGATAAACAAAACTATGCCCTGGTAAAAGCGATAGATGAATTCCGTGCCCTTTCCACTGAAGAGAAGGCGGCAACCGAAGGAATGTTAACTTTTGCCACAATACGCGATCTTGCTGAGGGAGTTGGTGCCCAAATAGATCAATTCATCTCCAGCAATCGTGTAATCATTCCCCCCAGCATCGGAGTTGACCTTATAAATGAGGAGAGTGGCCGTATTTCGTTTGCACCTTTCATCGAAGGAGTTTCACAGGAAGAGCTGCGCCGTGTCTTTCTTGGTTCCGAGGACTTGTCGAGCTTGCATATTGAGGATGGCCGTGGTGGTAGAATACGGCTTATTTTCAATCCTGAACAGGAAGAAGCGTTACGACGGATGTCGCAGGTGCGACATCTCGGCGGCAGAGACAAAGCCGACGTTTTGCGTAACCCTGAAGCGGTATTCGATGGTGTCGCTGGTACAGTCGACCTTGAAATAGGTGAATTTGGTCCCCGCGTCAAGGGTATTGGAAAATTTCCTGCCATTGCTCAACCTGTTGTACGAAACTGTGGGACTGGCATTTTTGAAGACACCCCACTCCCTGGTGATGTCGTAAAGCGTAAGTTTGATGCCGGCATCCAATGCCGTTACTCTGATGGCAGTGACGAAACTGTAATGTTTCAGAGCGCCGACGAAGTTGTGAAATTCTACAACGATGTACGGACTTCTTTTGAGCAGGGAAAGGGAACCGTTGACTTGGATGGAAGGTCAATCGTTGTAGATAGGGATTTTGTAGCCGGTGTTGAGGCACTTACCAACCGAGTTGCGAGAAAGGCTTCTTCTCGGCCCATTGATGGAGGAGAAGACGATAGGAAATACCTGCTCATTTACGAGAACGAGGATGAACTCGAATACACGGAGACCGAGCAGCTCTCCCGGATTGACTCGTCGATGTATTTTGTTCCGAACTCGATAAGAGAGGATGTGTTCCCGAAGCAACATCAACTTGAAGGACTTCGTTGGCTACAGCGTAATTACCTTCTTGGACGGGGAGGATGTCTCCTTGCTGACGATATGGGACTTGGGAAAACATTTCAAGTGCTCATGTTTATAGCCTGGCTCATAGAGCGAGGCGACATAAGACCTGAAGATAGTGCAAACCCCGAAGCTGCTCCCTGGAATCCGATACTTATCGTATGTCCCACTATACTACTGGAGAATGAGAACTGGTTGCAGGATATACGCAAATTTTTCAGGGATGATGGGGCCATATTCCAGCCCTGGCACATTCTTTACAAGCGAGGGATTGATGAAATGAGGATTGCGGGCGTAACAGGGCAGGAAACGAAAGTTTCCAGAGCGCTCCTTGATCCCGATAAGCTTCGTCGTAACAGAATCATGCTGACGAACTATGAAACACTTGTAAACTACCAATTTTCTTTCGCAAATTTGAGGTCGACGTGGACGGTTGTCGTGACCGACGAGGCGCAGGCCCATAAAACACCGAAGACCAAACGCTCCTTTGCTCTCAAGAGTATGTCACCAAAATTCCGCATCCCATGCACTGGAACTCCTGTAGAGACTCGACTTCTCGATGTTTGGAATATCATAGATTATATACAGCCTGGGGAACTGCTTGGGAGCGCGCAGGATTTTACCAGGGACTATGAACAAGTCATTGCCGACAACCCGAATCGGGTAGAAGAAGTTCTTAATAAGCTACGTGAAAAGCTTCAGTTCGGAAAAGACACGACATACATTCTCCGCCGTGACAAGTCTCAGGTTCTTGACGGATTGCCGACAAAACATATTCATAAGGTTGAGTGCCACCTCTCCTCCGAGCAGAGAGATCGTCACCTGGAATATATTGCCAGTGTCCGCGGGAGTGACCAAAGAGGGATACATCTCTCCGTTATCCATAGTCTAATGGAGCTATATCAACATCCTGCCATTTACCCTGTATACGAACCTTTTGGCCAGGGGAAACTTTCCTCAATGACCGCATCTTGCCCAAAACTTGGGGAACTTCTCGATATTTTACGGAGCATAAAGCAATCTGGCGAGAAAGCGCTCATCTTTACACGAAGTCTAGACATGCAACAACTACTTGTGGGTGCCATACGTGAGGCTTTCGGACAGCGGGTTGATATTGTAAATGGTGCTGCGAAGCGCGGCGGAGAGACAAAATCGTCTTCAGCGACACGCAAAGCCATGATCCATCGATTTCAAACTGATAACAGCTTAAATTTTATTGTTCTTTCGCCGGAAGTTGCCGGAGTGGGACTCACCCTTGTTGAAGCCAATCATGTTATTCACTATGGACGGTGGTGGAACCCAGCAAAAGAGTCCCAGGCGACTGACCGAGCCTATCGAATCGGACAGGAACGCGATGTCCACGTTTATTACCTCATCGCTAAAGATCCACAGGGTGAATTCAGGACTTTTGATGAAAAACTCGATGCGTTGATCGATAAAAGGATGAAAATGGCAAGAGACTTCCTTCTCCCGCTACCTGATGAAGGTCAAATGGCTGGTGAAATATACCGTGAGATATTCGGCGACGCTGATTCCTCAAATACGGATGTCCGCCCGATAACTGCTGATAGTTTAAGATTGTTGACATGGGATCGATTTGAATCGCTCATCTGCTTGCTTGAAGAGCGTACCGGAAAACGGTCAGTCGTGACGCCCCGTGCCGGCGACATGGGGATAGATGTCGTATCTGTGGACGGGAATTTCGTTCGACTAATTCAGTGCAAGCATTCGAGAACCAATGGTGAACTTGAAGCTGATGTCATTGACGAGACAATAAGCGGCTTTGATAATTACCGAGCCCATTTCTTCAACGGCGGAAACTACACGCTCCGGCCAGTCCTTGCAACCAATGCCAAGGTGCCAAAACCAATTGAGAAACAGTGCAGGCAACGAGGTATAGAAGTTATGGATAGTAAAACAATTAACGTTAATCTTGCCACTTATCCAGTTACGATGGCAAATATCGAGATAGTTGAAGATATGAGACTAGATGTTGTTGGTCAGCTTCGCGAATGGCTTGTCCGCACAGTTTGAAAATGTAATAGAACCGCAAGGAGTACCCTATGTGCTTGACAATGGAAGCACACAATGAAGCGCAAATCCTTTACCATTAAACATCGGCCTGCAAGCTCGGCAAGGTTTTTCTTTCTCATAGTGTTAATGTTACCTGCTTGCCACCTCTTTTATTTTCGATGGAAGTAGCTGGTAGAGCTCATCCGCGGTGAAGAAAGCGGGACTATCCTCGATTTCATCATTTACCGTAACAACGACTTCCCAAGGTTTAGCGGATATCGTTTTACGGATGGAAATTTCGCGGTCGTTAGGAAAGCACAGAACGTACTCCCTTGTGTCGGATTTAATCCTCGAAATAGTGATTGTGCTTTCCGGAACCCCAATGTTTTCAATGAAAAACATAAAATCTTCCTTTTTGTATAATTAGACAAAATTATTCACAATAAACATTGCAACTTCAAGGGGTTATTTTAATATCATACTTTATGTCTAAAACGCAATGAAGTGATAACGTTTATGCGAAGTTCAGAGGTTAATTGGTGTTCGTATGGAAACAGTTAGCCGGGAAAAATTGTACCAAGAAGTTTGGGCTGAACCCATGACCTCTGTTGCCGCAAGATATAAGGTCTCGGGAAGTTTTCTCGCCCGTGTTTGCACTTGGCTCAATGTACCGCGACCGGCCCGGGGCTATTGGGCAAAGCTAGCTGCAGGACAAAAGATTCAGCGTCCGCCATTACCAGAAGCTCAGCCCGGAGATGATTTGGAGTGGGCGCGTAACGGCCAGGCAAGGCGAGCCCCTTTCCCGTTACCGGAACCGCAACAACGGATAAAAATAAAACGTGTCAAACTCAGCGATCTTCCTGAACTGCATCCACTCCTTCAAAATGCAAAGCAACTCCTGGACGAGGGGCACAAGACAGATAGCGGTTACAATAAACCGAACAAGCGACTTTTGGTGGACATCATCACATCAAAGCAAACCTGCCAGCGAGCCATAGATGTGGCAAACAAGCTTTTCTTGAAGTTCGAACAGCGAGGCCATCGGGTTATGTTTGCGCCACAGCGACAGGAATTGTATCGACATGCCGTAGATGAACGCGAAAAGGGAGGACGTGATCGTCAATACTCTGATCTTTGGAGCCCCTTCCGCGCCACAGTTGTATTCGTTGGCACAGTTGCTATTGGGCTCACTATCTTCGAGATGAGTGAGGAAGCGGAGGTGCGGTATCTCGATGGTGAGTATATAAGGATTACAGCTCTTACGCCGCAGCAAATCCAAAAAGCGGCAAG
>ERZ795048.4171-NODE-4171-length-10192-cov-4.284798_pt1 | contig 10192 bp, 11 predicted proteins | sample MGYA00375132_ERZ795048 | MGnify/ENA primary metagenome ERZ795048 (study PRJEB30177, sample SAMN05720225) | activated sludge metagenome | isolation source: Anaerobic digester | place: Hong Kong | collected 2014-12-17 ...
ACATACCAACATAAAGCCACCGACATAGATCAAAAGATTCCTGAAGCCCCATTAAGGCAGCATTAAGATCTACTTTTTCGCCATGGGCTGCTTTGTTGCCCTGGATTCGAATGGCATGAATTTTATTTAGAATAACTGCAGGCGTGACTTTCTTGAAGCTATCCTCATTTAAGAGATCGTTTAATGAGGGCTGAAAAGGTTTGCTAAGTCTCAGCTTCTCATAAACATCATAGACAATTACCTCTACAAGCTGACGAAGCTTCACCAAACTGCTTGCAGGATCAGAATAAACGTAACCCTCTGCAAAACCTCCTAAAGCAGAGATTTCTGGTTTTATTGGTTTCAGGTATTCAAAATTAAGAGATTTCATGAATTATCCCCTAAACCTTGGGCTTTTTCCAAAGCTTTGCGTGTTGCGACCTTATTCGCGACGACAACATGTTGCTCTCGTGATGGCAGTTCCTCACCATCGCAATCCTGATGAAGGCCAAGACGGCGCAAATAATAATAGAGGAGCGCCAAGCGGATGTTCATATCCAGCCGCATATCGGTCATATCATAATCAATCGCAACGGCTTTGGCTTGGCTATCTGTTAATTTTGGATGGGGTTTTAGGGTCAGTGTGAAATATGTATTCCAAACCTCATCGGGTTCTGTAGGATTTTCCCCCTCTACAATTTGTCCGGTCTCCTGAATACGCGACAATAAGAAATCTTTATATATATGACCCTTGTGGCAAAAGGCCCTCGCGTGCCAGCGCATACCGTCAAAAGCGAAAGCGTGTGGGGAGATCGTACGCCAAGCAGGCTCTTCACTACTCATGGATTGGTAGCAAATTTCTAAAGTTGTTTGTTCTTTTATGCTGTCAGACACAACACGCAGGATATTAGGGTCAATATTGCGTTTGGGCATCTGCACAATATCATGATCTGGTTCATACGACAGCCACGGAACCGGATTGGATTTCAGTGCCAGCATATCATCGCGCAGTTGTCTGAAATAACTATCCGCATCAGGTGTAATAAAAGCGGGTTGAAACGAATCGCTGGAGAAATATTTCTTCACCCGGTGGTCATAATTGAGATTTTTAGGCGCTGCCTCCTGATATTTGGACAGGTCGTTTGAGGCTTGAGGCACGGAAACGCCAAATTGTTCCGTGATATCAGAGCGATTAATCTGCCCCTCCCAAAACAGCCGAAAGTCAATGAATTCCAGCCTTTTTTCAACACTCCAGCGCTGTTCTTTTTTCTTTTGCGGCATTACTTATTCCTTATGGTTCGTATAGTAAATATACGAACACTTGACTCTCGCTTCCAGTTCGTATAGTTTTTATACTAATTAAGAGAATCAGTCAATGACTTCCTCCGTTTAGCGGTGTAAAGACTTGGCTTAACCATGTAAATTCGGAGGGTATGATGCCACTGACAAACACGGAAATCCGTTTCTATGATAGTAATATCCTGCGGCTTCCCGCGGACAAGCGAAAGGAATATCACGCTCAGGTCGACAATCTGATTGCGGCGCTTGATAAAAGCCTCAAAGACCAGACAGATATAAAAATTACCAGAGTTGTTAAGGCCGGGTCATTTGCCAAATATACAATTTTACGAAAAACAAACGAAGATCCTGTTGACGTCGATGTGGTATTTTATATATCAGGGCGTGACGCAAGCGAAGAGACTTTATCTTCCCTGAGTGAGACCATTCATGAACTCCTCATAAAAATCTATCCGAATAAACAAGTGGGAGATTTTACTATTCAGCGCAAGGCGGCAACCGTTGAATTCGTGGCCTCTGGCTTGAGTGTTGACATTGTCCCCGTCATTGAGGATGCCTCAAGGCCTGGATACGGTTGGCAGTTTGACAGGGACGGATCAAAAATTGAAACATGCGCACCTTGCCAGATTCAATTCGTTCGCGACAGAAAAGATAAGGATTCTGATTTTAGAACATTGGTACGATTAGCCAAAAAATGGAGGAATTATTCTGGCATTAAGCCGCTGAAATCTTTTACGATCGAGCTAATCATGGCACATCTTCTTGATACTGGTGGCTCAGATGGCACGATCGAGGAAAAGTTCAGGAGATTTTTACTGTACATTGCTGAGTCTGGCCTTAAGGAAACAATACAATTTAAAGAGAACATGCCGCCTTTCAAAGTATTTGAAGACCCGGTAATCATTCTGGATCCTGTTTCCAGTGAGAATAACGTTGCGAGCAGAATCACAGAAGAAGAACGCATTGAGATTGTAAATGCCGCCAACGATGCATGGGAAACAGCGCACTTTGCATCGGCAGAAAATGATCTTGAGATATGGAAGGAATTGTTCGGCGGTAGATTTAAAGTGGAGGATGCTGCATGACTTATACAAGCACAAAGACAGCGTCGCATACGTATTCTGTGGCTGATGTGGAAGTAGTAATGCGAAGGCTTACGGCTGATCTTGTCATGATTGCGCAGAGCACGGGTACCATTACGGAAGAAAAAGCCAGACAATATAGCCATGATATAGAGGCGCTTGCTACCGCCGGATATCTTAGGAAAGTTGATGTAACCTTGATGAGTGGCATAGTTGAAATTCGTGCAACTACCTATGAAACCAACACTGAAGCAGGCGAGCTTACCTCTAGCCGTCCGGGAGGCGTGAGGTGGCCCCGAATGGCTAACGCAGAGCTTCGAATAGTTCTTTTTTATAATGATAGCTATACGGATGATGCTCGGGAGAAAATGCGCGACAAGCTTAAAATCCCCTGGAGTCCGACCTCTGCTGATACCAGTCACAAGAGCCTTTCCCGGTCCGGAGGGCGTGATTATGCTAGTAATGCATACGGTTTACGACGAGAGGATTTTGGAGAATGACGGAACCCAGCATTTTTGATAAAGAAATCGTTCTTCCAGATGGTAATCTGAGCAAGAAACAAAAAACTCTCTTGGGCTTTGACGATCGTTATAAAAAGGTTCAGGACCAACTTAGGTTGCTTTTGAATATTGGCGAGCTTGGTGCGTGGAATACCAAGTACCATAAAGGGCAGCTTGGCCTCTGTGACTTAGTCTCGGAACAGTACCCACTGATTATTTTTCATGAAGATGTAGGAACAGGAAAGACAGCAACAGCTGAATGCATGGCTAACCGTATTATTGCTGATAGCAAAACGGAAGATTCCTTGCTTTTCAAACTCAGTAATAGGGTCCGCGGAACTGGAAAAGTAGGAGAGATGGGGACATTAATTACGGAGGCTTTTCAAAAAGTCATCCAATCTGTAGGAAAGCATCGCCATGCGGTTCTGATTATAGATGAAGGAGACTCTTTAGCCGCTGCCAGATCTCAAGAACACAGTCATCACGAAGATAAGGTTGCGGTAAATACCCTAATTCAGGGAGTTGACGATTTAAGACGGTTTGGGGGAAGGATCGTAGTGTTTTTATGCACCAATAGATTATCCGCTCTTGACCCAGCATTACGTCGCAGGGCAGCCATTATTCAAGAATTTACCAGACCTAGTGCTGCTGAACGAGAAGCTCTATTTAAACAAGATTTGACGGGTGTGCAAATTACACCGGCACAATTAAAACAGCTTGTCGATATTACCGGCGAAAAACAGACTCAACCCGGCTGGACCTATTCAGATATACGCACAAGGCTCTATCCTGCTGCTCTTGCTTTGGCATTCCCTGATCGCGCTCTTCAATTTGAACATTTATTTAAAGTAGCCTCTGCAATGCCCCCGTCCCCTATAATGGAGGACAAATAATGAGAAGCTCACTGTTTGGCCGACGAATTCATATTACAGGAAGCATTGACCAAGATCCTTCGATTGCCTCCGCTGATGCCGTTAACGCTGCTCGTGATCTTATTACTGAACTTGTAAAACAGCTTATGCAAAAAGGCGCTACTTTTGTAGTTCCCGTTGATGCGGAACCCTTGAGATCAGAGGATGGCCTTCCCATCTGTTTTGATTGGCTGGTATGGGAAGCAATTAGCAATAATATAGTTAGACGGCCAAATGAAGCTCCCATGCCATTAGCTGTCGCGGTTCAACATCATAAAACAGAGGAACAAATCCCGGAGCAATTCCAAGGCTTATGGGATAGTTTAAGAGAGTCGGACTTCGTAAAAATAGAAAATGCCGCCGAATGGAATATGGCAAGCAAACGAATGGAAGCGCAGGCCCGTTGGGGAGATATTTTAATTATTCTGGGTGGAAGCGAAGGCGCTCTTTTTCTCGCGAATTTATATCATGAAGCAGGAAAACCTGTCATTCCTCTTAATTTGCCTCTCTGCAAACAAACTACTGGGGCACGAAAGCTGTTTAGTTATGGACTAAACAGCACAATTACTAAGCGCCTTTTTAATACAAGTGGCGCTATGGATGCTCATGCTTGGCTAAATCGAATAAACTTTCCTGAAAGAAAACCTACTTCAGAACGGGTTCCTATTCTTGTGGATTTATTAGAATCGCTTGATCGTCCCAAAGCGTTTGCTATTAGGCTTCTGAACCCGGAACACGCTGATTTTGTAGATGTTCAAAACTTTTTTGAAACGGTTGTACAGCCAATAGTCTCTCAAGAGTTAGGATATGACCTGGTCACCATTGACGGTAATCACATTTACGAAAATGCATCAGTTGTGCAGGAGATCTTTGGGAATCTGCATAAAAGTAGCATCGTTATTGCAGATATTACCGGCATGCGCCCAAATTGTTTTATTGAATTAGGCTATGCATTAGGCCGAAATATATCCACAATGCTTACAGCTAAAAAAGGTACAGAGCATCCTTTTGATGTCAGCGTTTTTTCCGGGCACCACTGGATTCCTGATGGAATCGCCAGTGATAGACAAAGAGAATTTCAAAAACACTGGAACGCTATAAAAAATCGAGCTCCATTGATACCAGAGGAACCTCTTATTCCATGAATGCAAAAAATGAAATTTTTATTTCTGTAGATATTGAAGCTTCTGGACCTATTCCCGGGGAGTTTAGCATGCTTTCTGTTGGCGCTTGCAGAATCGACAATTTAAATGAAACTTTTGAATGTAAAATTAAGCCCATCAATACTAAATCGGATCCTGCAGCTCTGAAGGCGACGGGGCTCATCCTTGAAACGTTTGAACAAAATGGGATCTTACCAATTGAAGCCATGAAAAATTTTGCGGCATGGTTAGACAAACAATCTAATAATTCTGAACGCCTTGTTTTTGTAGGATTTAATGCGCCTTTTGACTGGTCATTTGTAAACTATTATTTTTTAAAATTTTTTGGAAAAAACCCTTTTGGATTTAGCGCTCTTGATATCAAAGCATATTATATGGGCATTACTGGCTGCCAATGGTCAGAAACATCTTCTAGCCAAATTTCTGAAAAGGTCAACCCAACCAGAATAGGAGATCACAACCCCCTCCATGATGCCTTATATCAGGCTGAGTTATTTATGCTTATAAATAAATTAAGAAAATGACGATTTTCCTGAAAAACATATGGCCGGTAGAAAATGTAGCCGATTACAAAATCCATTTTGCCCGCTGGAACGGACACAACCAACCTTTGGAAGTATGGGCGCGCGATGAAGAAGAATGGCAAGGTTGGCAGGAATATTATCCGGGCCGGAATGATTTTAACAGGCCGTATATATTCTCGCTTATTCAGTTTTATCACGAAACAGACGTTTGGCTCTTCGGCGGCATTTATGAAGTTCTGGACAGGCTGCCCGATCACTATAAAGTCAAAAAACTTGATGCGGGCGGAGAGTTTATTGGCCGTCTGAAAATCAAATCATCTTATCGGGAGAGGACAACGCGACCAAAAATGGAAAATCATTATGATGATTTTGAGGTCAAAGAAATCCTGTCCGAACCGTATTCCGGACGCTCTTTCCCCGGCTATAACCGTATTGAAATGTCCTTTGAGGAACTGGAAACCCTTATTGAACGGGAACGGGTTCAATGGAAAACGGCCCTTGAAAATATTAAGGGTGTTTATTTGATTACCGATACAAAAACCGGCAAGCGCTATGTTGGCTCCGCCTATGGAGAGCAAGGCATATGGGGCCGCTGGGGCGTGTATGTGAAAGTTGGTCACGGCTTTAATAAAGGCCTGATTGAATTGGTTGATAACCACAATAAAGATCTTGTCAAAATTGTTGAGAAATCCGGCCTGGATTACTGCCGTCAATATTTCAGATTTGCGCTTTTGGAAGATTGTCCGGCACGAATGACAAAAGAGGATGTAATCAACCGCGAGAGTTTTTGGAAAACAATATTGCTCACGCGCGGGGAAACAGGACTAAATAGAAATTGAACGGGAGATATAGGATTCATGTTTCTATTTACTCACTGTCAAACAAATCCATTTCCACCTGATCACCTATCTGAGGAAACGCGCGTTTGAACGAGCGCTCAAAATCTGCCTTGCTTTTGGCCGCATTTCCAATACCAACCACTTGCCAGAGATGTGACCTTAGAGCCTCAACACCAAGCTCTTTGCTTAGATATTGGTGGAGTTTGTGCCGTCGACCTCCATTCACGTAAACAGTGGGATTCTTCTTGTCCAATTCCTCAAGAATAGCGCCATTACTGCTAGCCAGCGGGAAATATATATATTTTCTAATAAATCCGCCGAAGAATGCAGGGTGTTGAAATGATTTCGGATTTTCTCGTTTGAGACCATAAATACGATAAATCATGTTGAAAAATGGATCTGGAAACTCTTTAACCCATTCGCGGCATTCTTCTGCGATAAATTCTTGAAATAACTTACGGTATTCATCTTTTCTTTTATCTGCAATGAAACCTGTAGCCTCATCGATAAGCGCAACGATCCCCGTTTTGGCGGCGGACCGAATAAGAATTTGTGCTTGCCGGGCAAGAAATTTTTGGGAATCTGCTAATTTCCCTTCATTATCTGCTTCGATAATTGTATCGCACACTTCAATTAAAGTGGCGGCTTCATAGCCATGGTTCAGAATCCCTGACGAATTTCTAAATTTTATTGGGCTGTCTAATTTCTCCTGAAGAGATTCGCTTATGGTGGAAGCGATTCCTTTCCTCGTCATCGTTCTCAGAAAAGCGCTGCCGCCCTGAGATTTCAATCCCAAAATATTCGCCATTTCTTTCTTATGAAAGACCCGGCGCCGATCATCCAGAACATAACAATCAAGCTTGACATCACCTATGGGAAGAACGCCCTGATAATTTGCCTGGGCAACATGGTTCGGATCATTAAGCCTTTCCCAACGCGCATTGGCCGCTTGTTGCGCAATGCTTTTACGTTCATCGGCATTGAGCTTTTTAGCTCTTTCTTTTCCACCTAAACTTTGAATCTGATTCTTCATGGAAATAAGTCTCACACGCCGGACTTAAACAAGCAAGCATAAAAATAAAAAAACACAATATATGCTTGCTTGGAAAGTTCCTTTTATATATGATGAAAACTGAAAATACCGAATATCACGTCTGGCGCTGCAAATACCTTTTGCGGCGCTTTTTTAGCTTTAAAGGAGGATAGCATAATGGCTAACGCTGAAGCATTTGCGCATTTAGGAGATGGCCTTCACATTGATTATCTGGCATGTGAAGCTTTAAAACCGTATAAAAATAACCCCCGCACACACTCCAAAAACCAGATCAAACAACTCGCCCTAAGCATTGAAAATTTTGGGTTCACCAATCCTGTGCTGGTCGATGAGAACCGGAATATCATCGCCGGGCATGGGCGGGTTGAAGCCGCGAAGATTATTGGCCTGGAGCGCGTTCCAGTCATTCATTTAAATCATCTCAACGAAGCCCAGAAGCGGGCTTACATCATCGCCGATAACAAACTGGCGGAGAATGCTGGATGGAATGAGGATCTGCTCAAAACGGAGTTGGAATATATTACGGACATCGATCCGGATTTTGATCTTGGCCTTACAGGCTTTGAAGTTCCGGAAATCGATCTGCTTTTAAATCCAGAAGAACCCGTCGATAAAGCGGACCAGCTAATTCCAGTCCCGCAAGAGCAGACAGTCAGTAAGCTAGGCGATCTTTGGTTTTTAGGCGAACACAGATTGTTGTGCGCCGATGCCACCAAACCTGAATCGTACGAAAAATTGCTGGGTGACGAGAAAGCCGCGATGATTTTTACCGATCCGCCCTACAATGTCGAAATCGACGGTCATGTCTGCGGCAAAGGTAAGATCAAGCATGCCGAATTTCAAATGGCCTCCGGTGAAATGTCGGAAGAAGAATTCATGGAATTCTTGCGTCAAGTTTTCGTAAATCTTTGTCAGTATTCCAAAGACGGCTCTCTCCATTTCATCTGCATGGACTGGCGGCACATAAAAGAACTGATGGAGGCCGCGTCCGTTTATACAGAGATGAAAAACCTCTGCGTCTGGAATAAAAGCAATGGCGGCATGGGCTCGTTATACCGCTCCAAACATGAATTGGTCTTTGTTTACAAAAATGGAAAAAAGCCGCATATCAACAATATTGAGCTGGGAAAACACGGGCGCAACCGCACCAATGTTTGGGATTATGCCGGAGTAAATACCTTTGAAAATGCAGAAAGTCTGGCGTTGCATCCGACTGTCAAGCCGGTGAGCATGATCCAAGATGCGATCATTGATTGCACAAAGCGCAGTGACATCGTTCTCGATAGCTTTGGTGGCAGCGGTAGTACACTGATTGCGGCGGAGCGCTGTCGACGCAAAGTGTATCTACTAGAACTCGACCCACAATATGTCGATGTGATCATCCGCCGTTATCAGGAATTCACTGGAAATTCTGTCACGCACGAAGACGGATCAACTTTTAAAGAAAAAGAGGAGGCGTTGTTATGAGCGAGGATGATGGAGATTACGATATCGGATATTGCAAGCCGCCAGAAAAAACGCAGTTCAAAAAGGGGCAAAGCGGTAATCCAAAAGGCCGTCCGATAGGCTCCAGAAAATCAGGCATGCTGACAATAGCGCACAAGGATTTTCGCGATTTTATATATGATGAGGTTCTTAACTTTGTTGAAATCAAAGAAGACGGAAAACCAATTACAATCACAAAATTGCAACTTATTTTGAAACAGCTGATGAATAAAGCCATCAAAGGCGAAACCCGGGCCATACAAACCACCCTTCAGTTATTGGAAAGAACGGTCTTATCAGAGCATAAAGATATTGAAATGACACTGGAGAGCGAATGGAAAGAACGAAAATATCGAAAACAAAAACTGTTTGGCGATGAAGTTTTAAAATCGCCCAAGCTCAAAGAACTGGAAGATCTTTTTGATTACTTTTCAGATCGCAAAATTTATAGATTTGCTCTGGGCGAAGAAAGGATGCCATATGAAGATTTGGAACCCCGGACCGAAAAAGAATGGGATATGCTATTAGATCATATCGCTGATGTAAGAGATGGAAAAGAATTTCCGCGCTTTTGGATCGATCCGAAAAGTGATCGGTTTCAAAATTCTCAGATTGCTAAAGATATGCGAGAAGAATGTATGCAAAAACTTAAACAGGAAGATTCCGAGTTTTTTAAAACGCTGCAGGACAGGAAAAAAGAAACTTCTTAATCTCTTTGATTTTTATAATCTTCAATTTTACACACTGTACCACTGCTATTACCAATGCCTGAAATTGTTACCCACGTCCCATTTTGTCGCTGGCCGTAAATCACGCCTTGGCTGTTATTGTAATTTTTTAAATTTTCTTCGCGGATGATTTCCTGACCGTTCTGATAACAGGTGATGGTGACGATTCTTTCTTCTGCAGCAAACGACGGAAATGAAAGAAACAAAAACGCAGTAATCATGATAGCGGTGCGCATGCACTAACTCCCTTTTCTTGGTAAAACGGCCACCAGATTTCTCTGGCAGCCGGGGAGTTTGTAACCGTCCACTGAACGGCGCAGCGTATTCACGCGAGCGCTATTATATTCCGCCGCCTCCCCGACCAGAGATCGAGAGGGCAACATCAATGGTAACGGCCTGATGTTGATTAGGCCGCAGTGGAGGGGTTACAAAGCCCCAGTCGATACCATAAATCGACCACCACCAGCCTACTCTATGCCCATAAAACTCTCAAGCTGATAAAAGCCTCTCTTTCGACTGGACTTCCATCCACAAGGAAGCGTGTATGGTCACCAAGCCGAAAGGGGCACAAATGAAACCGCAGATTCACGAACAATTACATGTGCTTGAGGACGATATTATTCAGACG
>ERZ795048.4177-NODE-4177-length-10177-cov-4.545742_pt1 | contig 10177 bp, 9 predicted proteins | sample MGYA00375132_ERZ795048 | MGnify/ENA primary metagenome ERZ795048 (study PRJEB30177, sample SAMN05720225) | activated sludge metagenome | isolation source: Anaerobic digester | place: Hong Kong | collected 2014-12-17 ...
TTTATTAATTCCATAGTTTCAGGGGTATTATCTGTTCTTCCTATGTATATTACGTCTATAGGATCATTTTCTATCCATGTTTTAATTTTTTCAAACATAGTAAAAACTGATTTTCTAACTCCACGTTCTTTACATACTGTATAATAAATACCGTCACTGTTAACCGAAATTACCGGTTTTATATTCAGGAAGTCACCAATTGTTGCCGATACTTTTCCTATTCTTCCCCCGGCTTTCAGGTATTTAAGCGTGGGTATAGTGTACATAATATTTATTTTATTTCCTATAGAATTTTTAACAGATTCTATAATATCAGGAAATTCATGATTTTGTTCTGCCATTTTTACTGCTTTATACACCAGAAGTCCGGAACCCACAGAAACACTTTTTGAATCTATAAGCTCAACTTCTACATTTTCATGTTCTTTTTTCAGATCTTTTATAACGTTTCTGAACATATTATATGTACCGCTCAGACCGCTTGAAACATTTATTGCTATTATTTTCTGATAACCTTTTTTTATAAGAGTTTTGAATGAATTTACTATATCTCCGTATGAAGGAAGCGAAGTTTTCGGAAATCCGCCTTTTTCCATAAAATCGATTACATCTTCATTTTTTATTTCTACGCCGTCACGGTATTCTTTTTCATCGATAATAACTTTTCCCGAAACAACTGCTAAAAAATCCCTGTCGAGAACTTCGGACGGAACATCACTCATAGTATCAGAAATTATTCCTATCATTTTTCCCCTCCCAATATTGATTTTAAATCAGATTTTTTACAAAAGACTCAAAACTTTGAAGATTTCGGTCGCTTTCTGAAATTATAACATCTTTTACAGAATATTTGTTTAAATTCCAATTTATGTTAATATAATTATCATTCCACAAAAATCCGGAACTGTATAGTCCTTTGTAATAGTCATCTACTTTGTAGTGAAATATAACTTCATCAGAAACAGAAAGAAATCCGTGGGCAAAGCCTTTCGGAATTAAAAGCATTAAATTATTTGTATCTGAAAGTTCTGCCGAAAATATTTTACAAAATGTTTCTGAATTTTTTCTTAAATCAATAACCACATCAAAACTTTTACCTTTTATTACATGTATTAATTTTGTCTGTGGAAAATTTATCTGATAATGCATGCCTCTCAGAACATTTTTATGCGAATACGATATGTTATCCTGAACAAAGTTTATATCTATTCCGCTATTTTCAAGATCTTTTTTATTGTATGATTCATAGAAATAACCTCTGCTGTCAGTGATTTTTCTGTTTTCCATAAGTATGAGATCTTTTATTCCTGTATCAAAAATTTTTAAATTCATAAGAGCCTCCGTAACAAAAAAAGGGACATAAAGTCCCTTTTAATTATTGTTTTTTCTCTTTTGCAACTTCTACTATAGGTTTTCTTCCTCGTTTTTTCTTTCTGAATACTTCGAGAATAATTTCCGCTTCTTCAAAAGGAACGGTTAAAAATGAGAAGTTTTCAAAAACTTTTACATCTTTTATAAGTCTGTCGCTTACTCCTGATTCATCTTTAATGTAGTTTACAATCTTTTTCGGAGTCATGTCTGCCGAACGGCCGAGAGCAACAAAAAGTCTTGTTTTTCCGCTTTTGTTTACAACTGATACCGGTTTTATCTGAGAATATGATTTTTCATCGAGTTCATCTTTTAAGGTATATTTTATAAGAGATGCGATAATATCCTCAGGAGAACCGAGTTCCAGAAGTTCTTCGGAAATTTTTAAATATTCTTTGAAATCTTTATTTTCGATTATAGAAGTAATATCATCTTTTATTCTTTCTTTTTTTGTGTTTATAACTTCTTCGATTTCAGGTATTTTTTCTTTTCTTATTTCTGTTTTTGCATATTTTTTAATAAAAATAAGTTTTCTGTATTCGGAAGGAGTTACAAAAGTTATTGCTGTACCTTCTTTACCGGCTCTTCCTGTTCTTCCTATTCTGTGAACATATGATTCGGGATTCTGAGGAAGTGCGTAATTTATTACATGAGTAAGTTCTGTTATATCAATACCTCTTGCGGCAACGTCTGTTGCTACTAAAATATTTATGTTTTTGTTTTTGAATTTTTTAAGTATTCTTTCTCTCTGATACTGTGAAATATCACCGTGTAATGCTTCGGAAGAATAACCTCTTTCTGAGAGATGAGTTGAAACGTTATCTACATCTACTTTTGTTCTGCAGAAAATAAGTCCGTAAAAATCTTTTTCAATATCTATTATTCTGCATAATGCTTCGAATTTGTCTGATTCTTCTACTTCAAAATATATCTGTTCTGTAAGATCTGTTGTGAGCTGCTGTTCTTTTACTTTGAGAACTTCATAATTTCTCATGTATTTTTTTGCAAGACTTAATATTCTTGTCGGCATAGTTGCGGAAAAAAACAGCATCTGTTTTTCCGGAGATGTTTTTTTAAGAATTTCCTCAACATCTTCTATAAATCCCATATCTAACATTTCATCGGCTTCATCCAATACGAAAAAGTCTATTTCTGACAGATCAAGAGTTCCTCTGTTCAGATGATCTATAACTCTTCCGGGAGTACCTACAACAATGTCAACACCGTGTCTTAGTTTTGAAAACTGATTTTCCATTGAAGCTCCGCCGTAAACAGGGAAAATAGATAATTTTTTCTTGCCTTTAAGAGAATTCAGTTCTTCTGAAACCTGTATAGCAAGTTCTCTTGTAGGAGTAAGAATAAGAGCTTTTACAACTCTGTCTCCGCCTTCTATTTTTTCAATTAAAGGTATACCGAAAGCTGCGGTTTTTCCTGTACCTGTCTGTGCCTGACCTATTAAATCAATTTTACCTTCCATTAATTTAGGAATTGTTAATTTCTGTATAGGAGTCGGTTCCTCAAATCCTTTTTTCTCAAGTGCTTTTATTATAAACTCGGAAATTCCCAACTCTTTAAAACTTTCAAGGGTATTCAAAATATCTCTTCCTTTCTAAAATATATATATTTATGCGCCAATAAACGACATTATAATCAATTTCCGGAAAGATTAACATACTAAGTTTAAAGTAAATATATTAAGATTGTGAATATATTATATCAAATTTATATTAAATAAAGTAAAATACTTATCACTATAAGGAAATCTTTATGTGAACAATTAATACACCCGTGGTGATTGTGAAATAATGTAATATAAAAAAATGCATTTATAATGTGCATAACAGGTAAATAAAAAGCAGAAAAGCTTATTTTTCATTATATAATAAAAATGTACCCGGTAAAATAATTTGTCTATTTTACCGGGTACGCATTACTGTTAAATTTTACATAGCACACATTATTTTATTTTTATATTTCCTGTAGTTGTTTCTATTTTTAATTTATATTTTCCGCCGTCTTTATAAAAATGTTTTTTTACAGAATAATTTCCGACTTCTATTCTTCCTGTTGTTGCCGTGCATTCTATGGAATAAAGATTTATATCAGGTAATTCGAGAGTTATGCTGCCTGTTGTTGCTTTTATATAAATTTCTTCCGGGGTATTACTCAGATTAGCATATATTCTTCCTGTTGTCGATCTCAGATATAAATATTCTGTGTTTATCTGTTCTGTGGATATTCTTCCTGTAGTTGTTTCAAGTCTTAAGTTTTCAAAATCTGATTTATAAACTTCTATGCTTCCGGTAGTTGTTTTTATGTCAGAATTATCAGAAATAAGAGATGAAATTTTTACGTCTCCGGTAGTTATTTTTCCGCTTATTTTTTCAACAGAAATATTTTCAACGATTAGGTCTGATGTTGTCATCGAAAAATCAAATGAGTTTAAAGAGTTTTCGAGTGAAACATAAAAAAATTTATTTTTTCCGCTTATAGGACCGAAAAAACTCTTTTTTTCCTCTTTTATGTATATTAAAGAATTTCTTTTTGAAATATTAAATGTTGATGCATTGTCATCTTCATATTTATAATTTATAGTGTTATTACCATTTCCGGAAAGCGTAAGATCGGCAACTATAAGGTCTGCTGATAAATCTGATATTCCGGATACAGGTACAGTGTCTTCCAGTATTCTGTTACCCAGCAGCGAAGAAAAAGATGAAATATATAGTAACGATATAAACATAATACAGTAAATTATTTTTTTCATATACAAACCTCCTTTTTATTTCTGTTATAATTTTAGCATTTCTTTTATATAAGTATTTTCTTTTTTGATAAAAAGTCAGAAAATACTTATAAATAGTCGTAATATTGATTTTTAAAATTTTTTTAATATATTTTAATGTTTATATGTGATAATATTAAATGTAAATATAAAAAAAGGAGTTGTAAAAATGGAAAATAAAGTAGTTGCAAAAGTAAACGGTTTAGAAATAACAGAAAATGAAGTTAATATGCTTATTCAGCAGTTAGGTCCGCAGAGAGCGGCTCAGTTTAAATCAGAAGAAGGAAAAAAGGCTATAATCAATGAGCTTATTAATCAGAAACTTTTCTATCTTGAAGCTTTGGATAACAATATAGAAAATAATGAAGAATTTAAAAGTGAACTTGAAAAAGCAAAAATGAATATTATTACTCAGATAGCTGTTCAGAATTTTCTTGAAGATGTAAATGTTGAAGATGAAGAAGTTAAAGAATATTATGAAAAAAATAAAGAAATGTTTAAAAATCCTGAAATGGTTAAGGCAAGTCATATTCTTGTATCTGATGAAGATAAGGCAAAAGAAATTTTTGAAGAAATTAGCAATGGTTTGGATTTTGCAGAGGCCGCTGTTAAATATTCAACATGTCCGTCAGGAAAAAACGGAGGAGATTTAGGATTTTTCGGAAAGGGACAAATGGTAAAAGAATTTGAAGATGCAGCTTTTGAACAGAATCTAAATGAAGTCGGAAATCCTGTAAAAACTCAGTTCGGATATCATATTATTATGGTAACGGAAAAGAAAGAACCTGCAGTAAGTTCATACGAAGAAGTTAAACCAGAACTTAAAAGACAGATGACAGCCATGAAACAGAATAAATTATATGCAGATAAAACAGAAGAACTTAAAAAAATATATAAAACTGAAATAATATAAAAAAATAATAGGCCGTCAGGCCTATTGCATATAAGGGGTTTTGGGGATTTACTTATGAATAAATTATACATTATTATGATTTTGGATTTTTATTACTAAAGTCATGACCGGAGGTAACAAATGAGGTATGAAAACTATATATGGGATTTTGACGGAACATTATTCGATACATACGGCTCTACAATGAAAACCATTGAAAAAGTTTTTAAAGATCACGGTGTAAATCCGGAAATGAATGAAATATACAGAGATTCAAAGGAATATACTCTTTATTATGCTGTGGAAAATGCAATGAATAAATACGGTGTTTCGGACGGGGAATTTGCCGGGAATATTCATTCTGCTCTTGAAAGAATAGATGTTAAAGAGAGGAAACCTTTTGAAAATGCTGAAAAAATTCTTGCTGAAATAATTAAAGGCGGAAGAAATTATATATTAACCAACAGAAATGAAAACACACTTTTACCTATTCTTGAATTTTATGATTTTAAAAAATATTTTTATGATATTATAACTCCTGATACAGGTCTTGAATCTAAACCTGATCCGGCAATGTTTTTTCATATAATAAAAAAACATAATCTTGATATAGCTAAGACAATAACTGTAGGAGACAGAAAACTTGATATTGATGCCGGAAAGGCTACGGGGATAAAAACATGTCTTATTGATTTTGATAAATTTTTATTTGATATTGATTATGATTATAAAGTAAGTAATTTTGCCGAATTCGGCGAATTATTCCTGAAATAAAAGGCGATACTCACGTATCGCCTTTTTTTAATTAAAGAATGTATAAAATCTGTCAACAAGCTTATTATAAAAAACTTTATCTTTTATACCCTGATTTTCTGCTATTATGAAGTTATAAGCCGTGAAAAATCTTGAAATAAGATCATTGTCAGAAAAAACATATTTTTCATCGGAATAAAGACCTAATTCCATAACTTTTTTAAAGAAAACAACCAGTTTATTATCATAAAATACATAATTCATTTCTTTATATTTCTGAAGTATTTTATAAGAATTATCCAAATCATTTTCTGAAATGAAAAATGAAAAAAGCATATCAAGTTTTTCAATATCGTCTATATATTCAAAGTTTATTTCAGATCCGGTGAATATTTTATAGTATATATCATAATCACTTTTCAGATAAGTAAGCATTTTTTCAAGTGTTTTTTTATCAGGATCTGCATTATTTATAAAATAAACAACGGCATTGTTTTTTTCCGAATCATCAAAATAATCCATTATTTCATAAGTATCACCGGTATTCATTTTGTACGAATAAACAAGACTTTCTTTCAGAGAAGAGATTCTTGTTTTTTTATTAGGATCAAGAAATGCTGTTTTAAGAGAGAGTTTAAAAACTTCTTCATATATACTGTCATTGTTTTTATACATTTCATAAGAAATAGTTCTTAATGAAGCTGATTTGAAGAAGTTATCCTTTATCATCATTGTATAAATAAGTGCTTTTTCTATTTTCTGATGATTAACATAAAATTCCGATATTTCTCTCAGAAGAGATGAATAGTCAGGGTATTCAGAAACTTCATTCAGATATTTTTTCATGAGTGCTTCGTACTGTGAATATTTTGATGTTCCGTAATATTTATCCATTAGTTTCATGAAAAGTCTTACTTTGTTTGAGTCATCTGTAATTTTGTCAAAATATATATTGTAATAATCAGGCATATCGGCTATTAATTCTATTATTATCTGATCACGTACAAAATCAAATTCCATTTTATTTATTATATCCGAAAGTATTTTATCATCTTTTCCGGAAAGGCTCATAACAATATCTTCCTGAGTGAAATATCTTAAAAAATCGTCACGGATATTTTCAGAAAGATTGTAAGAAATATAAAAAAGGCCTTTTCCTGAATAGTATTCCGAAAAAACACTGTAAAAATAATCTCTTATACTTAAATAAGTCCAGTTATTTATTATCCTGTTATACATGTATACAACATTTTTTTCATATTTTGCTTTCAGAAAAAAAGACTGTATATCCCGAAATATGTAATAAAGAGTTTCTTTGCCGTAATAAACAGAGGTATAGAATTTTTCATCAATATCAGAATAAGAAATAAGAGTTTTTATTTCTGATTCAGTGAAAAGATTTATTTTTTCCGAATATGATGATAAATTTTCTGATTTTTTATAATTTGTAAGTACTTTTGCTATATAATCAGAATTAGCCCTGAATTGTTTCACGGAATCTTCATTATAATCTTTATATATTCTGAAAAAAGAATCAGTTACTCCGGAATTTTTTATATAAAAAGAAATATCTGTTTTTTTTAAAGTATTTTCCGAAGAACCTTTTATATTATAATCAGTGTTCATCGAAAAAAGAAAAGAACACATGATAATTACAGAAAGTGTAAATATTTTACGAACATTCATTATTTCACCACCGGAAAAAATTTTGATTATTATAATTATATCATCAACATATTAAATTTAACTGGAAATAAGAAGAATTTAAAATATATCTGAAATTTTAAAAAAATAAGATGAACATTATATGTTCATCTTATTTTGAATTTAAAAATCAGTTATTATCACATTTTATAAAATTTTCCACCGGAACTTCAACTATTGAATTATTTGAGTCACTTATGAATTCAATTTTTTCATCAATTGTATAAAATGAATGTTTCTGATCTTTAAGTACAACTTCTCTGTCAAAATCTATATCTGTAAGCCTTAGAAAGTCTGAAAATTTTATAGTACTTTTTTGTCATTAAAATCCTTTTCGGTTATAATTATGTATTTTTCGGCTACTGTTATACTGTCGGGGCATATAAGTGTTTCTGATTCAGAAAGTGTATCATTTCTGTCTACGAGAATAAAGCTTATGTTTCCTGTAACTTCTGTTCCGAAATAATCCCTGATTTTTTTGTAAAATTCTTTAATAGTCATGTTTACCTCCTGGTTTTATTATGTCTTCTAAAGTATCAAATATTTTTATTAATTTTGAAGCATTTGTTATATTCATTATATTTTTAACATCTTTATTAAGTCCTGTCATATACATTTTTTTCCTGTTTTCATTTATAAATTTAAAAACAGAAACAAGGCTTCCTATTCCTGAGCTGTCAATATGGCGTATATCGCTGAAATCTAATACAAGAATATCAAAATAATCATCTTTAATTTCTTTTTTTATTTCTTCCTTGAAATCAAGACTATGGTATATATCAAGTTCACCGTGGCACTTAAAAATCATCATGTTATCAATATTAATTTTATCATACTCTAAATACATTAAGCACCTCCTAATAATTCGGAAATTTCTGATAAAGATTTTGTTATTGATTCTTTTGTGTACGGTTTTTTTATTATATAGTTAATACCTGAATCTGAACTTTTCTGTCTGTCATCTTCGGAATCATATCCCGTAACTCCTGCTATAAAAATATTTTGCCCCTTATTTCTTATTTCTTTTGCAAAATCATAACCGCTCATACCCGGCATCTGTATATCTGTGAATATAATATCTGCGGAATAATCTATTTCATCAAGTATTTTTAAACCTTCAAAGGCATTTTCGGCGGTATATATATATCTTTAAAATACGGTTCTATTATTTTTTTAAAAGCAAGTCTGTTTATACCGTTATCTTCAACTATTAAACATGCCGGAAAGCTTAGAAGACCTTTTGAAAAAGGATAATATTCATAAGGTTCAGGATTTTTATTCTGATCTGTTTTCAGAAGAGGTAAATAAATTCTGAAAGATGTTCCTATACCCAAATCACTCTCAAATGTTATTTTGCCGTTCATAAGATCTATAAGACCTTTTACTATACTTAAACCCAGACCTGTTCCCTGATATTTTTTTATATATGAATTATCTCCCTGTACAAATTCAGAAAAAATATTTTCCTTTATTTTTCTGTCTATACCTATTCCACTGTCTTTTACTTCTACGGTAAAAAAATTATTTTCATCTGATATTATTATTTTTACATAACCCGTATCAGTAAACTTCAAAGCATTTCCGACAAGGTTGTTAAGTATTTGTTTTATCCTGTATCTGTCACCGTAAAAAAATTTTTCATGAGTCAGAAATTCATAATAAAAATCTATATTCTTCTTCTTTGCTATGCTTATAAATGTATTGTGTATTTCTTCCGTAAGGGATTCAAAATTAAATATTTCATTTTTAAGAGTTATTTTTCCGGCTTTCATTTTTGAAAATTCCAGAATTTCATTAAGAACATCTCCAAGGCCCAGAGCAGAAGATTTAGCCATTTTTATGAAATCTTTCTGTTCTTTTTTTAAATCAGAATCAGCAAGAATTTCAAGACTTCCTATTATTCCGGTAAGAGGAGTTCTTAATTCATGACTCATATTTGCAAGAAATTTTGATTTAATTTCATTTGCATATTCCGCATCCTGCTTGGCTTTAATGATTTCAGACCTGTAAAGAAATTCCTGCAGATATGATTCTGCAATTGTTCTGAAAAGTTCCATTTTTACATATGATTTTGAAGTAAAAACATTGTCTGATTCTTCGGCAATATCTATACTGAATCCGCATATTTTCTTTTTATTAAAGTAAAGGTCAAAAGCTATAATTTCTTTTATAGGTTTTGTTCCTTTTGCAAAATAACTGTATTTTTCTGAAATATCTCTGAGTTTTTCACCTGGATTTTTAATGTGTTTTATCATTTTTGAAGATTCTACAAAGGTATAATTAAAAAAATCTTCAGGAATTTTATCCATTTTCAGAAAATCATTATTGTGTCCTACCGATTTAACATAATCGACATAACCGTTTCTGAAAATCCAACAGCTTCCGTAATCACCTTCTCCCATAATATTAAAAAGATAATCAAAGAGAAAAGAGATAAATTCCTCAAGACTTTTTTTATTCATATCGGGAATTTTATCTGATAAATCTATTAATTTTTTCATAAATTCATTTAATTCTGTAGTTTCTTTTGTGAGATAATCCAGTTCATCGTTAAGAGCAATTAGTTCTTCATTTGAAGCCAGGAGTTCTTCACTTGCCGCTTCGAGAAGTTCGTATTTGTTGCTGAGTTCTTTATTCTGATTTTCAATTATTTTTTCATACTTTATTAATTCTGT
>ERZ795048.4178-NODE-4178-length-10175-cov-6.724506_pt1 | contig 10175 bp, 9 predicted proteins | sample MGYA00375132_ERZ795048 | MGnify/ENA primary metagenome ERZ795048 (study PRJEB30177, sample SAMN05720225) | activated sludge metagenome | isolation source: Anaerobic digester | place: Hong Kong | collected 2014-12-17 ...
TCTACAGCGACCTTGCAAACGGATCGAAATGGATGAGCGAAAAATACGGCGGCAAGGATTACGCCATGCATTCAAAGGGGCTTGAGATGGCGAGCTACGAGCCGCGCCGCTCGGTCGGCATGGGGCTTGGCTACGCAACCAGCAACCGCGGCGGTTGCCACCTCAACGGCGGATATCTGGCTCTGCTGGAATCCGTCGGCGTGCTGATGACCGACCCGCTTTCCACCTCCGCCAAGCCTGCGCTGACGGTCTTTCTGCAAAACGGCATGGAAGCCGTCTCCGCCGCGGGATTCTGCCTGTTTTCGGCGCAGTCGTTCGTACCGGCAATCTTTTTCCGGCTCGGCCCGCATCATCCGTTCACGCGCGCGGTCGGAAAAATTGCAACGCACTCCGGCCCCGCCGTACGCATGCTTCTCTGGATGATGCCGGTCGTCCGGTTCAATTCGCTCTTCCTTTTCCCGCATGCGGAAACGCTGCGGCTGATTACGGGCTTCCCGTTTTATACCGGCTCGTTCATCAAGCTCGGCGAGCGCGGCTATAATATGGAGCGGCTTTACAACATGCGCGAAGGCCTGGCGAAAAAGGACGACTCCCTTCCGGACCGCCTCACCAAGGTGCCGCAGGACCCGGACAATCCGAAGACCGTCGTCCGGCTCGATAAAATGTTGCCGGTGTACTACAAGGTGCGCGGCTGGAGCAAGGACGGAGTGCCGACTAAACGTACATTACGGAAGCTGGGGATTAAAGCATGAAGACGATTCGCTATTATGCGCCGCTGCGCGGCATCGTGAAAAAAGAATCCGACGAAACCGAAGCGCAAACCGTCGGGGACGTGCTCGGCCAAATCAAAACCACGTATGGCAAGCAGGCCTATAAAGCCGCAAAGAGTTCGCTGATCGTTGTAAACGACGTCAGCATCGGGCTCTACGACGGCAAGAAGACCGCCCTCAAGGACGGCGACGTGGTCGGATTCCTTCCGCTCTGCGGCGGAGGCTGATCGTTGCAGACCGACTGATAGGAACAAGAGGCTCCGAACAAGCCTCTTGTTTTTTTATTATGGTTCAGGCGTCGCGTCCGGCGTTTCAGGCGTCGCGGATGATTCCGCAGGCGTAAACAGGACCCAGTCGTCCGTGTTGCACTGTCCCCTGTTGTTCAGCCCTTCCGCCAGCACGCGTCCGTCCGCCGTCACGGCGACGACATGCGTCGCGCTCGCCGAAACGGCAACGATGTTTCCCCAGGCGGAAACGTCGATGGCGTCGCGCTCCCTGAAAAACAGCGCGGTCACGTTCCCGGAATCGTCCAGTGCAAACAGGCCGTTCGTCGTGCAGTCGATGGCAAGAACGTTCGTCAGCCCGCTCGTGTCGAGCCCGACGGCGACGACCGTCCCGTCCGCCTTGAGCCCCGCGCTGTTGGCGGTCGCGGCATCGATCGAAACAAGGTCGAAATAGTCGTCGTTGACCAGCTCGTCCGCCGTCGTGAGCGGTTGCCCGTTTTCCATTACGCCGCACAGCGCGTAATCGCCGACGCTCAAATCCGTCACGTCGTGCCACTTCATCGTCTGATAGGTCGCATAGCCCGTGCTCACGATGGTTCCGTCGGACTGCAACCCGACCGTATTGTACGCGCCCGCATAGATCGCCGTTATATCATGCCAGTCGCCGACGTCACATTGCCCGTACTTATTGGAACCGCAGGCAACGACCGTTCCATCGCTCAAAAGGCCGACCGTGTGGTACGCGCCAGCAGCCAGCGCAATCACATTGCTCCATTCGGAAACGTTGCCCTGCCCGGAACGATTCGACCCGGCGGCAAGCACCGTTCCGTCGTCCTTCAGCGCGACCGTGTGCAGATGGCCCGTCGCCAGAATGCCGTGCGGAAGCGATTCGCGCGCTTCCTTCAGCCTTGCCCGTTCGTCGAGCTGCTCGTCCGTCAGGCCGACCAGCAGAGAAACGAGATCGCCCGCGCCTTCGTTGTCCGACAGCGCGGCGGCCGACAGCCTTGCGTACTCCGCCGCGTCCTCGTAGCTGCCCAGCGCATAGAAGAGGCGCATGGATTCCTCATAATAACCGTATTCATACCGCTCCAGCGCATACGAATAGCTGCATGCCTCGCTTCTTTCCAGCGCGTCGGAATAAACGCCGAGGCTGGCGTACGTTTCGCTCGCCTCCCGATAGTCGCCGTCCGCTTCGTACATTTTCGCCTGTTTATATACCGCGCTTTGCCATGCGGCTTCCGCGCCCGTATAATCCCCCGCCGCCTGGTACAGCTGGATCGCCTCGTCGAGATTGCCGCTGTTTTCATTCGCCGCGCCGCAGGCAAAATAGTTGCGCTTCATCAGCTCTTCCGCCGCGGCTTCGTCGTCCAGCGATTTGATCAGCTTCTCCGCTTTTTGATACTCGCCGCGGTCGATCAGAACGCCGGCATAAAGCTGCTTGATCGGAGAAACGTTCCGATACGCAAGATACCCGAGCGCGATCAGCGCCAGAACGGCAATCAGCGAGCCGAACAGCGCGCGGCGCACGAACCTGCGGTCGCTCTCCGCACTGTCGGCTCCGCCCACCGGCGCGGACTGCTTCCTCCAGATAAGGGTTGCGTTGCCGCGCCCGCTCGCGTCCTCTTTGCGAATCATTCGATGTGGTTTTTGCGTATTCCCGTTCATTTCAGATTCTCCGGCATCAGCTGGTTGACGAACTGCGTGGCGATTCCGTCCGACTCCGACAGCACGACATAGATGTCCGTAATGCCGCAGCGGCGCACATAGTCGCTGACGCTTCCCTGCGCGTCCTCGCGTGTATAATAGGAGTCCCGGAAATCGACCATATACACGCTGTCGTAATACGGCATCAGAAACGGCGCCATCGCATTGCCGAAGGAGTCGCAGACCATCAGTACGTTCTGCCCGGTATGGTAGCCGCCGTCCAGAACGCGATACGGCCCGTGCGTTCCGCCAAGGAACACCTTGTAGTCGTCCTGCGTCATGTCGATGACGGGCAGTTCCGCTTTCCGGTACGCGTTGGCGACGCGATAGGATTCCGCTGGCAGAAGCGGCTCGTAAACCGTCACGGTGTCGGCGAGGCTTTTCAGCTTTGCGCTGCGCTGATGCAGATAGATCGAGCCGAGGAAATCGCCGATCTCGCTTGTTTGATATTCTTCGAGCGGGACCGTCCGGTATCCCGCCGCTTCCAGCACGGCGTCGGCGACATAGTAAGCGCCGAGCGCCGTCCAGTGGTGGTCGGTTCTAAAGTAGATATACTCTCCGGCAAGAATGTGCGGCTCCAGAATGTCTACGACCGAATGCACCGAAACTTTGTCCGTCGTCAGCGCCGAAAGCGCCGTCTCCACATCGCTCGACCAGCCGTTTTCGTCGTCCGTATGCAGCGCGAGTTTGTTGGCCGTCTGCGCGCGCGGCGCCAGCAGCACATGCAGCGTGCCGTCGTCCGGCAGGATCGCAGCATATGCGTTGAACACATCCGCCGCCCTTTGAATATCCTCGCCGGAATAGGTCAGCAGCGCGGTCTTCGTCCCGTCGGCGTTTTCCAGCCAGACGTTCGCCTCGTCGAACGAAACCTGCTGCGCAACCGTATCGCTATCCTCCGTTTCCGGCTCGGCGGCGGTATCGGCCTGCTCGTCCGCCGCAACGGTTTGCGCGGATTCCGTCTCCTGCGTTTCGGTATCGATCGTTTCAGCGGACGTTTCCGCCTCCGGCAAGTCGATCACGAGCGTGTCGTCGTCCGTGCCTTCGCTGAGCAGTTCGTCGACCGTCAGCGCGGAAAACAGATGCTTCATCGCGGTCGCCGCGTCCACGACCTGCGTGCGCAGGAAAAATTTATCGCAAAGGAAATCTTCAAACGCCTCGTCGAGGTCGCCGCTTAAAATCGTATCCCTCGTCAGGGACGGAAGCGCGGCAAGCGTGCGGTTTTCATCTGCCGAAACCACCGCGTCCTTATCGGCAAACAAAAGCAGGCACACGCCGAGCGCGCCGCAGAGAATCAGCCACCAGAGCGTTAAAACAAACGACATTTTACGGTTCAAGCGCCGCGCCTCCTTTCCGGCTCAGATTAAAAACGAAAATATAAAAACGGATTGTAGCTGTCCGCCACGAGATTGAAAATGCTCAATACAACGACCGCCGTCAGCAGCACGGTTTCGACCAGTTGCGCGCCCCTGCGCGCGCGCAGGCGGTGGTCGAACGCCTGCTTGAGTCTGGGCAGCACCGGCGCGCAGAGAATTGCGGCAATCAGCGGAATCGCCGTGTAACTGCGGAGCACGTACAACGTCGTTTCGTCCATTAGCGCAACGAGCGACACGACGTGTTCGTTGGCCGACAACCCGAGCATCGCGAGCATCTGGCGGCCGCACATCGACAGGTCGGTCTGCATGAACAGCACCCAGCCGAACAGCACGATCAGCAGCGTCAGCGCCGTGCCGAGCACGCGCGGGATTCGTTTGACCGCATACCGGAGCATGCCGTGCTCCAGCGCGATGAACACGCCGTAATATAAACCCCAAAGCACAAAATTCCAGCTTGCGCCGTGCCAAAGTCCGGTCAGTCCCCAGACGATCAGCAGGTTCAACGCGGTGCGCGCGCGGCCCTTTCGGTTTCCGCCGAGCGGAATATACACGTATTCGCGGAAAAACCGGCCGAGCGAGATATGCCATCTGCGCCAGAATTCGGATACGGAGCGTGAAACATACGGATAATTGAAGTTTTCGCGGTAATGGAAGCCGAGCACCTGCCCAAGCCCGATCGCCATGTCGGAATAAGCGGAAAAGTCGAAATAGATCTGCATGGCGAACAGAACGGTCGTCAGCCATGCGGCGCAGACCGACGCGTCCGCACTCGGCATATTCGAAAGCATTTCGCCGAGGATGTTCGCTATAAGGACTTTCTTTCCCAGCCCGATGGCAAAGCGCCGCATGCCGGACGTAAAGTCGTCCAGCGACGTTTTGCGCGACGTGAGATCGTATTCGATGTCGGCATACTGCACGATAGGCCCCGCTATCAGCTGCGGGAAGCAGGAAACGTACAGCAAAAGCAGCGCGTAGTTTTTCTGCGCCTTTACGTTGCCGCGATATGCGTCCACGATGTACGAAATCGCCTGAAACGTGAAAAACGAAATGCCGATCGGCAGCCGCGGCGCGTCCGCCGAAATCGTCTCGCCCAGGGCCGGCAGAAACTGACCGGCGAAAAATGCGGCATATTTAAAATACAGCAGCGAGGCAAGCGCAAGCAGAATCGTCAGGACAAACAGCAGTTTTCGGTAAACGACATGATGCTCCCGCAAAAAAAGAAGCGTCCCGGCATATGCAATCAGCGTAACAAGCAGCATGACCAGCACATAAACCGGTTCGCCCCAGGCATAGAAAACGAGCGAGCCGATCAGCAATACCGCGTTGCGCCATCGTATGCTCCGGCAGGCGAAATACGCCGCCAGTACGATCGGCAAAAACAACAGCAAAAATGTCAGGCTCGAAAATACCATAGAGCTATTATAGCACAGAGATGAATGCAAATAGTATCACAAGAGCCATGAAGCCGGCTTCATGGCTCTGTTGGTTCTGATGGGGCGCGTTTTTCTTCTGCTTGATAATCCGTCAGCAGCCTTCAAGGCCGCCCACCGCGTCTGCAATCGTTCGCACCGCCGTCGCGATCTGTTCCTCACGTTGCTTGTTCGTCCAGTTTATAATGCACGTTTCCGTAACCGTCGCGCCTTTCTGCCCGCAGTAGTCCCCCATCTGCCGAATCGCTTTGTTGCCGCCCAGCCATGGCTTTGCAAAATGCTGGGTCACAAAGCAGCAGACTTTTTTTGTCTCAAATTTCGGCATCTGCTGAAAATAGAGCTTCATAACCTGCGCGAGGTTGAACGCCTGCACGGGTGACGCGAAGACGACCGCGTCGTAACCGTTCGGGTCAGGCGCTTCCGTCAGCCTCAGCGGCGTTTTGCTGTTTGGGTCGTCGCCTTCCGCCCGTACGCGCTCCAGGACGACTTCATGTCCCTTCCTTTGAATTTCATCCCGGATTTTTTCCGCCACGCCAAGCGTGTTCCCCGTCTGCGAGTAAACGATTATTCCAACTTTCATGATGATTTCCCCCCTCATTTTTTTACAGGCATGTGCAACGCCGGGCGATCACATGCTGACGATCCTGTATCCACTCTCGATATAGGGTTTCATTCCGGCGTGCCCGGACATGTCGGCCAGCATCGGCAGCCCGGTCGCTTCGTTTTGATCGAAAACGCCCATCACCCTGGAGCAGGCCAAACAAATCCCGGCGATGATTCCGGCGTTCTTCGCCTTTGTATAAAGAGGATTGGACTCCTTTTCGAACACCGACACCAGCTTTACCGAAGCGCCCTCGAAGATGATTTTCACCTCGTGTCCGGCATTCGCCAAATCCAGCGCATTGAGCAAAATATGCTGGAAGCACATCTTTTCTCCCGTCATTCCGTAAAACAAGACCTTTTCCATGGCAAAATCCTCCTTTTATAAATGTCATCACGAATCATTAATATTTTAACCGCTTTTATCTGCCATAACAAGGCGACACCTCACTTATTCAACACGTCTAGCGTTATTCGTCAAATAAAACAACCAAATCCATTGACCAGTGTGGTCATTCATGGTATCCTGTTATTGACCGGTGTGGTCATTCTCCTCTGCGGCTTCGCATTTTCATATATTTAATCGAAAGAAGTGTCGCTATGAACGATATTATCCAAAGTATCGACCCGGACAAACGGGACCGCATCATCAACGCGGCGATCGAGGAGTTTTCCTCGTACCCGTACGACAAAGCGTCAACGAACAACATTGTAAAAAAAGCCGGCATTTCAAAAGGCCTGCTGTTTCATTATTTCGGCAACAAGGAGACGCTTTACGATACGCTGGTCCAGTTCGTCATCGACAGCCTGTACCGCTCCGTGGTCGAAAAAATCGACTGGGAGGAGTCCGACCTCTTCGAACGGCTGAAACAAATCACCATCGTTAAGATGAGGATCGGCAGGAATTACCCGCAGATGTTCGATTTCATGACGAATATCGTAATGTTCAACGGTGCGGCGAAGATGGAGAGCGTTTTCAAGCTCTACAGGAGCTATGGCTTCGATTTTGAGCAGTTGTATCAGGACGTCTATACCCGAAACATCGATTATTCAAAATTCCGTGATCCGTCCAACATTGCCGAAACGGTCAATATCGTTCGATGGTCGCTTGAAAAATATGCGGAAGAAAAGCTGCTTGTCGTTCGCAAAAACGGCAAGCCGGACTATGATTCGATTGCCGCGGATTTGACGCACTATGTCGATATCCTGAAAAAAGCCTTCTATGTCCAATAAAAAATCTTCAGAATAAAAAAGCCTCATAACGAGAAATCTTCAGAATGAAAAAATCTTCAGGAGGAAGAAACGAATGATTACAGTCGAGCATCTCTACCATTCCTACTCCAACGACGAAGTTTACGCGGTCAAGGACGTCAGCTTCGACATTCCCAAAGGCGAGGTATTCGGTTTCCTCGGCCCTTCCGGCGCCGGTAAATCGACGACACAGGGCGTTCTGACCGGACTGCTTCGCCTGCAGAAAGGTCACGTTACCGTGGCCGGCTACGATGTGAAGCGGCTTGAGCGGAAAATGTTCAACCAGATCGGCATGTCGTTCGAGCAGTCCAACGTTTACAGCAAGATGACGGCGCTGGAGAATCTGAAGTTCTATTCCAAGCTGTTCGACGTCCCGACAAGAAGCCCAGAGGAGCTTCTGGAGCTGGTCGGGCTAAGCGGCAAGGGCAACGTCCGCGCAGGAGAATTTTCAAAGGGGATGAAGCATCGCCTGACATTCGCGCGCTCCATGATCAACAATCCAGAGCTCTGGTTCCTCGACGAACCGACGACAGGGCTGGACCCGGCGATTGCGTCGATCATCAAGGACATCATCCGCGAGGAGAATCAGAAGGGCGTCACGGTCTTCCTGACGACGCATAACATGTATATCGCCGACGAGCTCTGCGACCGCGTCGCCTTTATCGTGGACGGTGATATCCGCCTGATCGACAGCCCGAAGAGCCTGAAACTCCAGTACGGCGAAAACCTGGTCAAGGTGGAATACGGCGAAGATTCCAAATTGCAAAGCCAAACCTTCTCCACCGTCGACGAGGCGGACAAAAAGAAGCTCGGCGAGCTGATTGAAACCAAAAATATCCGCACGATGCATACCAAGGAAGCGACGCTGGAGGAAATCTTCATCAACGTCACCGGAAGGGGGCTCGTCTAAATGAAGCTATGGTCCAGTTTCGTCAAGGAGCTCATCATCGCTTCGCGCGGATTCTATTTTTACATCGAACTGGTGATGGCCTTCGTGCTATTGGTCGTTTTGCTGTTCGTGGTGCCGGAGCATTTCGACAGCAAGGAGAACGAATACCTGTATCTCGATTTTCCGACGGAATCCATCGAGCAGGCGTACATCGACACGTTTGAAGACCTGGACGGCGTGCCGGAGACGGTGACGCTCAAGGCCGACAAGCAGGAAATCGGCGCACTGCTCTATGAAACGGAAGACAACCGGATCTACGTGCTCTCTTCCGAAGACGACATGGTGCTTCTTGCAAAGGAGAAGCATACGGTCGGCGCTTCCATCGTTATGGACGCGGACGACTATGAAATCCACTATACGTATTATTTGCAGGGCAACGAGACGCAGCGGCTGAAAAACCTCGTGATGATCATTCACGGTGCGGACGACGCGCAGCTTTACGACGCGGCTGAGGAACAGACGATCGTGACCCTCGGCGCGACCCAGGCCGATCTGAGCGACCGGGAGAACCTGCTTCCCGTCTTCCTTACGTTCAACGGCGCGCTTCTCGGGTTCTTCATCATTTCGGCGTATATCTTCCTGGACAAGAAGGAAGGCGTTATCAAGGCCTATGCGATCACGCCGTCCCCTGTCTGGAAATACATGCTCAGCAAGGTCATGGTCCTGACGGTGACGATGCTGGTCACGTCGCTGATCATCGTCGTTCCGCTGATGGGCCTGCGCGTCAATTATCTGATGCTGATCGTGTTTTTGCTCTGTACCGGAGCGTTCGCCTCCGGCCTCGGCCTTGTTGTTGCGGGATATTATGACGACATGATGAAGTCGTTCGGCGTCATGTACCTTTTGATGATCGGCATGATGCTCCCGGCGCTGGCATATTTTACGCCGAGTTGGGACCCGCTGTGGCTGAAATTCATCCCGAGCTACTACATGGTCTTCGGCTTTAAGGAGATCTTCATCAAAGGCGACATGGGATTCGTGCTGCTCATCGCCCTTGCATATTTCGTGGCCGGCGCACTGCTGTTTGCATGGGCCAACGCCCGGTACAAGCGCACGCTTTCGGTATAGGAGGCCAGAAATGATTAAAAAAATGCTGATTATATTTGGAAGGGACGTCAAGGTGAGCACCCGCGACTTCATGTCGCTGATGATGATCTTTATCCCGATCGTTCTGGCAATCGCGGTGAACTTCTTTGCGCCCGGAATCGAGGACACGACCGTCAACATCGCGGTCATCAAGGGCGAAAACCCCGCGATGGTCACCTACCTGTCCGACTACGCAAACATACAGGAGTTCAAGGACTACGACGCGCTGGAAGCGCGCGTGATGAAGCGGGACAACTTCGTCGGCATCGTCGGCGAAGGGAGCGACGCGTATATCCTCACACAGGGCAACGAGCCGGACGACGTGGTCGAATTCACAAAACTGTTAAAAACCTACTTCGAGTACGATCGTCAGATTGAGGATTCCACGGCGGTCGTCAAGGAGTTCGGCGTTACGATACCGCCGGTCAAAATGCTCTGGGCCAATCTTGGCATCCTGCTGGTAACCGTTTTGTCCGGCATGCTGATCTCGCTGAATATCGTCGACGAAAAGATGGACAATACCGTCAGCGCAATCAACGTCACTCCTGTTTCACGAATGGTCTGGATCTTCGGCAAGAGCCTGTTCGGCATCCTGATGGCGCTGCTCGGCTGTGTCGCAATGGTTTTGATCATGGGCGTTGCGAGCAACGTTAACTTTGCCCAACTGCTGATCTTCGTGCTCGTTTCCTCGCTGACCAGCATCATGATCGGCTTCCTGGAGGGGCTTAACAGCGACGACGTCATGACCGCGGTCGCGTCCACCAAGATGATCATGTTCCCGCTTGCGG
>ERZ795048.4181-NODE-4181-length-10164-cov-51.118805_pt1 | contig 10164 bp, 6 predicted proteins | sample MGYA00375132_ERZ795048 | MGnify/ENA primary metagenome ERZ795048 (study PRJEB30177, sample SAMN05720225) | activated sludge metagenome | isolation source: Anaerobic digester | place: Hong Kong | collected 2014-12-17 ...
CTGCTACCTTTACCGTGCGCAAGATGTCAGGAAACATCGGAGTGGAGAGGATTTTCCCGGTTACATCGCCCTTCATTGACAAGGTTGAGGTCAATAAATATGGAAAGGTACGCAGGGCGCGCATCTTCTATCTCAGGAAACTCACCGGCAAGAAGGCACGTATCAAGGAAAAAATATTCTAGTACCTCAAACAAATACAAGAAAGAGCTGCCTCTCATGGCGGCTTTTTTCATGTCCTATGGTGTGTGACACCTTGACCCGCTGCCCCTTTATTTCCCGAGCAATAATAAAAGGAGCGCTCCGGTGCGCCCCATCCTGAACAAAGGTTGTCAAACCATCAATATCCGGACTAGTATACTGTAGTCTGTGGATTCCAGTTACACCATCCGGAGGTCCAGTTCTCCGTTCCGAAGGCACCCCTGTAGGTGGTCGGGGTAAAGAAGGGATCAGTAAGCCTGCTGTTGGTGAATGAGGCTCCTGACAGCAGCGGTGAGCCCGCCGCAGGAAGCAGATTCGGGGAAGTAGGACTGATGAACCCTGAACCGATAATATCGGTAATGGTCATATTGTCGGTATTTTTTCTTGCAGTGGCAGTAAAATAAGTCTGATGCTGGGCTACTGTATATGGAAAGGCAACCGTGCCGGACTTCTCTATATAGTTCTCTGTCATGCCTGCGAGAATTGTGTTCTCAATCTGCAATTCATTCTGATCAGCCCTTGATGGCGAATTGCCCTTCTGGCCGTCAATGGAGAGGCCTTGCGGGAAGCCAACAAAGACTGAGTTATAGATTGAGGTCATTGTGCCACGCCTGAGATGAAGGGCTTTCTCATGTTTCGTCTCCGCCGGAAGTGTTGCGGTGAACGTCAGAGGACCAAAGGCGGTTATATTTGAGAAGACAGGTGACGTAAGAGGTGTAAGAAGAGATCCGTCAGCATCATTGTCACTCTCAAATGCATTTGAGCCTGACTGGTCTGACTTCAGGGGGTCCTGAATGATAAGTCCGAACTGTATCTTGCCGCTGAAGCCGTTGTCAGTATCAAAGCCATCATCAAGTCCGCCAAGGGCTACCAGGTATTTCATGTTTACATTTCCTCCGAACCACTCAAAGGAGTCGTCTCCCGAGTATGAAACCTGGATGTGATCAATTGTGGTTCCCATGCCTACAGAATAGAGGGTGAGCCCGTTGATCTCGCTGTTGGCTGTAGAGGTAAGGGGTATTCCGGGGAACTCGATCCTGACAAACTGTAACACACCGGAATTGTCATTGTCATCGTTGCCACCGTATTTGGTACCTATACCTCCTTCTGCTATACCGATACCTGTTCCATCATCATGTTTATTGGTCTTTGCATTACCGGCAATGACAATACCACCCCAGTCACCGGTTGCCCTCTGGCCCGGAGCCTTGTCCGAAGTAAATACTATAGGCTTTTCTGCTGTGCCGGCAGCCATGATCTTTGAACCTCTCTCAATGATGAGTGTAGCCTTCGTATTGGATACACCCTTGATAATGGTTCCTGGTTCTATGGTCAGTGTAGCATTGTTTTTTACATACACAAAGCCGGAAAGGTTATATTCTGCCTGTTCGTACCACCTGGTATCAGAGGTTATATCCCCGGACACGGTTATTACCTGGCCGGTCGATGGAACTACGGTAACCTCACAGGTTGCAGCAAAGAGCGGATTCGCATCCGAAGTTGCCGTTATGGTTGCGTTTCCAGGTGCGACACCGGTTACGATACCTCCATTTACTGTTGCAATGCCGGTATTGCTGCTGCTCCATGTCACATTGCTGTTTGTTGCATCTACCGGATCAATTACCGGAAGAATTGATACTGTGGCGCCAACCTGGACCGTCGCCTCCTGCTTGTCAAGGGAAAGAGCCGTTACCGGTATGTCCTTCTCACACGATACCGCTGCTGCAATTATTATGCTGATTGCCAGGACTCTTGCAGCATTTTTCAAAAAGTTTGTTTTCATAATTTCGGATATTTGTTATTGGTTGCTTACTTTAGAATTTCAGTGATAACCCAAGTGAGTATTGCCTGCCGGGATACCATGATCTTGTATTCTGGCTTCTGTCAAAGGCTTTCATGCCGTCACTCCCATAGTATGACATGTCAACTATGGTCCTGACCTGCTGCTGAAACACCACCTGCTCACCGAAGAGGTCCTTGATTCCTGCTTTAATCTCAACCTTTTCACCTATTTTTTTGCTTATCGACAGATCTGTCTCGTTTCTTGGCATCTCATAGATGTCAGGTATGCTTTCCCATTCGTTGGGAGAAGGTCTTCCGACGGCAATAATTCGCTTGCCTATCCTGTTGTAGACCATACTCGCCATCAGACCCCTGTCAGTGTCCTGCCAGAAAAGGCCGATATTTACAATATAGGGTGACTGCCCCTGAAGGGGACGGTCAAATGCCACCGAGCTTTTTATCAGTGACAGATTGACAACGGCAGTAAGCTTCCCGAGCCTTTCGCTTACGAAGCCCAGATTCTTTCGTGCCTCAGTCTCAAGCCCGAAGCTGTAGGCGGAGCTGATATTGTCAAAGGAAAACTGTGTCGGGTTGTTGCCCCTTATAGCCACCTCTATCGGGTTTGTGAAATGCTTGTAGAAAATTCCGGCATTGAAGGTCTCATTGTTGCCCGGGTAGAGTTCATAGCGAAGATCAAGGTTATGAATGTAGGCCGACTTTATGTTTTCATTTCCGTATATTCCGGCATTCTGATCAAAATCAACGAAATAGAAAGGAGCTGATTCTCTGAATTCAGGTCTGTTTACTGACATCCCGTAGGTAAGTCTGATAAGGCTGGCTGTGCTGAGATTGACCGCAAGGTTTGCAGACGGGAACAGGTTTACTGTATCACGGACCACGCTGACCGGGATGGTTGTTCCCTGCCTGAAGCTGGCAAGCTCCTCCCTGTCCCTTTCTATACGTACTCCAAGTGAAAGGTCCGTGCGTGTTCCGAACCTGAACCTCAAATTAAGATAGCCTGCAACTATGAGGGCTGAAGCATTATATGAGTCAGACAGGGCCGTTATCTCCTTGAGTTTGATACCGTCTGTGAGATTTATGTTCTGCGGGGCAAATATCTCCTGCACAGGAAGTGTGGTGGTGCTGAACGGCGAGGCTTCTCCCGAGACCGCATAACCGAAATTCCTTGCCGTGAAGCTCCTGTCACGGTTCTCTGAATAAAGCCCGGTTCTGACCTCCCAATCAATGTTGTCGTTGTCAAACTTCCGGGTGAAAAAGAACATCCCGGAATAGTTTGTCTCGTTAAGGCCCAGCCACATCCTGGATACTGATGAGAGATCAGGATTGTTTCCAAACATGATGATGAACGGAGAGGTATCTCCGTCATTGCTGATGTACCTGTAACGCCTGATATCCGGCTCATTCCTGGCTGACAGGGCGTAGCCTGCCGTGAAATTGATCACTGTTTCGCCTTCATTCAGAATCTGCTCTGCGCCAAACTGCCCTGAATAGATCAGCCTGTGTGTGTACTTCATTTCACCTGAGCGGACTGACCTGCCGTTGTTGTACCAGTCGCGACCATCCCTCATGGTGACTCCTGACCCTCCCGTGCTGGTAAAGAAATTCCTTAACTCAACCTTCATCCCCTGGTAGGGATAAACAGTCCAGTTATGCATCAGTCCGACCCTCGTGCTTGTTTTGTACTGCCTGTCTGTGAACTCATCCAGGATACCCGGAGTGTCATAGGCATAATTATAAATTGAGTAGCTGTTATTCATCACCTCCCTGTATGAGTTTGAATAGCCGTATGTCAGTGATGTCACGTTGCCGGCAATAAAATTCCCCTTTTCATACCTTCTTGTGATGCCTAAAGCCAGTTTCTGATCAGGCAGGGCTTTGTCAGATATAGCATCCCATGAGTTATTAAGGCTCTGTCCTATTTGTGTCACCCTGTTTCTTATCTCAGGGTTCGCAGCACTCTCAAAGAGATCAAGGTGAGCAGGCATGGCATCAGGAAGCTGTCTGTGCTTCGCTCCCATTGTGAGCCAGTCTGTGCTGCTGCCTCTCTCCTGCAGGTAACTCCCGAATGTGGTGTACTGCCTGAAGGCCGTTCCGTATGAAATAAAAAAACCGTTCTCTGCGGGGATACCAGTGGTGGTTATCTTAATGAAACCTCCGGAGTAGTCTGCCGGGAGCTCGGCTGTGGGCGATTTGAGGATAAAGATATTCTCAATCATTGATGACGGAATAAGATCAAAGGAGAACGACCTCACATCGGCCTCAAGACTGGGGGCTGTGGCATTATTGAGCCATACGTTGTTATATCTTGACGAAAGCCCTCTGACCACAATAAACCTGTCATCAACAATGGAAACCCCGGGCAGGCGCCTTACAACCTCTGAGGCATCCTTATCCTGCGTACGGCTGATCAGCTGTGCGGAGATGCCGGAGACAACTACCGGACTGCTCCTGATGCTGTTCATCACTGAAACCTCACTGTCAGTACGTTTGGTTGCAACCACCACAATATCATCCAGCTCAACAGACTGGTCAGACATGGCTGCGCTGATGACTGATACTGAACCTGTCCTGACCTCCACACCGTCCACTCTAAGGGGTTTGTATGATATAAAGGTTAAGCTCAGGCTGTATGTACCCGGAGCCACTCCGGTGATGGCAAATTCACCGTCAGGTCCTGTTGAAGCACCCCTGAGCGTTCCTTCAATTACCACATTGACGCCCGGCATCGTTTCACCGGTGGACTGATCAAGGACAACACCGGCAATGGTACCGCCCGAGGTCTGTGAAAAGGATCTGGCCGGGAACAGAATTGCGATAATAAGCAGAATGATGGTTAACTCCTTTTTCATCTTGATGGTTGACTTGAATTCAGTGCAAAAGTCAGCCACTGATGTTACAGGAGTGTTAAAAACCGGTTACGATAAAATGACACTTATGTTACATGATTGTAACAGCAAGAGTTGTATGTAACATAATAAAAAAGAGGTTATTACAACCTCTTTTCTCCCCAGCGGAAATATCTCCAGTTTATTACTTCAGAAGCTCATCGGCCTTGGATCTTGCTGATGCCAGTACCTCATCAGCTCTGTTGTTGGCTTCAGTAACAAGTTGGGTGGCTCTTTTATCGGCTTCCCTGTTCAGGGCTTCTGCTGCCTTTTTTGCGGCAACCACGGCAATCGGGCCTGTCGCTTCTGCATCCTTAATGAGTTTCTTGCCGCGCAGGTCGGCTTCACTACGTATCACTTCAGCTGAAGATGCAGCTTTTTCCCTGATTACCTTTGCATTTTCCTCAGCCTCCTTCATAATCTTGTCTGCCTGTTGCCTGGCTGCCTCGTTAACCTTTTCCGTTACCTCGCTCTTCACTGTATCAGCCAGTGCAGTGACGGTCGATGTGACACTGCCACCGGCAAAAGATGGAGTTATTGCCGGGTTACGTACTGTGCCTCCCACATTCAGGTTTACCCTGATCACCTCGGGCGGTCCGGCTCCAAAACCCAATGCGGCCGCCTGTGAGGCAAAGGTGCTCATAAGAGTGTTCGCAGCATCACCAAGTTCCGCACTGGGAATCTCAGCCTTTATCAGGTAATTAATTGTCCGGTCAAGACCCTGGTCACCTGAGACATTAAGCTTGATCTTACCCAGTTTTGTATCGAAGGGTTTGACATATAGTCTGCCGTCATTGATAATAAACGTAGCCTTCAGGTCCTGTACAATGTTGGTATAGGCCGGGTCTACCTTAAGCACGCTCTTAATTTTGTCAAAACATCCTGATTCCACTATCTGAACCGACTCTGATCTCACCTCGCCGGTGCCCGAGAGGGTGTTGATCAATGGCATCATTCCTTTACCCAGGATACTATTGAAGTCAATGCTTGCTGAGACATTGCCCCCCAGTCCTGATGCTGCAGGCATAAGCTGTCTGACGGTATTGAAGGCGTCAAATGCTTTTCTTATGTTGACTGCACTGACGAGCATGTCAGCATCAATCAGCGGCTTAAGGGTATCACGCGTATCATACACCGCATTTACCAGCAGCGAGCCGCCCAGTGCCTTCATACCGGTCTCTCTGACTGAAACCATGCCATCACTGACAAGTATGTTTCCCTTTACGTCACTGGCTTCCAGCAAGCCGTAGTTAAGCGTGCCAACCAGGGCGTCAAGGGCAAAGTCTATGTCTTCCGGGATCCTTATTGCCTCTATCGGGACAGTATCAGTCTCAACGGTGTCAGACGGTATATATTCCATTATCTCATTCAGGTCAACGTGGTCCGATTTCAGAGACAGGTTACCCCGCAGGATTCCGTCAGAAAAAAGGTAAGGGATGTAGTTCTCAAGCCTTCCCGAAAGGGAAAAATCGCTTCTCTTTCCCATTGAGGCTTTCATGTCAGTCAGCTCAGCGTATGCCGGGCTGAATGCAAACGATGCGCTGCTGATTTTCATGTCAGGCATCCCGGTCATTGCCACAGCCATGTCAGATATCTCCAGGTTGCCTGCTGCCCTGAACTTTTCGTACTCCTTGCTTTCAATCATTGACATCCGGCCTGCCATGTCAAGTGACACATCGAGCAGGCCGTTCATGGTAATACTGTCCAGGGGAATAGCCTGCTGAAGCTTTGCCAGGTCAATCCTGCCCTTTGCCATGACATTGACCGCCGGGTCACTCAACGGGGTGGCCATCGTCAGACTTATATCAAATGGATTGCCGGCAAGTACAAAATGGAAACGGCTCACCTCAGCAATGGTCTTGTCCATATCAGCGCCGTCAGTCTGTACCTTGCCCGTGATATTTATGGCAGTAATTTTTTCCGGCAGGGCGGGATAACTGATCATGCCATCACTGACCTGAAGTTTCACTGTAACGTCTGGCAGGATGCTGTCAGCTGAACTATAGATACCCTTCACTGCGCCGTCAAGGGCTAACGTACCTGTGGCGTTCAGATCCTCATATCCTTTCATGTAAAAGGCAGGTACCAGTGAAAGGAGTGACTTGAACGAGGTCCCGGGGGCGCTGAACACAATGTCAAGGTCAATATCATCGCCTGGCATGGCAGCCGTACCGGAGAAATTAAGCGCTATATCATTAAGCTTTAACACATTGTCTCTGAGGGTAAATTTCATTGAGTCAAGCAGGGCATCTATTCCGGCCCTGAAACTCATGGCAGCGCCGGTCAGCCATGGAATTTCATCCATGACAAAATCGACCTTCCCGGCATTCATCTCAAGTTCAAGCCCGGTCTGCGATCCGCTCATGTTTCCTGAAAGCAGGAAATCGAGATCACTAACGGCAGCCTGCATATCTGACCCGTAGTCAGTGTAATTCAATCGACCGTTGTTAATCGTAAATTTATGAAGTATCAGCTTCAGGTCAGTAGCCACCTCACCTTCAGGGCCTTTCGCTGCCTGTGTGTGGGTGCCGCCCAGATCACCGGAGCCAATCACGGGTTCCTCAGGTCCGATTTCAGGCTCCTTCGCAATATCCCAGTTGGCCTTTCCGTCGTTGTTTACAATTGCATTGACAAATGGTTCATTAATGATCACTGACTTGACTTCATACCCGCCGTCGCCAAACAGGCTTTTCAGGTTAATCACTATCCCTACCGATTTCACGGCTGCGAGGGTGTCTCCCTCGAAATCGCCCGTTCCCGTGACATTAAAGTTGTCAAGTGAAAAAGAGGCATTTGGGAAAGCCCTGAGCAGGCTTAACCTGTAATCGCTGAACGACACTTTCGCGGTAAGCATATCATTGAGTCCTGCTTCCACTTTCTCCTTGATTTTTTCCTTGAAAGCTACGGGAATGATGATTGCCGCAGCCATTATTGCAAGTAGCAGTACCACGATTACGATTCCGGTTATTTTCAGTCTTTTTTTCATTGATCCTATCTTGTTTTTACAGGTTCGGACAGTAAAGCTACAAATTACCATTGAATGAACGGCTGACTATCTGTTTTGTTTCGCCTGAAAGGCCGGCTGTCGGATACATAAAGCCGGATCTGCTAACCGCTCAGGATTGTATCTGTTATGTTACCTGCTCTCCCGGTCTTTACGTTTCAATTAAGTTCTGAATAAGTTGTTAACTTTACAGGATGGTTAAGAGAGCCGACAATGACAGCAAATCGTTGCAGGACTTATTGTTTATCATTCAATGCCTAACAGGAGAAGAATACGCCGGATAGGAAGACCACCGGCCATGGAGGGCTATAAGCCCTTCGGCGTGCCCATGAGGGAGCTCGAATCAGTGGTCATGTCGATGGAGGAGTATGAAGCACTGAGACTTGCCGACTATGAGGACCTCACCCACGAGCAGGCCGCACAGAAAATGAACATCTCCCGTCCAACATTTACGAGACTTTATGACAAGGCTCGCAAGAACGTAGCCAAAGCTTTCGTGGAGGGCAAAGCCATCCTGATAAGAGGCGGAACATTCGCAACCGGGGAATACTGGTACAGGTGCAACAAATGCCATGAAACAATCACCTCAGCCAATCCGGAAGAGAGCTGCAAGCTATGCAATTCCGATGACATCGTCAGAATTGATAAAGGAGACGCAGAGAATGAAAACAAACCATTATGATGATGGCTTCCCTCTTCGATCCGGGAATGGAAAACGACTTCGATCTTCTGATACGGAAGGTAACGAGCTGCAAGCGGTGTGATCTGTCACAGACCCGTAACAAAGTCATCTTCGGTGAGGGAAACCGTAATGCCCCAATCATGATCATTGGTGAGGCGCCTGGAAGGGATGAGGATATTCAGGGCAGACCATTCGTCGGAAAATCAGGGCAATTGCTTGACAAAATACTTGAAGCATGCGGATTTACCCGCCAGCAGCACGTCTTTATCAGTAACATTGTCAAGTGCAGGCCTCCGGACAACAGGGTCCCATCACCCGCAGAGGCTTCCATATGCATGCCCTGGCTGATAAACCAGATAGAACTGATCAACCCGGGATTAATGATCCTACTGGGTTCCACTGCACTCAAATATATGGCAGGCCCTGACTACAAGATCACCCGTGACCGTGGTAAATGGATTTCATGCCAGGACAGGCTGACAATGCCCGTCTATCACCCTGCTGCCTTATTGCGAGATCCCTCGCTTAAACGTGACACCTGGGAAGATTTCAAGAAAATTGTCTGGAAATACCGTGAGATGTATGACTCGCAGCACTATTCGGCACATGTCTGAACCGATGGTCTGAGCCTTTGAAAAAAAGCGTGAGGCAGTGAGCGGTTACTTGCCTGCATTCCTTTTCACATACTCTCTCAGATCATTGATATCGAACCCATAAACCTTCTTCAGCCTGCCTAACCGTTCATCCGCCTTATCCGCCGGAACCCCGATGACAAAGGCCAGTTCTCCCGCACCTATACCAAATTTTTCAGATATTTCATTGAGTGACATTGTGCCGTCAATATCCAGTTCATCAAAATGATTCCTGCCGGAATCTGATGACCTTTCTTCAGGATTTGCTGTAACCTGCGGCAGAAGCTGCTCCTGATTCTGAAGTTGATCCTGACTATGACCCTGATCCTGAATTATGGTTTCGGTGTGTCGCCTGTGCTGATGCACCCTCTCCATCTGTCTCACTTCCGGTTTAAGGAAAAACGGACCCAACGCAAGAATGATGCTTATCAGACCGGCAGCCAACAGTACTACAATGCGAGCTGTCTTGCCGTGAACCATCTTCTTAAGTATGCAGACTACCATGTCCCAGTGAAAGATAATATGCAATAACAGCAGGAAGACAAGAAACAGAGCAACATATAGATGAATGGCACCCCACTGATGGCGGTCAAGCCCCCAGAAGAAGAGATCAGAATTGTTGCCGTACACCTCGCTGGCTTTGTAACCCGGAAGCAGTACATACTTGATCAGAAATCCAATCCCTGCCAACGCCATCATATCCAGAAGCATTATGAAATCAATTATCAGATTGACCCTGGGTTTAATCTTGCACCAATTTTCCATTTCTCGTTTGTTTTACATTTCAAATCCAAATGAACTATCGTTCGCTTAAAAATAGTTAAATTCGAATAAAAATATGCATGAAAGTATTCGTTCTTTCAGAAAACAATGCCGGAAAGCTTACCACAGCAGAACATGGTCTCTCATACCTGATTGAACATGAGGGTATCAGAATACTTTTTGACACCGGCCAGAGCG
>ERZ795048.4184-NODE-4184-length-10163-cov-9.088247_pt1 | contig 10163 bp, 7 predicted proteins | sample MGYA00375132_ERZ795048 | MGnify/ENA primary metagenome ERZ795048 (study PRJEB30177, sample SAMN05720225) | activated sludge metagenome | isolation source: Anaerobic digester | place: Hong Kong | collected 2014-12-17 ...
CTTATGATGTCATTCATTTATCTACTTCGTGTTGCACTTCAGTCTTGAATTCGGGTGTATGACTATGGGGTCAGGTAAAATTTTCTTGCAATTTTTAGGCTGAAAGCCATACATACAGGCAATCACAGGGACAGGTAAATATGTAGCAGGTATTTTCTGCCAATGGAATCGGAATGAATAATGTATAGTGCAATAATCGCAATTGCAGTGCTGACATGTACAGTCGCGGGATTGCTGATGTATCAGGTGATAATCAGGAAACGGTATTCTGGTTATAAAACACGGTTTATGGCCATGATTGATGCCAGTTCCGAAGGTATATTCGTTGTAGACCATCAGGGTATTATTACTTTTGCCAGCCCCTCTGTTGAAGCCCTTCTGGGGTATGAGCCCCGTAGTATTCTTAAAAAGTCATTTCTGGACAGTGTTGTATCGGACCACAGGGAAGCTGCTGAGAAATTGTTTACAAGAGTTGTTGATAATAATCAAAAGGCAGTCTCTGCTGAATTTAAAATCATTAACCGTAAAGGTCAGTGCAGAGATCTCTCCATCACCTGCAGTAATTATCTGTCGGAAGAAACAATCCGGGGCTTGGTGATAAATGTCCGCGATATTGCAGATCATGTTGTTATCGAAGAAACACTGAAGAAAAGTCAGAAAAAATACCGCTCATTGTATGATAACGCGATGGTGGGACTGTTGACAACTGATCTTGAAACCGGCCTTGTGATTGCAACAAATGACATGGGGTATAAGGCGTTCGGGTATGATTCAAAATATGATTTTGTCGGTTCAAGCATTCTTGATCATTATTCTGATGTTCAGAGCAGGGACACAATACTCAATGAGCTGAAAAAGAAGGGTGAAATTAATAACAAGGAAGTATTATTTAAAAGAAAGAACGGATCAGTGTTCTGGGGGGAGATATCATCAAAAATTTCTTCGGATAAAGGAACTATAGAAAGTGTACTGATTGATGTTACGAAAGCAAAGGAGGCTGAAGAACATGTATACCAGCTTACTTTTTATGATCCACTGACCGGGCTGCCCAACAGAGATATGTTCCAGAACCGGATTCAAACGGAAATTATCAAGTCCCAGAGATTAGCAATTTTATGTATTGGAATCGATAAATTTAAAAACATCAATGACATGTACGGCCCGTGGATTGGTGATAATCTTCTGAAGGTAATGGCGAAGAAGCTCAAAAAGGTGTATTTTAATAAAGATATGGTGGCACGGTTCGCAGGAGACCAGTTTATGGTACTCCTGACAGAGATCGGTCACAAAGATGACGACCTGAATGTGTATAATATCGATAAAATTCTACAGAAAACAAGAAGCCTGTTTTCCGAACCTGTAATACTGGATGATAATGAAATTGAGGTAACCTCGAGTATCGGCATCAGCCTGTTCCCGAATGATGGCGTGAACGCATCCATTCTTATGAAAAACAGTGAAGCGGCAATGTACATCGCAAAGGAAAGTGGAAGAAACAGCTCCTTTTATTATGATGCTGATCTGAACCGCAAAATGATGAACAGGCTGAAGGTTGAAAAGGACCTGGGGAAAGCGATTAATAAAAGCCAGTTCATTGCCCATTATCAGCCGAAAGTCGATGGTGACGGCACAATTCTTGGCATGGAGTCCCTGATACGATGGGATTGTCCTGGACGGGAGGGGCTGGTGCCGCCATTTGAGTTTATTCCCCTTGCTGAAAAAAACGGCATGATTGTTCACATCGGCAATATTATCCTCCGGAAGGCCTGTGAGGAAAATGTGCTGCTCCAGAAACTGGGGTTTGCGCCGAAGTGTGTTGCGGTCAATCTTTCCCCGTATCAGTTCAGTCAGCCTGATCTCATTGAGACAATTAAAAAGGTGGTTAATGAAACAGGGCTTGACCCTAAGTGGCTTGAGCTTGAAATTACTGAAAGCGGTATTATGAAAAATGAACGGGAGAGTATCAGGAAGCTCAGTGAACTTTCCGAGTTCGGAATAAGAATATCAATTGATGATTTTGGTACAGGATATTCATCACTCAGCAAATTAAAACTATATCCTATACATACCCTGAAAATTGACAAGTCCTTTGTGGATGATCTTCCCGGTGATCCGCTTTCTGCCACGATCGCGGTTTCAATCATCGACCTTGCGCATAACCTCGGATTCAAGGTTGTTGCGGAAGGAGTGGAAACCCGGGAGCAGCTGGAATTCCTCAAAGAAAATGGATGCGACCAGTATCAGGGATATCTTTTTTATAAACCCCTTCCTTTTGAGGATTTTAAACGGAGTCTTGTAGTTCCTTCCGATATAATAGAAAAATAACTCCCCGTGGTTTCCGTTTGATGCAATTTAGTTGACATTTTTATGTATATGTGTATAGTGATAGTTTCGCATGAATTTTGAAAAATGGTTGCGAGGTACATGTATGTGGAGAGCGACTCCATTCGTTGTGGCAACAGTTCTGTTGATGTCCCTGTTTTCATGCCGTTCGCAGATGAATGATCAGGGGAAGGGGGATGTGATGGTGAAGGGAGTATCGGAAAAAGTTGTACGGTTTCTTGGAAATGAAATCATTGAAATAATAAAAAGCCCGGATACCGTTGAAAGCTATACCATTAAAATAAAAAAAGCAGACACGGGAACCAGAATAGCAGGGTACCCTGTTATTTCCCGGGGGCCGAATCTGACACCGCAGCAGATTGATCAGATACAGTCTGTGCTTCTTGACCAGAATACCTACCTTTTTGATTTTGTAAAAAAATGCCTTTTTCTGCCGGAGTATGCGCTAAAGTTCAGAAAGGGAACATCTGAAGTGGTGGTTCTTCTGTGTTTCAGCTGCGAGGAGCTTACGTTTGTATTTAACGGCAGGGAATTACTGGAAGACTTTGATAACGCAACACCGAAGATCAGGGGCCTCATACAGGCCCTTTTCAGATAAATCCGGGGAGATATCGCCATGAAAAAAATATCTGCATTGCTATGTGGTGTGTTTATTTTTCTATGCTGTTCAGTGTTGATGGTGCCGCAGCTGGGGGAAGCAGCTTCAATTCACGCGATTCTGGTGGGTGACGTTCATGATCCGAACATCGGCCCCGGAGACCGTCTTGATTTGAACCTGATGAAGGGGCTTTTGAATGATATTGCCAGAAATACCGGCATGCCTTTAAAGATGAATGTTATTGACGACCGGATTGAGCGGTCCACTGTTATGAGTGCAGTGCGCAACCTGAATCCCGGCAGTGATGATATGGTTATATTCTATTATACGGGGCATGGGTATCGCATGCGTTCAATGAATACCAAATGGCCGGCAATGGCCCTTGACGGTCCCGATAATCAGACCGCTGGTCTTGATCAGTACTGGGTCTATAATGTATTAAAGCAGAAAAATCCCAGATTACTTATGGTAATGACTGACGCCTGTAATAATTACGTACAGGAAGGGGCAATTGATACGACACTTTCGGTACAGTCCTCACAGGAACGAAGGGAAAGCTATAACAAACTGTTCCGCCAGTACAGGGGAGCAATTATAGCATCAAGCAGCATACCGGGGCAGTATTCATTCAGCGGGTCCACAGGAAGTCAGTTTACGGTTGCCTTTATCCGCAATCTCAGAAGCGCTCTTGGAGAAACCAGCCCCTCCTGGGAAAGAATAATGAAAAGTTCAGTGCGTCCTCTCATGAACGGGAGGCAGGTGCCGCAGTATGCGTTGAATGACAGCGGTTCAGCTTCTTTTACAGATTCAGGGGATACAGTACAGCCTCCCGATGAAAACAGGGAAACAGTTCCTGAACCAGCGAGCGGCGAAGGGGCATCACTCTTTTCGCAGCTTCTGCTGCAGCTTGAGGCAAGTGTAAAATACTCCGCGCAATCTTCAGGATGGAGGGGCCAGCGCAGCCAGTGGGTGAGTGATGTGCGGAGCGCTGGTTCGTCGGGTGACATTTCCCGGCTCCGCGAGCTTCTTGTGACGTTTGAAACGAATATTCAGTATAGTGCACAGAACAGCAACTGGCCCGGCAAAAGGGCCAACTGGATACAGACCGTACAGTCATCGGTGTCTCTTTCGTCATTGATTGCGCCGCTGCTGGAAGTTGAGGCGTCCATTAAATATTCAGCACAGTCTGATTCATGGAGGAGCAGGCGGAGCGCCTGGAGGAGCCAGGTCAGTGGTATTTCCGGCACTTCCGGGAACAGCAGCGAAGCACCGGGGGATGATAATAATGACAGAGAGAGCGGCAGTTCCTTCGGTACCCTGCTTATAGAGCTTGAAGCAAGTGTGAACTATTCGGCACAGTCATCCAACTGGCGGAATATGAGAAGCGGCTGGATCAGCAGTGTGCGAAGTGCAGGGAGCGATGTGGCCCGGTTGAGAGAAGTGCTTATAACGTTTGAGACAAACATTAAGTACAGCTCTCAGAGCGACAGCTGGAGAAGCAGACGTTCCGCGTGGGTGCAGCAGGTCGGTAACGCAGGGTCAATCTCTGAGCTGAAAAATCTGATGATTGAAGTCGAATCGTCAATTAAATTTTCTGCACAGTCAGACTCGTGGCGTCAGAGAAGGGCCGGATGGCTGCAGGCGGTCCGGGGACTGTAAAATATTATATCTTTATTCCATGCAGTATTCTTTCCGGTGGTATGGGCCTGAAATGACCGGTCCATGACCACTGGTGGGAGTATGTATAAATTGTATAAAATTGTTAATGGTAAACATAAAAATTTGTTGAAAATATTCCGTACTGAACAGTTATAGTTCATAAAATATTAATGTATTGTGGGATTGAATATGACGCTTGAAAGCTGCAGGAAGTGTAAGTACCATGTGAATTTAGTTTCAGGTCAGGTCATGTGTAAATACAGGGAGAATATTGACTCGCTCGCTACAGAAAACGGCAACGTTATCGGCTGCCCGATCGATAAAACAAAATACTAATTGCCGGTTTTTCATAACCGGCAAGTAACCTCATTCACGATACAAACAGTTCCTGGCATTAAAAATCCAGTACAGCCTCCAGCGGAAGCTCGGGGTAGACCTGCCCGTGGGCCGGAGGCATGGAATTGTATACCCAGGAAATATCAACGGAACCGAGCGTAAAACCGCGCGTCCTTTTCAATCCTGAAAAGGTGCCCCGTACAAGTACATTTTCCATCTGCATGGTAAGTGCATAGAGCGCGACCATGGAGTGTGCCGGTATTGCAGAAAGCTCGTCGCCGTAGGCAATAGTGGAAAATACAAGACGCCCGGAGTCGGCGGCCTGGCATTGAATAACGGGAATAATGTCGGGGAACCCGTTGTTGTCGATATAGGCAATGAATTTCAGGGAATCCAGCATGGAGAAAATATCCTGCGCAAGGGGCTTCAGCACCGGTGCGGGATGTTTCATCGCGGCGGCACCTTTCACTGCTTTTGTCGCGAGGGATGAAAGGATTATTTTTCCCATGGGAAGAGGTTCCCGTGGTGTAGTCTCCACAAGGTCCATGTAGTGAACAGTATTTATTCCGAAATATGTGTTGTACCGGAACATCGGTTTTTCATTATACATCTCATATTCCGGGCCTTCCGTGGCGCGGTGTGTCCATAGCGCTTTTCCCCTCCACATTGATTTATCAAGGGTCATCAGGAGAAATCCCACATGGGGATTATTCTGCACATGAGATTTGCTGAGGCCGTGGCTGAATTCCCCGAAGGACATATGTGCCGCATCAAGGGCCTGGAGCGAGGTGATGAGCGTAATATGGGGAAGACCTTCCGGATTTACTGTCGCCACAAGCCCTACTTTTTCATCCGGCGTAAATGCTGCTATTTCTTCTTTTGTGAATTCCTCTTTTTTATTCATTTCGTTCCGCTCCCTGTGTAGTATCAGCCGCACCCGGAAGTACGGGGCAGCGTGGATTCATTGCCTGATTTGACAGTATCAGAAACCTGCGATGAACCGGTGAAGAATACTATTGACGGGTCAACGCCGGATTGTCTGGCGATATATGTAAGGTGTTCAATCTGCCCCGTGGTGAGAAGCGGGGTGTGTGCAAATTCCCATTCCCTACCGAGACGGGTGTATTTGTCGCCGCAGAGATTATTAAACGCGCAGAGCTCCCACCGGGCAACCGACCCTTCCCGCAGCGCGGCAATGCATTCACCGATACCGCGGATATTATCATCCCGGTCAGTTGCCCCGGGAATTACCGGTGTCCGTATCCACAGCTCTCCGGGGAACATGTGTTCCCTGACGTATTCCGCAGTGACATGAAGGTTGGCAAGTATCTTTTCATTGGAGCTTCCGGTGAAAAGGAGATGCTTTTCAGGGTTAATCTCTTTAAGGTCATAGAGAACAAGATCTGTGTGGGGGAGAATGTCCCTGAGGGAATCCTCCCTGCAGAGACCGCAGGTGTCCAGAGCGGTGTGAATGCCCTGTTCACGCAGTTCACGGAGGAGGGCGATAATAAATTCCGGCTGCATGGTACTTTCCCCGCCTGACACGGTGATGCCGCCCCCTGACTTCTCAAAGTACGAACGGTCTTTCAGGAGTTCGGTGACAAGCTCGTCAACGGTCCACAGGCGTCCCAGGAGTTCAAGGGCTGTGGTGGGACAGGCATCAACGCATGTACCGCATCCCCTGCAGCGATCGCGGTTGATAATAATTTCTCCGCTGCCGCCGATGGTAAGGGCCTCCCGGGGACAGAGGTGTTCACACATGCGGCACCCGATGCACCGCGACGCGATCCACTGTACCTGGGGGGAGGGCGATATACTTTCGGGATTATGGCACCATGCGCAGCGGAGGGGGCAACCCTTCATGAACACAGTGGTGCGGATGCCGGGTCCGTCTTCTGTTGACATCCGCTGAATTTCCAGGACCCTTCCGGTTATGGTGGAATGTTCTGCTCTGGAGGCCATTATGTTCCTTCCTAAAATTTGTTATGACTTACACGGGCTATCACTTCATCCTGAAGTTCCTTCCCGATAGTGGTAAAATATGCGTTATACCCGGTGACGCGTACCAGCAGATGGCGGTAATCCCGGGGGTGTTTCTGCGCTTCGCGGAGCATTCCGGGGTCCAGCATGTTTATCTGCAGCGCGGTGCCGCCGTTTTCGGTATATCCCCTGAGGAAGGCTTTGAATTTCTCCCTGTGTTCAGGGTCCCTGAGAATCGAGGGGTTGAATGTGATGGTGTGGCTCGCGCCGTTTGGAAGCATGTTCCGGTATTCCCGCCAGTCGCCGGTGCCGTCAGGCACTTTTCCGCCAAGTACTTTTCCCACGGAGTTTGTGTTGGATGTGGGGCCGTGTATATCAGCGCCGTTGGAAGGACAGATCGCGTTTGAAAGGAACTGCCCCCGTTGTCTTCCGTCAGGGCTTGCGGCCATAATGAAACCGTCACCGGCCCAGTAGTTCCAGCTCAGCATCCCCGGCCTGAACCGGCGTCCGGTGCTTTTTGTCCGGTGTTTCCAGGTCTCTCCGGTCCAGAGCTCCATTACACGGCGCCCCATGGAATCAGCTTCATCATCGTCACGGCCGTATTTCGGGGCACGGTTTTTTGCCATTGCCTGAAGGACCTCATATCCCTCCCAGTTCTTTTTCAGGGCTGATACAAGGTCTTTCATGGTGCAGGCCTTTTTGTCGAACACAAGGTATTTTACCGCGAGCAGTGAATCCACCGTGGTGGCATACGTTACCGCCTCCAGTGTCGTGAAGCTGATTTCCGCCCCTCCACGGGTGATGTCCAGGGCCTTCTCCGCGCAGCCCCGTACCAGACATGAAAGATACGGTGTTGGATGAAAGCGGGCCCGGATGCGTTCGGACTCTTCGTAGACTTCAGCAATTTTTTGTATGATATATTTTGTCTGACGGCAGTAGGCTTCCCAGAACTCATCCCATGATCTGAAGCGCTCTGAAGCTCCTGTTTTCGGCCCGTCCTGCCGGGGCATTGTGGTTTTCCCGGTCATCATATCCGTGAATGGAAGGAGGTCCTTTCCCCCTGTGAGGGCAAGTTCAACTGCTTTCAGGAGGTTCAGGTTGTTGTCGACGGTGCCGGAACGGTCATTACCCACCATGGTGTTTTCAAGGCATCCAACGGGTGCGTAGTCGTGAATGTTGTTTTCATTAATAAGACCGGTAAGCCCGGCGGTGCGGGCCTCCTCCATCATTCCCGCCATGGAACGTTCGTCAAAATTTAAAAGGAACGGAGCCCCCTGGCTTGAAGCGATCATGTCCGCGACCCTGTCAAGTAAACGCTCCGGTGTTCCGCGGTGCAGACGGATATTGGGCTTGGGTTCCAGTATGGGGGACATGTCGTCAATAACTTCGAGTATCGCGTAGGTGAGATCGTTTGCGCAGTCCTCACCGTTGTTCCCGATTCCGGCAAGGGTAATGAGCTGACCGAAGCCTGCGGTGATTCCCTGATTTCCTGTACGGATCATTGCATCATACGCGGTGTTGCAGTGGACCCAGAAGCATTTCAGAAGTTCCTTGCCGAATTCACGGTCCATTCCCTGCTGCAGCGAATGTTCCCAGTATGGAAAAAGGTACTGGTCAATTCTCCCGAATGAAACTCCGGGGCCGGGATAGTTCTCGTCACTCATAATGAGCATGTGGTTCATCCAGAGTGCCTGGAGCGCCTCCCAGAAGGAACGTGGAGGGTTCCAGGGAACACTGCCAAGGTTGCGCGCCATTTGCTCAAGTTCGGTACGGCGCAGTGTATCAGTTTCCTTCGAAGCAAGGTTTCTGCAGGTTGTGGCATATTCGGCAGCGAGATCGCGGGCCATAGTGGCGGCGGTCATCATTGCCCGGAGCTGCTGTCCCTTTTCCCCCTGCTGTTCCTTAAGGGGTAACGCGTTGAACCGGTCAACAAGGTCCTGATGGATCCCCTTCCATCCTATGGTGAGTGCGCGCTCGTGACCCGGGACAAGGTGGCCGCTCGTGGCGCCGGAATTGCCGTACCCGTGGTCGTGGAACCATTTCATTTTCGCACGGGCGCCGTGTTTTCCGAACACCATCTTTTCCCGCTGCTTTGATTCTTTTTCACTGAGGCACATGGATGTCTGAATATTGAACCGCGCACCGGCAATGAGGTCTCCGGGAAGTATTTCTTTTGGAAGATACCGCACCATGACCTCCTTCACGAACCATGCCCTCCGCTCGGCAATGCTCCAGTCCCAGAATTCCGGATGGAGGTCCACGGTGCGGGCTGAGAGCCTGTAGGAACTGTAGAGTGTCTGCATGAGTGCATATGTTTCAGGGACAATGTAGAACGTCAGTTCATTGTACTGTACATCCCATGGAGTACCGGTTGTCCAGGATGTGTGTTCATTGTTCCATTTTCTGCTGTTTCCCTGGAAGTAATAGTCACGGAGCCATTGAATTCTCGGAGAAAGCCCTCCCGGCTGTTTGAGGGGATATATATTCTGACGGGCTGCTGATGTTTCCATGTAACGCCTCCTTAATTATGCTGCTGATCAATCAGTGTGCGGAGATGTGCTTCTCCGTGACTGATTATTTCCTTCATTATTTTTACAGCACCTTTCTGATCGTGCTGTTCCAGTGCGGGATACATTTTTTTATGAAGAGAAAACACCAGGGATACAACAGATACGTCATGGAAAAACTGTGAGGTGAGGTTTGTGTACACGTCTTTAAATGAATTAAGTAGAAGAGGGTACACCATATTCCCTGATGCAAGGGCAATGAGGTGGTGAAACCTGAAGTCAAGCTCGGTTATTTTGTCAGTATGTTTCGGGTCCGCCGCGTGTTCCTCTGTAAGGAGTGTGTGTAGTTCCGAAAGATGGTCTGCTGTCCTGTTCGTAGCTGCGAGGCGTGCGAACTCAATTTCGAAATGAACGCGCATGGAAAGGAGGCTTTCAAAAAGACCAGGAGCGAGGTTTCCTTCATGGTAATGAACAAGGGAGTTCAGGAGCTCAAGCGACCCCTCCCTGCGGTAGTCGTTCACAAAGGTCCCTACACGGGGCACCATTGTAACCAGTCCCTTTGTTTCAAGGTCAAGGAGCCCTTCGTGGACCACAGGGCGGCTGATGCCGAGCTGAACAGCAAGTTCCCTTTCGGAGGGGAGTTTCTGTCCTATTGAAAGTTTTCCGGACAGAATAAGCTTTTCGAAGCGCTGAATGAAAACCTCAACGAGGCTTTCTGATTTTATCGGCTGCAGCAGTTC
>ERZ795048.4194-NODE-4194-length-10146-cov-5.397681_pt1 | contig 10146 bp, 6 predicted proteins | sample MGYA00375132_ERZ795048 | MGnify/ENA primary metagenome ERZ795048 (study PRJEB30177, sample SAMN05720225) | activated sludge metagenome | isolation source: Anaerobic digester | place: Hong Kong | collected 2014-12-17 ...
GGTCGCTAAGGGAAGCAATATCCGATGCGGATGTAGTATTATTGCTGCTAAAACTAATGTATTCATTCTGCAACCGACCATTGGTGTTTGATGGGGTAGGTGTGAAATTGTCAATAGCTAAAGTAAATTGGGAGCTTATTATCAGAAATATGCTTAAAATAAAGTTTAGTGTTTTATTTCTCATTACATGATTTTATCGGATTATTATTTTTTGAGTTAGAGGTTCGATGCTGTTAGTTGTTTTAATAAAGTATAAGCCTCGTTGAATAGTTGAAATGTCGATGCTTTTTTCGGCATTGATGTTATCCTGATAAACAATTGCACCATGAAAGTTGTAAATTACAATGTGGGCATCGTGCTCAAAACCTTCTGCTTTTAATGTAAACATGCCATTGTTTGGATTAGGATAAACTTTAATACTTTGTTGTTTTTGAATTTCCTTGTTGTTTTCTTCAAAACTATCAATAATGCTTTTCTCAATCTCCGGTTCGGCAGATACTATAGCAGATTGCACCGATTCGCAAAACGACCCGTTGGGCGTGATGTTGGCATGAACATAAGCCCCGGCTTCGATTACCGTGCCTGGTAAAAAACGAATGGATCGCCCTGCAATAAGGTTGGTGTTTGATCCATTTTGGAACAGTACCTGATTGCCGTTTTCGGCTATAACAATATTCTGAACTGCGCCAAAACATTCGGTTGATGAGCCATCGAATGTTTCATCTTCGATGTTGATATTGAGAGGAATACCTGTTCCTTCGTTTGTTAAAACAACAAGGGTGTTGCTGGTAGCCGATGCGTTATGTGTTGCTGTTTCGGCAATACGTTGAACAATATGATATGATGTGCCTGGAATGAGGCTGGTAAAATACCCCGATTTTTTCCATTGTTCTCCTTCAATGGCATATTCATAACCTTCAATTTCGTTTAAGGTGATTGTGTAAGCTGTTTTGTTTGCTAAAGATGGAGCACCGGGTGCTGTAACATTTAGTTTGCCAATTTGTTGTGTCGTGTCGGAATATATTATGTTATCGCTATAGTAGCTGCTGGTGGTATAATAGAATTTTTTTCCAATGTCGTCGGTGCCAAGTGTTATCGTGTTGGTAGAGCTTTTGGCTGTGGTTGTTCCTGTCAATTCGTTAATAGAATACCATTGTATTCGAATTAAGCTTTGTTGAATATTACTGCTGATTTGACTCGTGTCAATAGTAAGTTCTTCGGTGTATTGTGGCGTTCCATCGTGAATAATTGTTGTAGTTCCTTCAATAATACCTTTTTCGAGCGGAATGGATAGGAACGTGTAGGGAGAATTGATATTTACAGTGCCTTCAATTGGCAGGTAGCCATGTCGGGAGGATCGGTAAGGATGTAATCCATTGGCAATATTGTGAATAACAAACTCGCCAAATTCATTTTCGCTGTAAATGTTATTCGTAATATCGAGTGTGAAAATATCAATACTTTTGTATTCAATCTTTTCATATTTAACCGATAGGGTTTGGGTGTTATCGTATATGCCAACATAATATGTAGTGTCTGCAATCTCAAAATCGAGCTGATTGTGATAATTGCCCTTGCCATCTCGCCAACCCATAAAGTGTTCATTCGAAATCTCAGGTAAAATCAAATGTCTTTCAGTATTGAATACTTTAAATGCATTTGGCCCAATAAACCTCAAGTTGATGCAATTGCTTAAGTCGAATGTAGGGTTAGCGCTATTGCTAAAACTACCTCGGAAGAAATATTGTACTGTTGAGGGGAAAATAAAAGAATAGGCTTCGTTTTCATAAAACAGATATTCTTTAAATGCGTTCACAGTTATGCCATTAATTTGTTCGGGAATAATAACTGCTTTATTATTGATATCGGCAGTGCACGAGTTTATTTTTCCGTTACTGTCAATTTCAGTGTCGGCACTTGTTAGGGTGTGTGTAAAAATTGCTTTGTAACCAAATTGTTTATTTTCAAGAGTGTCGCCAGGTTCGTAATAAGCACCGTATTCTTCTTCGGCTACCCAATTGAAAAAGTTAGGATTATTGTTTGGTGGTAAAATTAGAAGGTTAGCCGTTGAGGCAAAAGCCGAGGTGCCAATGTTTATTAAATTAGTAAATTGGCGAAGATCGATATTGTTTAGGCCGGGGTTGTTATAAAAACACCGATAATTAAATTTTTCGATTGTATTGGGTAGGTGCATTTGTTGTAGTCCTTTCGAACTGAAAACTAAGGTGTCGATGGCACGAACACAAATGCCGTTAACCGAATCGGGTAAACTTACTTTTTTGCAGTCAAAATTATAATTGCATCCGGTAATTGTTCCTTGTTCATCAATTTGAAGCTCATTGTTAGTTAAGAAGTGTAAGTAGCTTGCTCTATATGTAACTCCTAGGTTGGTTACAAAAGTGTTACTGTCAATGGTGTCATTATCTGACGATATCCATTTGTGAAAATCGGGTAAGTTGGGTGTGGGGATTATGAAACCGCTAATTAAATTATTTTCAAAAGCTGAATAATAGATTTCGGTTAAGTTTATACAGCCCGAAAGGTCTATTTCGGCTAATTGATTATTGTTTAAAGCATGATTTAAGATTTTGTTTAACGAAATACAACTGCTAAGGTTTATGGATTGGATTTCGCAATCGCTAAATGCATATGAGCCAATATATGTAAGCGATGTGCAACCGCTTAGGTCTAATGTGTTTATTGGGTTATTACGGAATGCTGCTGAGTAAATGTTTTCTAGCGAAGAGCAAGCGTTGAAGTTAATGTTTTCAATATTGTTGTTGGCAAAAGTACTTACACCAATAAAGAAAAGGTTTGAGCAGTTACTGAAGTCAAGGTTTTCAATTTGATTGTTGATAAACATTTCAGATTGTATGCTGAATAATGTTGATGGGAAATAAACTTTCTTTAGTCCTTTATTTTGAAAATCTTCACAAAATGAATGAAAGCCTTTAATGGTGTCACCATCGAGTATTTCGGGTATTTGTATGCGTTTGTTTGAAAAATTATAGGAACATGACCTAATGTAGCCATCAATTACAAACACATCGGCATTGGTTAAAATGTAAGGTGCAATTGCAGTATATACAAAATTTGCCGACCCCATTTCACCTGGTTGCATAATTTGGACACCATCATCCCAACCTTCGAAACCTACCCTGGCTGAAGTTGGTAAAGTATAATGGGTAACCGTGTTGTATTGAAATGGTGCTTCGATGCTGAGTAGGTTTGTACATTCCGATAAATTTACGTTTGCAATATTGTTATGGCCAAATGCATTGTACCTTAGTTCGGTAAGTTGGCTGCAATTCAACAGATCGATGGTGCTGATGCTGTTTTCGCGAAAAGCCAAAGTGTCGATAATTTGAAGTGCTGTACATGGGCTAAGGTCGATGCTTGTTATGTTGTTGTTTTCGAACGCAAATGGCTCAATGTGTTTTAAAGCCAAACATGCTTCAAAGTTTACTTTCTTTATTGATGAAAATGAAAACGCATCTCGTCCAATTTCTTCCAATTGATCCAAATTGTTTAAATAAACTGCATTAATGTTATTTCCTGTAAATGCATAATCGCCTATACGCTGTATGGTTTGTGGCAGTTTTACCGAGGTAATTGATTTGTAAGAAAAAGGGCCGAGTATTGAGTTTTTGATTGATTTTACAGCAAAGCCATCGAGTGTGTCGGGGATAATGATGTCGGTATTTGCGAAGTTGTAGTAACATGCTGTAAGTTCACCATTTACGCCAACCTGAACGTCGGAATCAGTAAGCCGATATGCAATAATAGCTTGGTATGAGCGTGTCAAGGCATAGGTTCGGGTATTTGGCAATAAATGGTTGCCTTCACTGTCGCGCCATCCCGTAAAATTGATGTTCGAATTCGTTGGTAAGGTCAAATACATCATTGGGTTTCCGCTAAATGCATTGCTTCCTATTTGTGTTAGCGCGTTTAAGTTGCTTATGTTGATGCTATTAATTGAATTGCTGTTGAAAGCGCGAGTGCCAATTTTTGTAAATGTAAAAGGAAGGCTAAGTGCTGTAATGCCTTTGTTCTCGAAAACGCCACCTAACGGGCCATCGGCAACTCCGGTAATAGTTTTATCTTTTATTGACGATGGGATGATGATGTTAGTGATTGAGAAATTATAACTGCACTGGGTAATTAATCCATCGTCGTTAATAGTTATATCGGCTCCAGTTAAAGTATATGAAGTAATTGGGGCTGCAATTAGATTTTGAATGCCTGCGAAACATAAGAATAGGGCAATGCAAATGGCTTTTTTGATCACTTTCATGGTTTTTTCTATAAAGTTGTTTGTTTGGGTTTGCCGCATACAAACCATTCTGTTAACAAACATACAATTATAGGATCACAAGCAAAAGCAGCATTTATTTTGCGGTTCCGATGGTATTTTTAACGGCTCAATTATTCTATTCTTCGGAATTAATTTGAAAATTAGAGTACCCTCTTTTCAATAGCATCAAGCAGTAGGTCTTTTTTTCTTCGCGACACTTCTATTTTAACCCCATCGGTAAGTTCAAGCCATCCACCTTCACCTTTTATGTAACGTACTATTGCGCTCATATTAATCAGATGCGATTTGTGTATTCTTAAAAAGCCATGAGGGGTAAGCAGTTCATCGTACTCTTTTAGCGTTTTGCTAACTAAAATTTTTGAACCGTCATTCATTATAAATTGTGTATAATTGACCGATGATTCGCATCGTACAATATTGCTCAATTTTACAATTGTTATTTTTTCGGCCGAACGTAAAGCCAACTGAGTGAGATTCTTTTCGTTCTGTGTCAATACATTTCGGCACGATTTGTTGTCGTTGAATTTTTTTACCCTTTCGATAGCCGATTTAAAAACGTCGGGATCGATTGGCTTTAGTATGAAATCGAGCGCACTAAACCGAAAAGCTTTTACTGCATAATGCTCAAACGAGGTGCAAAAAATTAGTTTGAAGTCATCGAATTGCAAACGACCTAAAAGGTCAAAGCCTGTACCATCGCCCATTTGAACATCGAGAAATACCAATTCGGGTTGTACTTTTTCAATAAGCTCGATGCCTGTTTCAACGCCGTTGGCTTCGCCCAAAACCGTTAATTCAGGAGCATATTTTGCAATGAAATTTTTAATTGTTTTTCGGCTTTTCTCTTCATCGTCGATTATTACTGTCTTCATAATTATAATATTTATGCCCACAAAAAATCAGAAATATAATTAAGCTTCTTCAATTGGCAAATTAATAATTACAGTTGTGCCCAAAGGTTTGTCGCCATCGTATTTGTCAATTATTTCAACTGTTGCAGTTGCATTATTGTGTATTGAAATGTTTTGGAGTCTTTCGGCGGTAATGTTCATTCCAAGTGAGTTGTGTGATTTTTGAGACTTGTTCTTCATCGATGCTTCTCTGCCTATGCCGTTATCGTCAATTGTGCATGTTAAGGTTTCATCTTTTAATTGAATCTCAATTTTTATAAATCCATTGTCGATGTTTTTGAACCCATGCTTTATTGAATTTTCCAAAAACGGTTGAATAATCATTGGCGGGATTGCAATAAAATCGCTTTCAATTTCTTCATCTACTGAAATGCTATAGTTGAATTTGTTGTTAAACCTTAATTTTTCTAGTTGTAAGTATATTTCCAACAACTCTAGTTCATCGTCGAGTATTACAAATTCTTTGCGCGAATGCTCCAGTATGCCACGCATTAGTTTGGCAAAATTGGCCAGGTATTTTTCAGCTAAATAGCTTTCGTTTTCCGAAATGAACGATTGTATTGAGTTTAACGAGTTGTAAATAAAATGAGGGTTCATTTGCGAGCGTAGCATCTTTTGTTCGGTTTGCAGGTTTTTGATTTTCAGTTCGTTATGTACTGCTCTTGTTTTTAGTTGATTTAGCTTGGCAAATAAAATAATTAGTGCCGCCGAAAGAAGTATCAAAACCAATAACAGCAATAATAACCTGTTTTTTGCTTTCACTTTTTGATCTTTTATCTCGTTGTCTTTCAGTAAGTTTTTAATTTCATTTTCTTTTTGGACCGTTTGGTATTTTGTGTCCAACTCTTCAATTTGCTTTTTCTTTTCCATATCGTAATATTCCGATGATGCTACCTCGTAGGCTTCGAATGCTTGTTTGGCTTTTTCAAAATTATGCATGTCGAGAAATGTGTTTACCTGATAGTAAAGCGATATAGCTTTTGATAAACTTATAGCATGTTTTTGCGATAGCTCCTCGGCCTGTTTTAAATAGTAGATGGCTTGATTGTAGTTTTTATTAATGTAATTAATTAAGCCTAGATTGTTGAGTGTTGGGATGATTTCTTTTTCGTGGCTGTTGCCTTTTTTTAATTCATACGCTTTTTCAAAATAGAACAAACACGAATCCCATGCTTGCTTGTGGTAAAAATAACTACCAAGGTTATTGTAGAGCCTCCCAGTTAAGTCGTTATTGTTTAAATTCAGTGCAATGTTGAGGCCGGCAAGGCATGCTGCTTTCGACGAGTCGGCTGCCCCCATGCTCCAATAGATTTTACTTCGAGTTAAGTAAGCATATATTAACCGGGTTGGTAAGTTATGTTGGTTGCTGATTGTTAGTGCTTTGTTGTTAAATTCGATTGCTTTTTCGGGGTTTGCATTATCGGCGTTTATCTCGGCCAGTTCGTTATAAGCAGTCGATAGCTGTTCAGGAACCTCATTGGGGATCTCTTTTGTTTCCTGTATAATTGATTCGTAAATCTCTATGGCTTTATAAAAACTAAAGAGCGATGAGTCGATTTGTTGATTGTTTTTATAAGCCAAGCCTAATTGTTTCAGAGCATTGGCTTTTGTGAGATTGCTTACTGCTGTTTGAGATGCTTTCAATCCAAACTGAATGGCTAAATTGTTGTTAACCTGTGTGTATTTTGTAGCCGAATCAATTAATGCTAATGTGGTGTTGTCATTTAATATCTCATGGTTTGCAAAACTAACAATAGGAATGATAAGCAAAAAAATGTGCTTTGTTATTCTTTTCATTTAATTTTTTTGATTAGTATGATTGTGTATAATTGTTTGCTTACCAAGATATAAAATAATTGATTTAGATGCTTTAAAAAATGAATAATGCAGCCTTTTTAAGTTTTCATTTTATGATTTTTTTATCCTTCTTCTTGCCCCAAAGGGGGGCTTGCTTGTTCAATGGTGGCTGCCTGAAGTAATTTTTTTGTTTTATGCTGTGGTCAATTAATTTAAAACGGCCATGTATATAGTAAAACTTTAATTATAAACTAATTAGGTTGTTGTAAGTCATTTATTTTTCATCGATCAGGCGGTAATGCACATCTGAAAACATTTTATGGCCAAGCGATTCGTCGTGGCACGAATTGCAGTCCATTTTCCCGGCAGTGTTTTTTATTTTTCCCTCGTTGCCATGACAAGCCATGCACGATTGTGCCGCTTCGTTACTGTGTGTGTTAGCGAAATAGCTGTTACTATGCAGTGAATTAAGCATCTCAACCACTTTGGCAGCCACACTGGCTGTCATGCGACGGCAGCGTTCTTTCCGTTCTTTGCTATCGATTTCAACACCTGCAATTTTGCTCCAATGTGTGTTCGAGGCATGGCATAACACCGAGTTCGATGCAATGGCGGGCAATTCCATTTCGGAACCTTCGGGTTTGAAAACCGGCTGAGGTTCTTTTTCGTACCACTGAAATAAATCGGTAATCAGGCTGTCGCGTACTGCTTTATCTGTAATAAAGAGCCCGAACAAAGCCGCAGAGCCATTAAGGGTACCACAGGTTGTGCCAAAACCGCCAATGCCGCCATGTCCGTATCGGAACATGTGGTAGGGGTACGATACAAAGGGCTCGCCATGAATTTCGGCCAGCTGCGAAACAATGCTTTTAAAAGTTGCATACATGCAACTGCCATCGGGGTAAAACTGGTAGGCCAGTTTTGCGGTGGTTCCGGGGTCGAGTGGCGTATAGTTCCATGGGTTTTCGCTTGGCTCGTGGCTCAGTTGCCGTGGTTTCAAATCGAGCTGTGGCTTGTGTTTAAATGCTTGGGCAAGTGTGAACATCCCAATACCACCTCCAGCTAAAAATCCGGCAGTTATTTTCATTGCATTACGTCGGTTCATTTTTTGGTTTTTTTACATTTTTAGGTTATTGTGAATGATAATGAGTTACAATATCCAGTTAAACAGATATCCCAGCAGAATGATAAAAATGGTAATTGTTCCGAAGAAAATTCCAATAAGTTTCCATGTCATCACCTTTTTGAGCAGGGTTGCTTCGGGCAACGATAGGCCCACAACGGCCATCATAAATGCGATAGCAGTGCCCAGCGGAACGCCCTTGGCTACAAAAACCTGAATTACGGGAACAATTCCGGCGGCATTGGCATACATGGGCACAGCCAAAATTACGGCTAGCGGAATGGCATACCATTTATCGGCCGAGAGGTAAGCAGCAAAAAAATCTTCAGGCACATAGCCGTGCATGGCGGCGCCAATGGCGATTCCAATCAGCACGTACACCAGCACTTTCCGAACAATGTCCCAGCCCTCGCGCACAATTCCGGGTAGCCTGTCGATGAAAGGCGTGTGTTCGGCTTCCCATTCCTCGGCTTCATGTTCACTTTGAATTTGAATCTGCTTCACCCAGTCGCTCAGGTATTTTTCAAGTTTGAATTGCCCAAGTATGAACCCGCCAATTGTTCCCAACAGAATTCCGCTAAAAGCATATACCAAGGTTGCTTTCACGCCAAACAGCCCAAGGAATAGGGCAACGGCCACTTCGTTAACCAAGGGCGAGGTAATTAAAAACGAGAAAGTTACTCCAAGCGGTATGCCTCCTTTTACAAACCCTAAAAACAAGGGTATTGACGAGCAAGAACAAAATGGCGTAATTGCACCGAACAACGAGGCCAAGAAGTATTGTAAGCCGTACATCTTTTTTGTGTTCAGGTAGTTGCGTAACCTGTCGATGGGAAAGTAGGCGTTTACAACGCTCATTAGCGAACTGATCAGAAACAGCAGGATCAGTATTTTAATGGTGTCGTAAAAGAAAAAGTTGACCGATGTGCCAAAATGTGATTCGGGATTTAAGCCTACAAGGTCGTAAATCAGGTAATCGATAAGTGGCTGAAGATAAATATAAAGTACCACCAGTGCAGGAACGATAAAGGCAATGGCCAAAAGTATTTTTTGATTTCGAGTCATTATGTGTTGTTTTGTTCGGTGTTCGTAAGTTACCCCCAACCCCCTGAAGGGGGCTCAAAAGGCTCAATTGTTTTATAAATTTGAGCTTTGTATTTTAATTGAGAAACGACAACAATTATGCACTACCCTTTAAGTCCCCTAGGGATTTAGGGGTTGATGAAAAATATTACCACAAAGTAAACGCCTACGCCTATAAAAAGCAGGGCTACCACGCGTCGGAACCACAGTTCGAAAGTTTTAAGCCGGTTGTAAACTTTGCCCAACGAACCCATCGAGAATGCAATGAGCCAGGCAAAAATGATTACAGGGATGCCTGTTGCCAAAGCAAAAACCAATGGTAAATACAAACCCGATGCACTGCTTATGGTCATTGGTATCAACATACCGAAATAAAGTACCCCGCTATACGGACAAAAAGCCAGTGCGAATACAGTTCCAAGCAACAATACTCCCCAAAACCCTTTGTTGGCACGGTTCTCCATTTTTTCTTGTATGAGACCCAAACCGGGAATTTTCACCCAATTGAAGGCGCCAATCATGAACAATCCGATGATGATGAGCAGCGGTCCCAATAATTTCTCGCCCCAGGTTGAAAAGAACCCTTCGATGTTGATTTGACCGGCACTGAAAAAGAAAATTAGTCCTAAGGCGGTGTAGGAAATGGCTCTTCCCAAAGTATAAATCAATCCGTTCAGAAATACCTTTCTACGGCTCTCAATATCCTTGCTAATGAACCCAATTGCCGTAATGTTGGTGGCTAACGGGCAAGGGCTAATAGCGGTCATTAAGCCTAAAAGCAATGCCGAAAGAACAGGGATTTCGGAGTTCTCAAAAAACTGGAGCAAAACTTCCATCTAAATTGAATTGATGGTTTCCTTTAATTTTTCTTTTAATTTCTCGGGATTGGTGCGTGCATACATAAATGCATCGTTGGT
>ERZ795048.4195-NODE-4195-length-10146-cov-4.396195_pt1 | contig 10146 bp, 11 predicted proteins | sample MGYA00375132_ERZ795048 | MGnify/ENA primary metagenome ERZ795048 (study PRJEB30177, sample SAMN05720225) | activated sludge metagenome | isolation source: Anaerobic digester | place: Hong Kong | collected 2014-12-17 ...
GACCGGGAGATGGTTCATCGGTGCGGACCTACAAGCTGAACCTGGTGATTGATGATAAATCTAGGTATATCCCGCTGGCCCGGGGAAAGCGAATGGAAATGCTGCAGGAAGGGCATAAGCTCGCCCATTACCTGGGCATCCGGTTGTTGGATCATACCACCAGTGAAAAGAAATGGATTGTATAAAAAAAGGCGGATAGTATTCATATCCGCCTTTTTTTAAATGATATTTTCTATTACCTAGAACATCCAGCCTAACGCTACGATCCACTGTGTGGGCCTTGCGTCCAGGGTGTGTTCCATTCCGCCAACCGTGAATGAATCGCCGTACTGTGAAAGGGATCCTTCGTATCTCACGTCGAGGGTAAGTTTCTTCATGACATCGATTCCAACGCCAGCCTGGAATCCCCAGGTAAGGCCGCTGCTTACAGTTTCCAGGTCACTGAACAGGTCCTGGAGTTCATTCTTTGATCCTACAACTGCTGATCCCACCGGGCCTACATTGATGCGGGCAGGTCCAAATTTAACCCCAACAAGCAGGGGAATATCTATCCTGTTAAACTGAACATCCAGTAATTCAGTGGCCCCGTTTTCCATCACCTGTTCAACGGATCCTCCTGTAACTGCAAAATATAATTCAGGCTGAACATATACCATCGCCACTTTTACCCGGGCCATGGCTCCTATCTGGTAACCTCTTACTGATTCTCCTGTTACCAGGTTATATACGTCGGTACCATCAGAAATACCGGTAATATCTTCCATCTTCAGGGTGGAGAAATTTATCCCCCCTTTAATACCATATTGAAACAGCTGTGCGCTTGCACTTACTGAAAAGATAACAGCTGCAATAGCAATAAAGACTAGCCTTTTCATAATTGTTCGTTTTTGATTCTTTGTTAAAATTACAACTATTAAACGGAAATTTTCCGGCAATAGTTGCATTTTCGGCTCATTTTCTACCTTTCAGTCTGTTCAGCCTGACCGGTAATGCCGTCCACAACAATGGAAGCCAGCATACTACCGAAGATGGCAGGGATATAATGAACCGTACCCAGTGTAGACTTTTTATTGGGTTCATTTTCAACTTCCAGTACCACATTCCTGTCCACCTGCTCCGTGGAAAATACTACTTTGAACCCCTTCTCCACACCCATTTTCCTGAGTTTTTTACGAAGAATATACGCCAGTTTACAATTGTATGTTTTCCCAAAATCCGTGATAGTGATTTTGGTGGGATCTGTTTTTCCCCCGGAACCCATGGAACTGGCCAGGGGCAAGCCCATTTTGTAGGCCTTCTCGATCAGGTGTACCTTCGGTGATAGTGTATCAATAGCATCCACCACGAAGTCGTAGCCCCGCTCCAGGATTTCCGTTGCGGTTTCATCCCGCATATAACTGGTCAGGGCTTTGATCTGCAGGTCCGGATTGATATCCAACAGGCGGGCCTTCATTATATCTGCTTTATTCAGGCCTATGGTGGAATGCAGGGCCGGAACCTGCCGGTTTATGTTCGAGGGCTGCACCACATCGCTATCCACGATGGTAATCTTTCCTATCCCGGTGCGCACCAGGCTTTCCGCAGCTGCAGAGCCAACTCCTCCCAACCCGGCAACAAGTACATGAGCCTGCATCAGGGCCCTGCATTTCTCCGGGCCGAGCAATTGAACGGTCCGTTCCATCCATGCCGGAAAGGCTTCCTCCTGCTGACTATTTACAGTTCTCATAATCCTGATCTTGAAAAAATTTGTACTGCTTTTTCAGCAATGTTTTGCTGAAGCAAATGAACATCCAGACCCCTGAGTTCCGCAACTTTCGCATAGATAGCTTTAATATCCAGCTCCGATTCGTCGGTCTCCAGGAACAGACTTTCAAGCGGTATCTGCCGTACTGCTTCCTGAAGCTTTTCACTTCTCATGACAGCCTCTCCCACCGAGAGGTACAATCCTTTGCGACAGAATTCAGCTGCCAGCTCTTTTCCTCCCCTGAATCCATGAATAATCAAAGGTACACTGAGTTTCTTTTCCCGGATGATGGATATCAATTCCTGGTTGGCCCGGACCGCATGGATAATTACGGGCATACCTGCTGATTCTGCTATCTCAAGCTGGTTGTTGAAGACGGCTGTTTGCATATCCAGAGAAACCGGGATAAGCTTATCCAGTCCTGCTTCTCCGATGGCAACTACCTGGCTGCTTTCCGTTGCCAGTTGCACTTTCACCAGCTCATCCCGGATGCCGGGCGTTGCCTGAAGATCCCAGGGATGGAGTCCTACTGAATAAAATGCTTCAGGATCCTCCATGGAAAGAGGATAGTCCCTGCTCCGCAGGCTGGTTATCACGCATTCATCTTCAGCTCCGGAAAACCTGTGTGCGTGAAGGTTGAAGTATTGTCCCTCACCGACAAGCATAGTATTATTTCAATGTTTCGATCCCTTTGCGGATCCTGTCCAGGGTCTCTTCCCTTCCCAGGATAGCAGCCAGGTCGGGCAACGATGGCCCCATGGAAGTGCCAACCATCAGCAATCTCCAGGCATTCATCACAGCTCCCATGTTCCATCCGCGATCGTGGATCTCAGATTTTACATTTTCTCCGATAGTTTCTGCATCAAAAGGATCAATTCCTTCCAGTATTTTGATGAGCTCCGTCATAAGTCCTGCCGTGTCCTCTTTCCATCTTTTCTTCACTACCTCCGGATCGTAGCTCGTGGGGGCAATGAAGAAGAATCCCGATTGCTCCCAGAGATCAGACACAAAATGTGCGCGCTCACGGATCATTTCAACCACCTGCTGAATGAATGCATCAGAAGCCTGGATCCCTTTCTCCCGGAGGATCGGTTTATATAGTTCGGCCAGTTCGGCAACCGGTTTCTGCTGCAGGTACTGGTGATTGAACCAGCGGGCTTTCTCGGGATCAAATTTGGCTCCTGCCTTCCCCACCCTGGAAAGATCAAATGCCTGCTCCAGTTCCTCCAGTGTGAAAATCTCCTGTTCGGTCCCGGAGTTCCATCCCAGCAATGCCAGGATGTTCAGACAAGCCTCCGGGAAGTAACCCGATTCACGGTACCCGGAAGAAATCTCCCCGCTGAACGGGTCTTTCCATTCCAACGGAAATACTGGGAATCCACCCTTATCGCCATCTCTCTTACTGAGTTTGCCCTGGCCATTGGGCTTCAATATAAGTGGGAGGTGAGCAAACTGCGGCATGCTGCCCTTCCATCCAAAAGCCTTGTATAATGAAACATGCAGGGGTAGTGAAGGAAGCCATTCTTCGCCCCGTATCACATGGGTAATTCGCATCAGGTGATCGTCCACCACGTTGGCCAGGTGGTAGGTAGGCATGCCATCGGATTTAAAAAGGATCTTATCGTCCAGGGTAGCAGGATCAACGGATACTTCTCCCCTGATGATATCCTGCATGACCACGGCATCTCCCGGATCAAAACGGAAGCGGATCACATAGGGAGCGCCGGATTCAATGAGATGCAGGGTTTCTTCCAGAGACAATGATAGTGAATTCCGCATCTCCATACGAGTTGCTGCGTCATAGGTGAAAACCGACTTTGATGCTTCGGCTTCTTTCCGGCGGGAATCAAGTTCCTCCGGTGTGTCAAATGCAAAATAGGCATCTCCCGAATCAACGAGCCTGCCTGCATATTCGCGGTAGATCTCCTTACGTTCCGATTGCCTGTAGGGTTCAAAACTTCCACCAACACCCACGCCTTCGTCCGGGTTGATCCCGCACCATTTCAGCGATTCAATGATATAATCCTCGGCACCGGGAACATACCGGGTCTGGTCTGTATCTTCAATACGAAGGATAAAGGTTCCCCCGGTTTTCCTTGCAAACAAATAGTTGAATAAAGCCGTTCTGAGTCCACCAATGTGTAAAGGTCCGGTGGGACTGGGAGCAAATCGTACGCGTGTTCCTGACATCTTTAAAAAATTTTCGGCAAAGATAAGGAATATTCAGGGAGAGGGAGGAAGACAGCTATGCCGATTGGAGATATTTTTTCCTGAAGCGCGGATAATCCCTGTCGCGTATCCATGTTATTCCGGGCTCTGCAGCCAGGATCTTTTTGTACACATCATCGGCTTTCCTGTATTCTTCCTGGAGGGTATAGGCCCGTGCAAGGCTGACCAGGGTATTCAGGTACATCCAGTTTCCGGCAGTCTGGTTGGAGCTTTCAAACAGCTGAACAGCCCTTGTGTAAGAATCGATGGCTCCCGGAACATCTTTCCCAAAAATATCCGGTTTGTGGAAGTCCAGGTTCCCCTTCTCCATCCACACATTCGCTACTCCTTCGTCAAGTTGTAAAGCCAGTTCATTTTCATGTATGGATTTCCGGGCATAAATCATAACCTTGTACGGATCAATCCCGGCTTTCAGCCCGTATAACGCCCCGTTCAACGCACGTAAGGCTGCTTCATCCGGACTCTTCTCCACCAGTACCTTAATATTCTCCCCCGCTTTTTTTGAGTAAAACCTTGCCGATTCCTTGTCATCACGAACCATGCAGAACGCAATATACCCGTACTGTGCAAAAGTCAGTTCGTACAATATCTGGCTGCTGTGGCTCTTACTGTACATTACTTCCATTTCATCCAATACCTCGGCCCAGCTTTTCATATCGGCAGTAATGTAGGATTGATATAATTTTTGACGCATTTCGGTCACCTGACCTGATACCTGGCCCGTTACTCCAATTAATCCAACCAGGCTAACCAATAATATATTTTTTCTGAACCTCATCCTTAAATCATCTCTTTATGAACAATTCCCTCGTTCTTGATCCTGTACAACTTCCACCAGGGAACACCCGGGAAAGCATGATGCTCGTAATGATAGCCAAAAAAATAACAGGAAAGCATGGCCCACAGGTGATTTTTTCGCAACGTTCTCGCTCTATGCTTTCCCATTTTCTCCGTATGAGGTTGTCGATGAGGAAGGAAAGTTCCGAAATAAAACAACTGGAAGGTGCTTACAAATGCCGGAACGATCCAGAATACAATAAGCGATGGAACCGCTACTCCCAGCAGCCTGGAAAGGACATTGAAGATAATCGCCATGGCCAGGATCTGCCAGAGGGTGGTGTACCTCTTCATGAACATGAACCACCAGACAAAGAAGTTCTGCGAACCGGTATAATAATCCGGATCCTGCTCCGAACCCGGGTACCGGTGGTGGTCCCAGTGGTTTTTTACCAGGCGGCCGTAAGACATTCCTGCATACAAGAAAACTGAAGCGTATCCAACGATGTTATTAATTCTTTTATTCAATGAAACCAGCCTGTGCATAGCATCATGCCCGGTAATAAACAGTCCGGTATACAGGTAGGCCTGCACCAGGATATGGAGGTACATCCATGGATTATTCCAGGCCACATCCACAAATAGAAGGATGTAAACAAGGTGCCCGGTCCAGAAACCGATGATAATCAATGCAATTATTATACCCATAACTCGCTGATGACAATCCACACATCCAGGATGATGAAAAATAACATCTGTACAAAAAACAGCGGGGAAGCAATTTTGTTGTCACGGTTTACCAGTCCGGACTTCTCAGCAAAGAATGCCATAACAAAGGCGATCACCAGCCATGCCAGGTAATTCTGCAGGGGAACAGGGCCTCCCCAGTTCCACATATCCAGTGAGATGGCGGCCGGCTCAAGGACAAAATCGTAGGCTACCATTAAAACTGCTGTAATAATCATGCGATGATAGGAATCTGTTGTCAGGCGCGAAGCGATCACCAGGCCGGCATAGACCAGCATCAGCCAGTTTACCCCTATGATCAATGGTGTTCCCAGCACCTTCAGTCCGAGCGTCCGCCCATAACTGTATTCACCGAATACATGACCGGTATTCACCCCGAGCATCTCCACCAGGATACCGGCGAGGATAATGGCAAGGGCCTTCCAGGCAAAGGATTTATTCAGCGGGCCATGGTAGATGAGCAGCAATGCCAGGTTCAGGAGCAGGTTAAAAGGCACCAGTGCCCTGAACAGGTCGTGGGTAACATTCAGCTTTAACCCGGTGATACCCACCATGTAAAAAATCACCAGGTACGGAACCAGGTTCATGCTACGTATCTTTCCAGCTATCTTCTCCATTTACCTGTAATAATGCTTAATAATCTGTTTCTCTACAATTTTGGCCGAAGCCAGGCACAGCGGGATCCCTCCCCCGGGATGCACACTTCCACCAACGAAATACAATCCTTTCATATTGTGCCTGTGGTTAGGGTGACGATTGAAAGCTGCCATGGTATGGTTGCTGCTGCTTCCATATAAACTGCCCTGGTAGGAAAATGTCTCCTTTTCAATATTTCGAGGATCACGGATAGTTTCGTGGAGGATATGTTCCTCCACAGAAATACCAAGCACCTTCGAGATTCTGTTCAGGATTAACCCGCGGGCACGTTCTGTCTCCCTGTCCCAATCCTGGCCCGTATCGGGAGGTACATTAATCATCACAAACCAGTTCTCCTTTCCTTCAGGAGCATCTCCCGGAACCATTTTTGAACTGATAAAAATATAGACTGTGGGATCATCCGGTACCTGCTGATCTTCGAAAAGACTGTCGAACTCCTTCCTGTAATCGCTGCTGAACAGGATATTATGTAATTCCAGTTCCTGGAAGGATTGGTCCAGCGCCCAGTAAAAAATCATGGCTGAGGTGGAGCGTTCTCCTTTAAAATATTTTTTGGGGAAGGGCTGGTCCGGGAGCAGATCTTTGTACACATAGTAAATATCCACATCACTGATCACCAGGTCGGCAGGCTGGTCAACTCCGTTTACACGCAGCCCTTTGACGCTTCCATGTTCCATCAGGATCCTGTCTACCCGACTGTCAAACTGAAATTCGACCCCGAGTTTCCTGGCAAGGTTATATAGTTCGGTGGCCAGCACCCGCATTCCTTTCTCCGGGAAATAGGCTCCCATATTATGCTCCAGGTGTGAAATAACATTTAATGTTCCTGGTGCCCGGTAGGGGTTGCTCCCGTTGTAGGTTGCATACCGGTCGAAAAGCTGCACCAGCTGATCCGAGGAGAATTTTCTCCGGTTGGCCCTGTGCATGGTGGAAAATGCTTCCAGCCTGTATATCTGAAGTGCAGCCTTCAGGAATTGAGGAGAGACAAAGGTTGAAACGGAATTGAAAACACCAAAAATGAACACATCCCGGGTAAGCTCGTATATTTTCCTGGCCCTGTTTAAAAACTTCAGCACACGTTTCTGACTCTCCCCCGTTTTCATCTCCACCTCCCTGGCAAATTCCCGCGGATCTCCATAAGCATTTATTACCAGGCCAGTGTCGTAGAAATACCGGGTGATGGTCTCCAGCTGGCGGTACCTGACTGATAGCTTCATCTCCTCGTCCGCAATCACGTACAACTCCTCCATCAGGTCGGGAAGGGTAAACAGAGAAGGACCGGCATCCCACCGGAAGTCTTTCCACCGTATCTCTCCCATTTTTCCCCCGGGCTCCGCCGCCTGCTCAAATACCGTCACACGATGGCCTTTGGAGGCCATCCGGACCGCAGAAGCAAGCCCTGCAATACCTGATCCGATAATTTTAACAGACAAATCCATACAGCAAGTTAAACAATTTGAGAAACTAATTGTTTAAGATTTGAATTAAATAAGTAAACAAAATAAGCGTATAATGCCAGTGAAAAGGAAAGCAATAATAGTCGGAACAGGCTTGGGAGGACTCACAACAGCCATGCGGCTCGCACACAACGGGTACTCGGTGGAGTTGGTTGAGAAGTTTCACCAGGCAGGAGGACGGCTCAACCAGTTGAAAAAGGACGGTTTTACATGGGATATGGGTCCGTCTTTCTTCAGTATGAGTTATGAATTTCACGAATTTTTCAGGGATCTGGACATGAAAGCTCCTTTCGAATTCGTGGAGCTGGATCCACTGTACACGGTAAATATTGCTAATGATCCCAGGAAATATGTAATATATAAGGACCTGGATAAACTGGCAGAACAGTTCAGTGAGATCGAACCGGATTTTAAAAAGAACATGGAGAAATTGCTTTCTTCTGCCGGAAAGTTCTTCCACGATACGGAGAACCTGGTCATTAAGAAGAATTACAACTCCATGCTCCAGTACCTGCTGACCCTGGCCAGGGTGCCGGCACACCACGGACCTAAAATGGTTCGATCGGTCTGGAAGGAACTGGAGCGCCATTTCACCTCCGAGCAGGTAAAACAGATTTTCTCCCTGGTGGCTTTTTTCCTTGGAGCCACGCCATATGACACGCCTGCAATCTATACACTTCTGACCTATACGGAACTTGTGCACGATGGATATTACAACGTGCGGGGCGGTATGTACAAAATCGTGGAAGGCCTCCTGGAGGAGATGAAGAAAATGGATATTACCATTCACTATAACACAGAAATTACAGGATATGAAGAAAGCAACGGAACGCTATCAGCGCTTATTGATGCTGATGGTAAGAAATGGACGGCCGATCTATTCGTTATCAACGGTGATGCGGCAGCCTTCCGGCACCAGGTTTTCCAGCGGCCGCAATTTACGGAGGAGCGGCTCGACCGGATGAAATGGACCCTGGCACCCTTTACCATGTACCTGGGTGTAAAAGGAAAGATAGACTCCCTGGAGCATCACAATTATTTCCTCGGGGACAATTTTGAGGATTATGCCAACAAGATATTTAAGAACCAGGTGAGCCTTGAAAAGCCTTATTACTATGTAAACGTAAACTCAAAGTTCAATGAGGAAATGGCTCCGGAAGGCCATGAAAACCTCTTTATCCTCTGCCCGGTACCTGATCTTCGTTTCAAGCCCGACTGGTCGGATAAGGATAAGCTGGCAGATGATATCATCGCCGATCTTTCCGAGCGTTCAGGATTTGACATTAAAAATAACATTGTGACTCGCATCGTGCTTGATCCTACTGACTGGAGGGATGCTTTTAACCTGTATAAAGGGAGCGGGCTGGGGCTTGCCCACGATCTGAACCAGATTGGCTATTTCAGGCCGAAAAACAAGGATGAGGAGTATAACAATGTGTATTATGTGGGAGCTTCAACCATACCGGGAACGGGGCTGCCCATGACTGTGATCAGTTCAAAGTTGGTTTACGAAAGAATTAGCAAAGATCATGGACCTGTACACTAAAAACTCACTGCAAATCAGCAAGCTGACTACCCGGAATTACAGTACATCGTTTTCCCTGGGAGTGGCTCTGCTGCAGAAAGAATTCCGCCTGCCCATTTATGCAATTTACGGCTTTGTGCGGGTGGCAGATGAGATTGTGGATACCTTCCATGACCAGGAACAGGCAGCCCAGCTGGCAAAATTCAGGAAAAACACCTACGCTGCCATTGAAGATGGAATGAGCACCAATCCCATCCTTCACAGTTTCCAGTGGGTGGTAAATGAATATGGGATCGACCTGGACCTGATCGAGTCGTTCCTGTATAGCATGGAGATGGATCTTTCAAAAAAGGAGTACGATGCGGAGGAATTTGCGACCTATGTTTACGGATCCGCCGAGGTGGTCGGACTGATGTGCCTGCGGGTGTTTTACAAGGGGGATGATGAAGGGTACCGCGCGTTGATCCATCCGGCCCGGAAGCTCGGCGAGGCATTCCAGAAAATAAACTTCCTCCGTGATATAAAATCGGATTATGAAGACCGCGGGCGTTTCTATTTCCCGGGAGTGGATATGTCAGAATTTAATGACAATACAAAAGAAACCATTGAGGCGGATATCCAGGCTGACTTTGATGCTGCCTTCGAAGGAATTAAAAAGCTGAACAGGGCATCCAGGCTGGGAGTATTGATTTCGTATACCTATTATGTAAAACTGTTTGAGAAGATCAGGAGAACAGATGCATCCAATATTTTCAGGAAGCGCTACAGGATATCGAATATCCGTAAGATCTGGATCCTGATACGTTGTTCCATTGCAGTAAAACTCGGAAAAAAATAATGGATGCTTCGTGGACATATTTCCTGATCCTGGGAGCCTCGCTTGCCTATCCGTTGGCTCAAAGCTTCGAAAAGCGGGTATTTATGTACCGGAAAATGAAATATATTTTTCCGGGGATAATTGCTACCGGGATCATATTCATTATCTGGGATTATTTCTTTACATCAAAGGG
>ERZ795048.4199-NODE-4199-length-10134-cov-5.167378_pt1 | contig 10134 bp, 9 predicted proteins | sample MGYA00375132_ERZ795048 | MGnify/ENA primary metagenome ERZ795048 (study PRJEB30177, sample SAMN05720225) | activated sludge metagenome | isolation source: Anaerobic digester | place: Hong Kong | collected 2014-12-17 ...
GAACACGAACATGGTAGTTATGATACTGGACAACTCAACTACCGGGATGACCGGCGGCCAGGATTCGCATGCGGTTGACAGGCTTGTCTCGATCTGTGAAGGTCTCGGAGTCCATAAGGATCACATAATCAGGGTAGTACCGCTTAAAAAAAATCACGACGAAATGGTGAAAGTGATCAGACAGGAGATAAACTACAACGGTCTGTCCGTAATAATTCCAACAAGAGAGTGTATGCAGACGTTGAAGAGAAAGACAAAAGCCAATAAATAAGGACGGTAAAACATGAAAAAAGATATAATTTTAAGCGGGGTCGGAGGACAGGGAATACTTTCGATAGCGACCGTAATAGGTTACGCCGCAATAGATTCCGGTCTCTTTATGAAGCAGGCAGAGGTCCACGGAATGAGTCAGAGAGGCGGAGATGTCCAGTCTCATTTGAGGATATCGGACAGAGAAGTGTGTTCAGACCTTATACCTTTCGGCGGAGCTGACATGATACTTTCTATCGAGCCTATGGAGTCTTTAAGATATCTGCCTTATCTGTCTTCTGACGGATGGGTGATAACCAACAGTACACCTTTCGACAATATTTCCAACTATCCTCAGATGGACGATGTGAAGAGTGAGATAGCTAAAATAAAAAATCACATACTTATCGACGCGGACGATATAGCGAAAAATATCGGATCTCCAATGTCTATGAACATGGTAATGATTGGAGCTGCTTCGGATTATCTCGGTGTGGATTTCGGCAAGCTTGAAAAGGGTATAAGATTCATCTTCGGAAGAAAGGGTGACGAAGTTGTGAACAAGAACCTTGAAGCCTTAAAAGCCGGCAAGGAATTTGCGGGGAATTTTCTGAAAAAATGAAATTCTATAAAATGCACGGAGCCGGGAACGATTTTATTTTCTTTACAGGAAATAAAATCATGTCCTGCGCAGCCGTACAAAAGTTATGCGACAGAAATTTCGGGATCGGGGCGGACGGTGTTATTATAATCAGAAGATCAGTCTGCTCCGGGTATGATTTTACAATGAAGTACTATAATTCCGACGGCAGCAAAGCGAATTTCTGCGCGAACGGCGCAAGATGTTCGGTGCTTCTGGCATCAAGATCGGGATATTTTAAAGGCAGACGGTGTTCTTTCAAAGCGGGCGACGGGAAGCATGAGGCAGAATTGCTGCCGGGAGATAAAATTAAACTTGAATTAAAGAAACCCGAAGAATATGGGGCGGGATTAAAATTCAAAGGTGTCGGGCAGGAATGTTATTTCCTCAATACAGGTGTAGAGCATGTTGTCTGCTACACTTCTCAAATTGATAAACTCGATGTTAAGAAATTAGGAAGCATTATAAGATATGACAGTAAATTCTCCAAAGGAACAAATGTCAATTTTATTCAGAGAGCAAGTTCCGGTAACCTCAGGATACGTACATATGAAAGAGGAGTGGAGGCTGAAACCAGAGCCTGCGGGACTGGTATTTCTGCAGCAGGCTGGCTTGATATGACGCTTACGGGAGATTATAACGAAAGGAAAATAACAACAGCTGACGGAATAGAACTTACGGTTTCATTGGAAAAAGAAAAACTGTTTCTCACAGGTCCTGCGGAATTAGTATTTGAAGGCCGCATTACAGTCTGAAATCGATAAAATACCGTTTATGAATATATTTTGTTTTTTCGTCTGATTTTGCTTGATAAAATTATACAACTCGTTTATCTTTCGACTTTATTTTTGCTTAATTAATATAGAATGAAAAAAATTAAAAATACGGGAACAAAATGAGAAGTATTTTTAGGATTTGCCTGCTGCTGTCTGCATTCGCGGCGGCTTTTGCCCAGGATAATGACCCAGCGGAATCAAGGGAGGATATCCTATGTAAAGAGGTTGCACAGGACGTCATTAATATTTACAGGAACTGGAGTCCGAAAAGAGATTTTGACATTCTGTATCCCAGGGTAAAAGGCTATGTTGATGATTTCTATTCGGATTATCCTGATTTTAACGATGAAATTATCAGAAAAGATAAAGTCGACGAGCCGCTCAATGACTACGAAAAAAGAGCACTTGTCGCGTACAAAGCGCTGAAAACGGACCTTATATTCGAGGAAGTGGCCCGATTCATAACTACAAAAGATTTTTACTGGGGTTATATACCCGATTCTCTGGACAAACAGATAAGCCTGGCCGCACAAAAAGTAAAAGATCATATAAACTCAAAAGAAACCGAGCTTCTTCAGGGTCAGGAAAAACTGGTGTCAGAGCTTCTTGAGGAGACCAGAAGAATAGAAACCGAACTTTCGGAAATGAATAATATAACTGATCTGGATGTAGTGAACGAGCTATTGAACGACGAGCAGTATAATAATGAGATGTTTCAATTCCATACAAGGCTGGATTCTTTAAAAAAGAATGAAGGCCGCGAAGAGATAATTTCAGGACTTATAAAAGAAAATTATGACAGGATTGAGTATTATATTAATAAGAAGAAAAAAGATCTTATTACTCAGAAAAGGGAAGAATACATTTCAACAAGAGAATACTGGATCGAAATGAAGCGAATAACTCTCTTTGACCTGAAGGAAGAGGAAAGCTACAGATTGAGCGATCTGATCTCGGAAGCTCAGATCCCGATGGTTGAAGAGCTGGGTATCGAATCATTTGACGTAAGCGACGAGCTGATAAAAAAGATCGGAACAAATGATCCCGAAGCTGAGGATGAGTTTATTTTTCAGATAAAGAACAAATTCTACAGCGGTCTTACAAGTACTTTCGGCACTTATGTCCTTTATGACGATATTCCTGTATTCAGGACTTTCAGGATGAATGTTCTGATCGGAACACTGATGTTCATGATCCTGTTCTTCTATGTTTTCATCCAGGTGAAAAAAAGCAGAGAGGCGATGTATATCAGGAAGATACCCGGACTTGATGCGATTGATGACGCGGTAGGGAGAGCCACCGAAATGGGTAAGCCTATCGTTTATGATTCAGGACTCGGGGGATACACTCATATAGACACGATCGCGAGTATGCTGATTTTGAAAAGCATAGCTAAAAAAGTAGCCGAGTTCAAAGCTGAGATATATGTCCCCACCTGCGACCCGATAATCCTTCAGATATCTGAGGAAATGGTCGCTTCGGGATTCCTTGATGCCGGATATCCGGAAGATCATAAAAAAGACAACATTTTCTTTATTGCTTACGACCAGTTCGCATTCGCGGCCGGAGTGGCGGGAATCCTTTCAAGGAAGAAACCCGCGACAGCTTTCCATTTCGGATATTATTATGCTGAATCGCTTCTTATCTCAGAAGCAGGTTTTACCGCAGGAGCTATACAGGTTGCAGGAACTACTGCTGTTTCTCAGCTGCCTTTCTTTATCACATCCTGCGATTATACTCTTATGGGTGAGGAGCTTTACGCCGCCGCCGCTTATATTTCGCGCGATCCGCAAATATTGACGAATCTGAAACTGTCGGATTACGCTAAGGTAGCGATAGGTATACTTTTCATTATAGGTACGATATTACTGACGATCAATTCCGAGTGGACATTTCTGCAGGATTTGATCCATACAAGATAATTATAATTTGAGATCGGAGAAGCGATGAAAAAAGAAATACCATTATTGATCGGATTCATAGCTACAATAGGATGGTACCTCGAATTCTTCATGGCGGGGAAATTCTTTGAGAACTGGAAAATGATCTTCACTACAGGATTCAGGAACGTGGCTATTGTCGGACTTTTGGTGGGAATGGTAAATGTGCTCAGAGTGAACTATAAAAAGATCAAGTATAACAATGACAGATGGTATTCTGTTTACCAGATGTTCATTATCGCTCTTATGGTCTTCTTCGGATCTTTGAGGGGGATAAGCCCGGGAACGCCTTTCGATGCTATGTTCACTTACGGATTTGTTCCTCTTGATGCGACCGTTTTTTCACTACTTGCTTTTTATGTCGCTTCGGCATCGTACAGATCTTTCAAGATCAAATCTGTTGAATCGGCTTTCCTGCTCATCGCAGCGATACTTATCATGCTGTCAAAAATGCCTTTGGGTGAAGCGATGTGGAGCAAGATCCCGGTTATCGGAGAGTGGATAATGGACGGGCCGACGAGCGCGGGAAAAAGAGCGATCCTTTTCGGCGCGTATCTCGGAGGATTAACTATGATGATAAGAGTGGCTTTCGGTCTTGAAAGATCACATTTGTCCGAATAAAAGAGGTCTAATATGGAAAAGTTTATTTATACGCTCAAGAAACTCGATAAAAGATGGATATACCTGCTCATATTCCTCTCATGTATAATACCTTTCTGGTACCCTGATATGTTCCCTCAGGAATTTTCCACTTCAAAGGAGACTCAGAGGGTATATGACATCATTGACGGCCTGAACGAAGGCGATGCTATTTTCATCGACTGGGCTTTTGATCCCACTCTTCAGGCAGAGCTTCTTCCAATGGCGGAACAGACTGTCAAACAGGCTCTGGACAAAAAAATAAGGGTCTTTATTTACTATCCTCTTCTTACCGGTATAAGCCTTGGAGAGAACCTTCTGGAGAATATAAAAAAAGAACCCGGTTATGAGAATATAGAGAACGGCGTAGATTATATTCATCTGGGCTACCTGCCTATAGGGGTCGATATGGTGCTTTTTTCGATGTATTCGGACTTCAAGGCCACGTTCGGAAAAGAGGGGAAAATATTCGAAGGCATTAAGACTTTCGGAGATATAAAATACCTCATATCTTATGCGGGATCGGCTCATCCTGAGACCTATATTTCTCTTCAGCCCAGATTTGGATTCAGAATGGGAGCCGGAGTTACGGCGGTTGTAGGACCTGACATGGTGCCGTTCCTTCAGACAGGCCAGCTTGACGGAATGCTTTTCGGGCTTAAAGGCGCTGCTGAGTATGAGAATCTGAGAATAAAGGCGGGAGCTGAAAAGAAATTTAATCAGAAAGCAAATGCGGGTATGGCTTCTCTTAATCTGTCGCATATAATAATGTTTCTGTTCATCGGATTAGGGAACCTTGTATATTTTTACGAAAGAAAATACAAAAAATAGCATCTGGGAGTAATTGATGGATACTGTGAATTTTGTTATTGATAATACTATACTGAATCCTGCGGTTCAGAGATGGATGAGCGTACTTTTTACGATCATGATGTTATCTTTTTTATACCGTGACAATCCTCTTTACAAACTTGGCGAGAACACTTTTCTTGGGATCTCACTCGGTTTCGGATGGGTATGGAGCTGGAACAGGATAATTGTCCCTTATCTCTTTGTTCCTTTAAAAGATTCATACCTGGATTTTCAGCCCTACGACCTTACTCTGGTGCTCTGGGTTATAATCGGAAGCACGATGTTCTTCAGGTTCTCAAGGAACAAAGGCTGGATAGCGAATTACTGGTTCGCTTTCGTGTTCGCCTATGTTGCAGGCTACAGTATACCCATATCGGTCCAGGCTCTTTTCATCCAGGGAGCCAACATGATGAAACCTCTCCTTGAGTATCCGACTTTCTTTGAAATATCGAAATGGTTCGTTATCATTTTCGGTACATTCGCCGGTCTTATGTATTTTTTCTTTTCCAAACCTCACAGGGGTCTTCTGGGCAAAACCGCGAGAATAGGTATACTTATCCTTATGATCAACTTCGGCGCGTCTTTCGGAGCCACTGTCATGGGTAGGATCGCACTTTTCATCGGAAGGGCGCAGGTATTAGCGGACAATATTGTTCCATCAATTATTATAACTCTCTCAATCACGATATACCTGTTCATCTACTTCAAATATATTAAGAAAGAACCCGGTTTAGACGACGAACTGATGCACTAAAATTCAAAGGGCTGAAATTTCAGCCCTTTTTTATTCGTTTATTTTTGCGTTAATATAGGAAATAATATCGTCTTCGGACACTTCAGATCTGGTGCCGAATTTATTGTCGTAAAGCCAGTAAATATTATCATCGACGAGAGCGGGATCGACGGCCACATAGAACGGAACACCGATCTCATTAAAATCGGATATCCTCATTTCGAGTGTTCCTTTTTCTTCAATGACCGTATTGAAATGTTTGTTGAAAAGAGCTAGTATCCTTTCTCCGGTGACCTTGGTCTTTCTGTCAACGACGCTCAAAGGAAAGATCGCGCATTTTACCGGCGCAAGCTGAGGAGATAGTTTCAATGTAGTAATTACAGATGTTCTTATTCTTTCCTGATGATAATTATTGAGAAGCACGGCAAGTATAAGCTTGTTAACATCAATTATTATCTGGATAACATGCGGAAAATAATCAGTATTTCTGAGTTCGTCATGCACAAAGCATTTAGACTTTTTATCTTCCGGGAACTTCTTGTCATAATTCTCGAATTCGAAATCGATCTTATTGTTGACCGCGGCTATCTGTTCAACGCCGAAATGATAGATATTCTTAATGGTGAACCTTTCAAAAAAATAATGATCGGAATCCTGATCTTCTTCCAGTGTCTGGTATTCTATCTCAAGATCGTCCCTTTTCAGATTGAGCTTATCTAAGTAATCAACAGTGAAGTCCAGCCATGATAAAAGCATGTCTTTTGAATTTGAAGGCATCGTTGCGTACTCAAGTATCAGCTTTCTGTCGTATTTATCGTTGAAAAGGAACTTCGGAGTGCTGAATTCAAGTATCGGCTCTTCGATTACTCTCGAAAATCCGAAAGGGGCGTTCATATCGTTTTTATCGAATAATTCTATAAAATATTCAGTGCCTGACCTCTCAGATATCTCCGGAAAGAACCTGATGTTGCCCAGCTTTTTAGAAGTGCTGTTCTCCCAGCAGTCGATCAGGTTTTTCCTCATCTTTTTCCCAAGTTCTCCCAGCCTCCATGTAATTCTGCTGCGGTTTTCGTAGTCAACTACTTTCTCAAGAAAGTTTTTGGATATAAGAAAGTCAAGAACAAGCTCTAGAGGGTCTGAAGCCTCTCTCTGCTCAACTTTCTTCTCCAGATATTTCATGCCGCGGCTTTCGTATTTATCTTTTTTTCTTGAAAGCATTATTCGTCTCCCGTCAGTGATGTTCTGATATGTATCGGATTGCCGAAATGGTATCCGGAATATTTTTTATACATTTCGCAAAACTCGATAAATTCTCTTTCCGTAATGTAATCAATTTCATTTATATCCGCAAATTTATGTTCAGAGAATTCCTTCATTATTTCGAGGAGTTTTTTAGAAATACGCATATTTTTGAGAGAACCTTCTTCAGTTGAGTCGAGTTCGAACGATATACCCAGGCACCATGCGAGTTGAAAATAGAAATAAGCCGTTAAAGTCAGAGTGTCGCTTTCTTTTTTACGCAGTGTTTCAAGAAATTTCCGGAATAGCAGAAATATCAGACTGTAGTCTTTTATGTCATAGATATTCAGCCTGAAAATCGAAGCCGCCAGTTCTGTAGCGCAAATAGTTTTTTTATAATCCGATTTCAAGTCTTCGAAACTGTCGGTAAGAGAGCAGTCTTTGAAGCCGGTCCTGTTTTTTCTTATTTCCAGCTGAAGTTCTGCAAGATTCAGCGGCTGGAGTGAGGCTCTGGAATCGTTTTTTTTGGAATTGTAGCCGTATTTTGTAAATTCAATAATGCCCAGGTCCGGAGTCAGGGCAGTAATGGATGCTGAAGTATCTTTAAGCCTTGAGCATTTGAGTATTAAAGCTGAAGTATTAATGTATTTTATATTCGTCACTTTCTTATTCTGATTATTGATCCCGGTACGACCGATTTACAATGCCTGATAAGAACTATCTGGTTAGGATTTGTTCTTTCAACAATATCTCCCGCGGCGTTCTTTATTTCATCAAGTTTTACGGTCAGAGTCCGTTTACCGGGGATAAGTATCTCTATTTCATCTCCCTTGTGGAAGGCACTCTTCACTTCTACCACGAGATGTTTTCTATTCAGTATCTCTTTGACTATACCCGCAACGTCGTGAGTGCTTTCCGCTTTTCCGGAAGTATGGTTCTGGTCGGCGGGTACTGAAGAATCAGAAAATCTGAATTCCGTATAACCTCTGTTAGAAACTTTTTGAAGCTCACTTTTCCATTCGGGATCGAATTTATACTCTTTTTTATTCATATAAAACAGATCAATGGCATCCCTGTATGTTTTTACAACTGTAGAAAGATATCCCTGTGTTTTCATTCTCCCTTCGATCTTTACAGATGCAATTCCGCTCTCAATTATTTCAGGAATGTGTTCTATTAGGCAGAGATCTTTCGAATTGAAGAAATAAGTTCCTTTTTCCGCTTCTTCTTCAATATAGAATCCTTCGGGGATGTCTTTTGAGGCTATGTCATATATGAACCTGCAGGTCTGATTACATTCGCCTCTGTTAGGATCGCGGTTCTTAGTATGATGACTCAGCATACATCTGCCGGAATAGGCCATACACATGGCGCCGTGAATAAACATTTCCAGTTCAGCGTCCGTTCTGGACCTGATCTCTTTTATTTCACTTATCGAAAGCTCGCGCGGCAGAATTATCCGTTTCGCTCCGAGCGAATGGAGAAAATTGACAGTTCCGTAGTTCATAGCAGAGAACTGGGTGGAGATGTGAACAGGAAGATCGGGGTGCTTTTTAAGAGAGAGATCGATAATGCCCAGATCCGAAATGATCACTGCGTCAGCTTTTATATCGTTCAAAAAAGCCAGATGCTTTTCAACTTCTGCCAAATCATTATTATGCGCGATTATATTGACGGTCACATACATTTTAACTTTATTGGATGAGCAGAATTCCCTTGCCTCAATAAGCTCATTATCGGAAAAGTTACCGGCATAGGCTCTCATACCGTACTCCTGCCCGGAAAGGTATACGGCATCCGCGCCGTAAAGTACTGCTGTCTTCAGTTTTTCGAAATTTCCCGCCGGAGCCAGAAGTTCGATCTTTTTCTTCATTTTCCCGTCCGCTCAATTGTCTTAAATATAATCAAAATCAGGTATAAATCAAATAAAAAAAGCCCTAAAAGGGCTTTGTACACCATAGAGGGCTCGAACCTCTGACCTACGGATTAGAAATCCGTTGCTCTATCCAACTGAGCTAATGGTGCATTCCTATTTCAAAAACTGTCCAAATATAATGTTTAGTCATTGGTTTGTCAACTTATTTTCGGGCTAAATTATAAGCAGTCCCGCATCAAAAAGATCATCCCACATCTCGTTGCATAAAAACTGCGTGAACGATATCCCGGAGGCTTTAGGGAAGTTCTTTCCGGCGTCCGACAGTTTCATATCTTTGTCCGATCTGACCGAAGACTGATCTATAAGCTCTTTAAGCCATTTCGAGAGCTTTCCGGGTAGCTCGTATTCAGTCTCTCCGTTAAGACCTGTTATAACGATATTCTTTCCTCTCATTTCAGCTTTATCACCCAGCCATACGAGTTTTTTATTCATATCAGGCAGGAGAGAAGGAGAATTCAGTATTTCCCTTACGAAGTTCTTACCGGTCTTCATACCGGGAGTCTGAAAATCGAACCATGTACTTATTTCATTATCGAGGCATATGCCGAGCATCCAGTTGTAAACCGATTTCTTCAATCCGTCAGCGAATTTATCGGGATCATTTCCTGAGCCGTCCGTATATGCGACCCCATTGTTAGCGAAAGGTTTTTTTCCCCTTCTGACCGAAACGCTGTATTTTTCCGGATCTGTGAAAACAGGACTGTGCACCGTCAGGGCGAATCTGTGCCAGTATGCCGAGTGAACTATCCCTGATGAGAACATCTGCCTGAGTACCTCTGCTGATTCGATGAGGTCGCGGTCAGTCTCTCCGGGGAATCCGTATATCATATAAGCGTGGACAAGAATGCCTGCAGAGCTTAAGTTCCGCATTACTTTTACAGCTTCGGCGACTGTGACGCCCTTGTTCATACGCTTCAGCGTTCTGTCGTATGCCGATTCTAGCCCGCCTACGGCGGCGATGCACCCCGCTTCCTTCAGCAGCCTGCAAACATCTTCTGTGAAAGCTTTGTCGAATCTTACGTTCCCCCACCATGTTATCTTGACATTCCGCCTGAGCAGTTCGATCGACAGTCTGACTAGCAGGGCAGGAGGAAGCGCTTCGTCGACGAAATGGAACCTGGTTATGCCTG
>ERZ795048.4200-NODE-4200-length-10132-cov-4.226754_pt1 | contig 10132 bp, 8 predicted proteins | sample MGYA00375132_ERZ795048 | MGnify/ENA primary metagenome ERZ795048 (study PRJEB30177, sample SAMN05720225) | activated sludge metagenome | isolation source: Anaerobic digester | place: Hong Kong | collected 2014-12-17 ...
CTATTCAAAGAGTCTCAAAAGAACTGAGTATAAGAGAGAATCGAATAATGGTGGGGTCTATTCACGATTGCCATCCTTTTGACTACGACGACATGGGCGGTGTAAGAATTATATTTTAGAACAGAGTAGAATCTATTTTAGCCCACCCGTAAATTTCTTATCGTGTTAGTTTTAAACAGAAGAAGCCCCGGCAAAGCCGGGGCTTCAATATTACATAATCAAATCGGACTTAGTATCTTTTTCTAAAGTCTTTTCTGGGTCTGTCTTCTTGAGGTTTAGCTTCTGTAACTTTAAGAGCTCTTCCTTCTACTTCTTTGTCGTTAAGTTGTAGTATTGCGGCATCTGCATCCGCATCATCCATTTCAACAAAACCGAAGCCTTTGCTTCTACCTGTAGCTCTGTCTTTGATAACAAAAGCGCTAATAACATTACCAACTTGTGAAAAAAGTTGTGCTAAAGCGTCGTCGTCCATTTTATATGGTAAATTTCCTACGTATAGTTTTTTCATTCAAAACACCACCTATCAAATTAAATTAATTAATTCTAATGATAGGCCGGACGGAAACACTTGATTTTTTTTGGAAGTTGTTTCTATTGCTTTAACCTGACTTGCGGTCGGTAAAGGTAATTGGTGATTACGCTCTTTCATTAGTACTCGCCTATTCTAGCACTAAATTAAAATATAGTGAATACTTTGTTAGATTTGAAATTTTTTACATAAATACCGAAAGTCGAGTCAAGCAGACCCTTTTCGAGGCGTGGCTTTTTATATTGTTATGCTAACAACTTTCCCTTTAACATATCGGAAGTTCTTGATATCTTCAGGGCTTGTGATATATTTTCTAACCTTATCTTCCAAAATGACCGCTTCTCTAATCTCTGCCTCACTTATTTCGGATTTAACAGCAATAACAGCCCTCAACTTTCCGTTTATCTGAATCGGAATATTTACCATTGCATCGACTGTAAGCTCTTCAATGTACTGTGGCCACTCTTGTAAATGAATGCTGTTTTCATCTATCCAATCAGCATAGTTATTTATCTCTTGCCAAAGCTGCTCTGAAAGAAACGGGGCAAAAGGAGCGAGAATTGCTATAAAACCCCTCCAAATGTCTTGCGGAATATCTTTTTGCTTTTTCAGAAGATTTACAAACTTCATTATTTCGCTCACCCCGGTATTCATTTTTAGATCTTCAAGCATGCCTGTAATATTTTTGAGAGTCTTGTGGTAGTCTTTTTCTATAGCGTGGCCCTTAGAGCCTATGTCGTTTGAAACTTTGACTCTAAGATTATAAATATCTCTCATGAGCCTATAGCACGCCTTGATCCCATTTTCATTCCAAGGAAAAGTTTCGCTGTACGGGCCTAAAAAGGCTAAAAAAGTTCGGGTTGCGTCGGCTCCATAGTTATCTATTGTGTCTTTAGGGTCTACTGAATATTCTGGTCGTGATTTCGACATTTTTCTATTATCGGCACCTAATAATATGCCTCCGCTCATTCTCCAGTTAAAAGGTTCGGAAGACGGCACAAGACCTAGATCAAATAAAAACTTGTACCAGAATCTCGCATAGATTAGGTGTGCGGTTGTGTGTCCTGCGTCGCCAAAATACTTGTCAACAGGCATCCAGTACTTTAATTTGTCCATGTTTGCAAACTCCTTGTCATTTTTCGGATCAATGTATCTAGCGTAATACCAGTTTGATCCTGCCCAGGTTGGCATAGTGTCTGTGTCTCTCTTTGCAGCGTTTCCTTGTGAGTCTGTTGTATTAACCCATTCGCCCACTCCCTCTAAAGGACTTTCCCCCTCTTTTGTAGCGTAAAAGTCTTTTATTATCGGCAGTTCTAGAGGCAGTTGTTCAATAGGAATATTTTCGATAGTTCCATCTTTCTTATATATCAAGGGAATAGGTTCTCCCCAATATCTCTGTCTTGAAAATATCTGTTCTCTTATTTTATAGGTTACAGCCTCTTCCCCTGCCCCTATTTCTTTGAGTTTTTGTAATATTGCTTTTGTGGCCTCATCAGAGCCCATGTTGTTAAAAGAGTCTGAATTTTTTAAAACCCCTTTCCCCTCGTATAATAATTTTTCGGAATCTGCATTATCGTTATTCTCTTGGTTGTTTTTAGGATTATTTATAACTTCAACAACCTCAAGATTGTATTTAGTTGCAAACTCATAGTCACGCCCATCGTGTGCAGGAACGCCCATTATTGCGCCGGTTCCATAGTCAGCCAGTATATAGTCTGCTAAAAATATTGGCACCCTGCGCCAATTTAGCGGATTTTCCGCTAGTACGCCAATTATTTCAACGCCAGTTTTATCTTTTTTCTGTTTTTCCAGATCACTTAGGCCGGAAGCTTTTTCAATATAGTCTTTTAGTTGCTTTTCGTTTTTTGTGTTTTTTATCAACAATTCCACAGCCGGGTGTTGAGGAGAGATTGCTAAAAATGTTACGCCAAAAATAGTGTCTGGTCTGGTTGTAAATACCTCGAGTTGAATTTCTTTTTCTTCTACATTTTTGACTCTAAATATAATCTTTGCGCCTTCGCTTTTTCCTATCCAATTTCTTTGACCTTCTTTGACAGCTTCGTTGTAATCTACAGTGTCCAAATCTTTCAGCAGCCTGTCCGCATAGGCCGGTATATCTAAAACCCATTGCTTGAATAGCCTTTTTTCTACTGGATGCCCGTCCCTTTCTGCTTTTTTGCCGGTTGGTCCGTCCGGATCAGGTAGTACTTCTTCGTCCGCAAGCACGCCTAGCTCCTTGCACCACCATACAGGCATTACCTTTACTTTTGCTAGACCTTTTTTCCAAAGCTCAATGAACATCCACTGTGTCCATTTAAAGTATTTGGGGTCACTTGTGTCTATTTCACGGGCCCAATCAATTGCATATCCCATGTCCTGCATTGAGGCTTTAAAGTTGGTCATAGCTTCCGCCACAGCTTCCTGTGGCGTAATCCCGTTTTTAATAGCGTAAGTTTCAGCCGGAAGACCAAAGCAGTCCCATCCCATGGGAAAAAGTACATTATATCCGCGCATTCTCATAAATCTAGAGTATATTTCGGGTACAGTGTATCTCATCATATGGCCGAGATGTAAAAATTTACCAGAAGGATAGGGAAGTTCGGCTAAAATGTATTTTTTTGGTTTTGGGGAAAAATCGACAGCTTTACATATGTTGTTGTCAAACCAGTGTTTTTTCCAGTTATCTTCTACTTTTTTGTGGTTGTACTTGTCCATTGCTGTTCATATTAGTAAATGTTGCCTGTACTGTCAATAAGTGCTATATTCATAGCCATGGCAAAAAAGAAAAAGAAAAATAGAATGCTAATTGGTCTCGAGTGTACAGTGACAGGGATTAGATCCTACATTACTCAGAAGAACAAGATGAACACAACCGAGAAGCTTCAGCTCATGAAGTATAATCCTAAACTGAGAAAACACACTCTTCACAAAGAGATTCAAAAGCTAAAATAACTCATAGCATAGAAATTTAAGATTTTACTGTTGTTTGAATAGGGTATGGTATTTTCTTGATCATACCGCGCTACTCTGCTATAATTTTCAAATGACTTCGTCTGTTTTGTATATCGTTCCCACCCCTATAGGCAATATGGAGGACATTACCATAAGGGCTATCGATATTTTAAATGCAGTGGACCTGATAGTCTCTGAGGACACTCGACAGACGCAGAAACTTCTCAACCATTACGGTATTGATAAGCCTCAGATATCCTATAGAGATCAAAATCACCACAAAGCATACCCAAAAATTCTTGACGCATTAATTAAAGGGAGCGCAGTAGCTCTTGTATCTGATAGTGGCATGCCTACAATCTCTGATCCCGGCTTTAAGCTTGTTTCCAGCCTAATAGAAGAGAATATTAAGATAGAGGCACTGCCTGGCGCAAGCGCTGTAACTACCGCCATAGCGGCTTCAGGACTCCCAACCGATAAGTTTTCGTTTATAGGATTTTTACCTCGAAAAGAAACTGCTGCAAAAAAAATGCTAAAAACTTACGGCGAGCTCGATTGCACCCTCATAGTGTTCGAATCACCCTATAGGGTACTTAAAACCCTAACTCTCATAGATGAAGCTTTGCAAGATAGAAAAATTTGTGTAGCTAAAGAGCTGTCAAAAATACACGAGGCTTACTTTAGAGGAACTGTAAAAGATGTCCTGCCCCAGCTAACAACCAGCAACCTAAAAGGAGAATTCGTAATATTAATTTCAAAGAAAGGCTTTTAATGTCTTTAGATAACAAACGGGATCCGATCTTTGAGCAAGAACTTAATAAACTTAAGCAGGTTCTTGCAAAACTAAAAAATGCAAGAAAGGAGCTTCTTGAGAGCCTTAACACTCTAGGCAAAGATAACCTAAAGCACTTAAGTGACTTACATGACAGCGCTGAATCTAGCGACTACGCAATGTTTATACAGCAGTTACATGAGAAAAATGTTTCATTTAATCTTGTGGATAAAATTAAAAGACAAGACGAGCTGACATATTTAACAAGCGAGCCGTATTTTGCGAGATTGGATTTAAAGAAGGTTGTGTCGGGGCAAGCCAATGCAAGCTCTCCCGAAGACGCCGCTTCTCACGAAAGCATTTACATAGGAAAATTTGGCTACAACGAGGATACGCCGATAGTTACAGACTGGAGAGCTCCAATAGCCTCGATTTTTTATAAGTATAGATACCCTCAAAAAAACGTTACGTATGTTTCTCCTGATGGAGAGGTAACACGAGACCTTTTGCTGAAGAGAACTTTTGAAATTAATGATGGTGAACTCGTTAAATACTACAACAACGACCTTCAATTAGATGAAAATGAAATAATTTCAGACAAAATTAGCAAGAGAACAGGGGGAGTCCTTGAAGATATTATTGAAACAATACAAGAATCGCAGATTAACATAATAGAGTCAGATCCTAGACAAATCTGCGTGGTTCAAGGTACGGTAGGAAGTGGAAAAAGCACCGTAGCAATACATAAGCTTGCTCACATATTTTTTAATTATCATGGAACAATTTTACCCGAAAGATCTATTTTGGTAACAAAAAGCAGTGTTCTTGTAAGCTACCTGGCAACGCTGTTTCCTAAGCTAGGTATTTTTGATGTGAACTATAAGACCCTTCGAGAGTTGGTTGTTAATATTATTTTTAGAGAATCAATTGGAATCAAATACGATTTAGATGATGAGGAGGGTTTAGCAGACTTTAGTATAGAAAAGATAGACGAGCTAAACTCTAAAATACAAAAGATCCACAATCATTACAAAGCTGTCTTCTCAGAACTATTAAAAGATGAGTCTTTCGAGCGTCTCACGAGCTTTGTTTATAACTCAAAAATGTCTGTCATGGAAAATGTGGCTGATTTTGTATCTGATCTGGAAGAGGAGCTGGATTTCCAAAAGACTTATCTAAAAGAACACCCGAATTCAATAAAAGAATGGCTTTATAAGGAAAACATTAGTAATTTAAGAAAACTAATAAAAAAGGCCAAATCCATTAAACAGGAGCTAGATTCTAAAACTTTCCCGGCTATATGTTCCGATTCTGATATAAACCCGAAAGAAATCTTAGGATACACAGATACGCTGGTTTATTTATACATACACTTAAAGCTTTACGGATTTAATAAAGTTTTGAAATTCCAGTATTGTGTTGTTGATGAGGGGCAAGATTTTAGTGTTCTAGAATATTTACTTCTTGGATCAGTAGTTATTCATGGAAGATTTTGTATTTTAGGAGATTTAAATCAAAGTTATTTAGAAGAGGGTTTGGAATCTTGGTCACAGATTGAGCAAGTTATTGAAGATGCAAGTCGTGCTCAAACTTTTGTTTTAGACACAAATTATCGAAGTACTAAGCAAATTATAGAATACGCCAACAAGGTTTTATCTCCTTATACGAGCGATTACCTACCGATACCAATAAATCGGCCGGGCCCTGAAGTCGAGGAATTACTTTTCGATACCCAGGACGAATTATTTGAAACATTTAGAGAAAAAATTTCATCAGACCTTGGTATGTTAGACAAGAGTGTTGGGGTAATATTTTTTGATGACTCACTTCAGGCGAAAGTCATGGAAATTGTAGGGGATGAGTGTGTTGTAAATAAAGTTGATAAGAAAGTTATCGTTCGCCTCGACGAGAAGTCCAGAATCAGCTATATACCTAAAGGGGTTTACGTATCAAGCTTTCAGGTTTGTAAGGGACTGGAATTCTCAAAGGTTTATGTGCTAGGCTTGAACATAGGTAATATTAACAACTTTATAAAAGCAAAAAAAGCTTTCGTTTCGGTAACTCGAGCCATGAACGAGGCTGTGATCATGGGTTTAAAATAAAAAACTAAAAGAATGTTCTTAAGACTAAAAAACTACATATTAAAAAATATTGATGGGCTTACGGTTATTATTATTGCCGGAAGCCTTAGATTTATCAATCTCGGTTATTCCGATTTTCAAGGTGACGAGATCAAGGCTTTATTCTTAATAGAGCCCGGACAAAGCCTCAGTGATTTTTTGCTGTCCCAGCGCAAAGGGCCGGTTCAGTTTATAATTACTTATTTTGTAAAGATACTTGATCCGTCTTACTCAAACTATTTTCTTGACAGATTTATTTTCGCACTATTTGGATTTCTGGCTGCTGTGGTGTTTTATAAACTTGTAAAATCACTCTTTAATTCAAATATAGCTGTCTTTGCCGCCTTATTTTTTTCAACAAACGGTTTTTTAATTGCTCTTTCGAGAATTATTCAATATCAGTCTGCTGTCATACTTTTTATGCTATTGGCGCTTTATTCTTTTACGCATGCTATTACAAAAGAATCACGAAGCCGCATATATATTATTTTAGGCTTTGTGTTTTGGGCAATATCGATACTATCCCACTATGATGGTGTTTTTATTTTTCCTTTTGCCGCCTGCCTTCTTTACTTGTGGTGGACAAAGGGTAGGGAAGGCTATCTATTTGGTCCTGCAAACAAAACAAAAACTATAATACTCGGCTTGGTTTTGCTAGTTGGGGTTTTATCAATTTTTTACATACCTTTTATAAAAAATATTGATGCTGCAACCATCTCTTATTGGAACGGCAGGGTGCAGGGAACCGGAGGAAAGATCTCTAGCTCTATCGTACTTTTTAGAGTTTATCAGCCCATATACGCAATACACATTTATGCTTCGCTATTTATTCTCGGTTTGAGCTCAACTCTATTATATTGGGGTAAAGCTGGGGTCGGGTATTTTAAGAGGAACTTTTTCAAGAACAAACAAAGCCTTTCAATAAAGAAAGCGCTTCTCGAAATTGTCTCTAATCGTGATTTACTAGTAACCCTTTCTTTAATAGCTTGGTTTGGGGCAGCCTTCTTATTCATGGAAGGAGCTATAGAGCTTCCCGGCACTCACATATACACATATATAATACCTGCAACAATCTTAGCTGCGATCGGAATGCATAATGTTCTTAATGCTTCTAAATACCTATACAGCGTTATTTTCAAACTTCCAACATTGAGAAATATTTTTGACGTAGCGGCTATTCTAGTAGTAACCGTTTTATTCTCTTTTTTATATGCCCAGTCATACATAATTTATGTTGATAACTCCGTGGAGTACCCTTGGCAACAAAAAAAGTTTTTCATTTGGAATCTCCATCAACCTAGTGCACAATTTCACCTTAGCCTTTTTGGTTTTCCGTATTCTCGTGACTGGAAAGGAATCAAAGAATTCGTTTACAACCCTTCGGTGCCACCTTGCCCAACTCCAAGAAATGCTCCTGACAAAAAACCGCTCTGTCCCGATACCAAGATAAAAGTATATTCAGGAAACGAGCGTACTTCCATATCGCGATACAGCATCTCTTACCAAAAAGACTATAATATTGCCGGCTATTTTATATACATTAAAAACCCACAAACATTTTTTGATACTAAAAGACAAGATAAAGAGAAGCCGGGTTACTGGATGAACCACTATCCTCCTGTTAAGGAAATAGTTGTAAACGGAAAAATCGTGGCAGAGATTTATTATATGCCGCCATTCTCAAAAGAAGAACTAATTGAATACGGTTACTAGAATTCTTGATCCGAAAATTAACCCAAGCAATATTGCGCACGTAACAGCCATTATTAAAACAAATCCTGCTGCTAGATCCTTAATTATTTTTGCATTTTCGTCATAGTCTGTTATTAGCCTGTCTATTATGTTTTCCAAAACGGTATTAAACATTTCTGCGGACAGTAGCAAGCCGGTTGCTAAAGTTAAAATAGACCATTCTTCAACGGAAATTCTGTAATATATTCCTAGCAGCACAGCTATTGCGGTAATTACAATCTGTACTCTAAAGTTTGCTTCATTTAAAAGCGCGTGGAATATTCCATTAAATGCATATTTAAAGCTTTTTGCGTGTTTTATCGGATTATGTGCTTTTAAGGTTTGTTTCATAGTATAATGATAGACTCGGTACAAAATTTGTAAAGTGATATACTTTTTAAGATGAAAAAATTTCTAAATAAAAAAACAATAGCTGTAATTTTGGTGTGTGGGCTTTTAGTGCTTGGTGTTGCTCTAAGGGGCAGAGAGCGTCCTGTGGCAGTTCTTGAGGTCACGCCCGAGAAAACAGACGTTATTAAGAGCATTTCCGCTAGCGGTACAATAACCTCTATTGATGTTGCAGATCTCTCTTTTGCTTCAGGTGGCAAAATAACAAAAATATACGTAGAAAAGGGCGACTCTGTTTCTAAGGGGGCTCTCCTCGCTCAGGTTTTTAATTCTCCAGATTATCAAACAATCCAAGCCGCAAAAGATTCTAGGGATGTTGCTCAAAGAGATCTTGATTTATATATTGAGCAATACAATACAAACAGAGATGCGGTGGGAGGCTCTGACGAATACACTATAGGTGTTAGAAGGCTTCAAGAGCTTTTAAGCAGAGCTGAGGCAACATATGAGGCACAAGCCGCAGGTATTCAGAATACTTATATCTACGCGCCTTTTGAGGCAACAATCATTGATGTGCTAAAGGAAGAAGGTGAGATAGCTGTTCCCGGATCTACAGTTATTAAGGTGGCTGACTTGTCGAATCTTGTTTTTGAAGCGAGTATTGATCAGGAAGACTTCGGATTACTTAAAGAAGGCCACAGAGTTTCAATAACACTCGATGCATACCCTGACGCCGGAATGGAGGGCGTAATAGAAGATATACCTTTATATGCTGATTCTGTTACAAATGAGTTCACATTGAAAATAAAGGTATTAGCCGGCAAAGAAACGCAAGTACTCTTAGGCATGTCCGGAGACGTAGATATAGTGTTAGCTGAGGAAAAAGATGTCCAAGCATTGCTTTTTGACTCCATATTTAGCGATTCTGGAGGAAATTATGTATGGGTAATGGACGATACTAACAAGGTAGGTAAGAAATACGTTGAGATCGGATTAGAGGGCGATATTTACACAGAGATAAAAACTGACTTAAGCGATACTAAGCTTGTAGTACCAAGTGATAATGACATAGAGCTTAAAGAAGGTATAAGTGTTAAGGTTACGGAGAGATGAGAAAGAAAGTACTTGTAGCAAAAGACCTTGTTAAGCTGTACAAAGTTGGCACTAGCGAAATAAGGGCTGTAAACGGGGTCTCTCTAGAAATAGATGAAGGGGAGTTTATAGCCATAGTAGGAAAGTCCGGCTCCGGAAAATCCACTTTGATGCACATGATAGGTTTGCTAGATACTCCTACCTCAGGGCAGATTATATTAAACGGATCTGACGTAAGTTTCCTAAAAGACAACGAATTGGCGAAAATCAGAAATCGAGAAATAGGTTTTGTTTTTCAATCTTTTAATCTGCTTCCGCGTACTTCGTCAATAGACAATGTTATGTTGCCCCTAAAATACAGTAATATTGATAAATCAACTTGGAGACAGAAGGCAGAAGACATGTTGAGGCTGGTTGAACTTAGCGACCGCAAGGATAATAAGTCAAATGAACTTTCCGGAGGACAGAAGCAAAGGGTTGCTATAGCAAGGGCGCTTGTTACTGATCCTTCTATAATATTAGCGGACGAACCGACAGGGAACCTAGATTCAAAAACAGGGGTTGAGATTGTTGAGCTTTTCAAAAAAC
>ERZ795048.4201-NODE-4201-length-10128-cov-4.131043_pt1 | contig 10128 bp, 8 predicted proteins | sample MGYA00375132_ERZ795048 | MGnify/ENA primary metagenome ERZ795048 (study PRJEB30177, sample SAMN05720225) | activated sludge metagenome | isolation source: Anaerobic digester | place: Hong Kong | collected 2014-12-17 ...
GGAACGCCGGGGAGCTGACTTTTCAGATCCTCCTGCCGGTGGGTATTTCGTTCTTTACCTTTCAACCCATAAGTTATTCGGTTGATGTGTATCGCGGTGAAACTAAACCCGTAAATAATCTGATCGATTTTGGTTTTTATGTATCGTTTTTTCCGCAGCTGGTGGCCGGCCCCATCGTCAGGGCATCAGAATTCATTCCACAGATATATAAACGCTACCATCTTTCGAAGGAGGAGTTTGGATATGCCATTTACATTATCATGGCAGGATTATTCAAGAAAATGTTTATCGGCGATTACCTGGCGGTGAATTTTATTGATCGTGTGTTTGCCAATCCGGGAGGATTCTCCGGCTTTGAAAATCTTATGGCCCTGTACGGGTATTCTCTCCAGGTATATGTTGATTTTTCGGGATACACTGATATTGCCATTGGCGTTGCCCTGTTGCTGGGATTTCACCTGCCCAGGAACTTTAATTCTCCTTACAAGGCAACCAGCGTGGGGAATTTCTGGAAGCGCTGGCATATTTCCCTGTCCTCCTGGCTCAAGGATTATCTTTACATTCCCCTGGGAGGAAACAGGAAAGGAAAGGTACGCACAGAAATAAACCTGATGATCACCATGTTGCTGGGGGGATTGTGGCACGGTGCCAGCTGGCAGTTCCTGATATGGGGAGGTATCAACGGTATCGGATTGGTGATCTATAAACTCTGGAGAAACATCAGTCCATACGAACATAGTAATCACTGGGCTGTAAGGATGTGGAAAATCTTTATCACCTTCCAGTTCATTACCTTCACCCGGATCTGGTTCCGTTCAGATTCAATGGAGCACGCCAACCAGCTGATCCACCAGGTTACAAAAACTTTTAACTGGTCGATTGTACCCGATGTGCTCTGGTCGTACAAGTGGGTATTTGCCGTGATGGCCCTCGGATATATTACACACTGGCTTCCCGAGAAATGGAAACTTACCGTGATAAACAATTACATAAAAACTCCACTATGGGCGAAAATACTGATAGCCGTGGTGGTAATCTTCGTGATCTACCAGTCGTGGTCAGCAGATCTTCAACCTTTTATCTATTTCCAGTTCTAAAATACTCAGCTATTTCTTTTGTACTTTTAGGGAAAAATATGCAACTATGACAGCCACAGAGGGCAGGAAAATACTACAATCAGAAAAGTTACCCCGATATACCATCTGGTTCCTTGCCATCATATTCATAGCTACGAATTTCTCACACCATAACTGGGTGCGGGTAAAGCCTGAACACAGGGGAGTTATCAATAACGATATAGCCGTATACTATTCTTACCTGACAGCTGCTTTTATTGAGAAGGATCTGAGCCTGGAATTTATTGAAGAACCGGGTTTCCGGAATGAATATCGTTTCTGGGATGTGAAAACGGAGAACGGTAACCGTATTATCATAACTTCCATGGGGCTGGCATTCCTCTATCTGCCTTTCTTCCTCCTGGCCCATCTCCTGGCCCATGTTTTTGGACTTTCAACCGATGGCTATGGCTCCATTTACCAGTTTTTCCTTGTATTCGGAAGCCTGGTGTATGTTCTTCTTGCTTTTCAAATACTGAAAAACCTGCTGCGGAAGTATTTCTCCGCCAGGGTAACTGCACTTACGTTATTATTGGTGGGGATTGGAACCAACCTCTACTATTATACCACCTACGAGGCCCCCATGTCACATTCTTATAATTTCTTCCTGATGATACTCTTTACATGGAGGATTATAAGGTGGTATGAACAATCTGATTGGCGAAATGCCCTTATCATTGGTCTTCTGCTGGGATTGATCTCACTGATACGTCCGACCAATATTCTTGTTTTCTTCGTACTCCTGCTATGGGGTGTAAACGGAAAGCAAAGCTTCATTGAGCGTGTTGTTTTCTACCTGAAGAAATGGTACCTGGTTGCCATCATGATTGCCGGGTTCATTATCGCATGGTCACCCCAGATGATCTACTGGAAAATGGTGGCCGGAAAGTTCCTGTATTTCTCTTACGGTGCGGCCGGAGCTTCATTTTATTTCCTGCATCCGCATATCATGGGGAGTTTGTTCAGTTACCTGAAAGGATGGTATGTCTATACTCCAGTAATGCTCGTGGCTACACTGGGAATCCTGCCCCTTCGAAAAAGAATCCCTGGATTATTTTTGCCCGTCTTCATCCTCTGGATAACCATGGTTTATGTCCAGAGCTCCTGGTGGTCGTGGTGGTTCGGAGGTGGCTACGGACTCAGGGCCTATATCGACATATACGGCCTGATGGCTTTTCCCCTGGCAGTTATGGTGGAAAATATACTCAATATGGAGAAACGAGTTCTGAGATATTCTCTCCAGGGTATGCTCGCCTTGCTCCTGATGCTCTCAATAATGCAAACCTACCAGTATAAAAAAACCATCATGTACTATTGCGGGATGACTAAAGAAACCTACTGGACCAATTTTTTTAGGTTTACAAAAAATGATGGCTACCTGGAAGCATTTCATGAGCCCGACCATAACCTGGCAAGACTGGGGATTTATTATTTTTACGACATCTCTGAAGATCACAGTGAATTACTCACTGCCGATGCTGAGACTGAGAAAATGAAAATCCTGGAGGTATTGAATGCAGACAGAAAACTCATGAAAGAGATTAGCAGGTATGCTGAACGGGAGAATATTAGTATTGAAGAAGGCTTGCAGATTGTAGCGGGCACCATCTACCAGAATATGTATAGTAAAGCTGAATCCAGATGATAAACGGAAAGACCATTGCTGTAGTAATTCCGGCATACAACGAGGAAAAGCAGATTTCCCTGGTCCTTGAATCCATGCCCGGTTTTGTGGATCGTATAATCGTGGTTAACGATAACTCAAAAGACGATACCCTGAAAATAGTGAAAGCAGCTATTGATAAAGATTCCGGTGATTATTCAAATCCAGCCATTGGGTACAGGGTTATTGAACGTACACTTTACAATGATGCAGAATTTTTTCTTCAGGAAATGGAGCAAAAAAAGAGAGCCCTCTATACTCCTTCGGAGATAGTAAATAGTGATCCGGGCAAAAGCCGGATTATTCTCATTAATCATCAGAAAAATAACGGAGTGGGTGCGGCCATCGCCAGCGGTTACCGTTGGTGCCGTGACAATAATATCGATTGTACGGCAGTGATGGCTGGCGACGGACAGATGGACCCGTCCGAGCTGGAAGGGATATGCCGGCCTGTTGTTGAGGAAGGATTGGATTACGTTAAAGGGAATCGCCTTATTCACCGCAGTGCAAGGTATGTAATACCCACCAAACGGTATTACGGCAATTCCATCCTGTCCATCCTGACCAAGATAGCTTCTGGCTACTGGAGGGTTTCTGATACACAGACCGGTTTTACGGCAATTTCCCTGAATGCCCTGAACAAGATTGAGATTGAAAAGATATACCAGAAATACGGCATGCCCAATGATATGCTAGTCAAGCTGAATATTGCACGTTGTACATTGAAGGAAGTGGAAATCAAACCCATCTATCACATCGGGGAACGTTCGAAGATGAAAATTGGTAAGGTGATCCCGCGTATTTCATGGATACTGCTTAAGGCTTTCTTTAAAAGAATCTGGACCCGGTATTTCCTGCGGGATTTTCACCCGCTCTTCCTGCTCTATATCCTGGCGTTTGTTCTGTTCGGCGCATCCATTCCCTTCCTGGTTAAAATCCTGGAGAATTTTTTTGTCTCAGGATCGAGAACACCAAACAGCATATTGATGATCTATATTTTCCTGACCATCTCCGCCCTGCAGAGTTTCCTGTTTGCCATGTGGATGGATATTCAGGATAATGACCGCTTGCAGAGATAGGGTGCCTAGAGTGCCTAGAGTGCCTAAAGTACTTAAAGTGCCTGGGCACGGACATAAACCTTTATTTCGTTTTGACGAGTCCTTCGACTGCGCTCAGTTTCTTCTCTGAATTAAGCTTTAAAGAAAAATACGGAGCCAATGCTGAGCGGAGCCGAAGCATTTCACTATAAGGTGAATCGCCGGTTCCTGAGCGTAGCCGAAGGACTGCTTGTCCATTGCATAGAAGCTATATATGAATGAAGCAAAGTCGAAGGATATTTCAATAAATCGAATACAGGTTATTCAGCCGCTGGATTTATGATCATGGCAAAATCCCCGGGTTAGTTCGCTTTGCTCATGAGCTCGCCTGCGGCTCGGTTAGTTCGCTTCGCTCATGAGCTCGCCTGCGGCTCGGTTCCTGAGCGTAGCCGAAGGACTGCTTGTCCATTGCCAGATGGATCGTTATTATTCGACTTACAGTCTCATGAGCTCGGCCTAAGCCTCGGTTCAATATTCGATATTCGATATTCGGCGTTCGGAATTATTAACCTTCTTCCTCGCTGCCAGCCCCAGCAAAAAAATAAATACTTCGCCGGCGATAAATGCAAAGCGATTGAAAAAAGCAATGGAAGTGGCCAATCCCGGTTCCATTCCCGCCAGTACAAGATACCCTACAATAATACCTTCCCTGACGCCCAGTCCGCCCGGTACAAAAACTGCGATAAGGCCAAAACTGACACTTAAGGGGAAAGCAAATGCACATAAGGGGGATAATTCAGTGCCAAAAGCCTGCAGGAAAAGGTAAAAAGAAATGGTCCAGGCGGCCCAGATAGCCGCGGTGCTTAAAATGACAGGAACTGATTTACGGAGGTTGATAAAGGGCAGGTCTATTTTTAAATGGAACCATTTTTTCAGGATACCCACTGCGAATTCATGAATTCTTCTGACGAAGAGGAAGAAGGATAAAAAGATTACCAGCAGGATCAGCCCATATGTGAGCCAGTGTCCACGGTAAAAAATGGCTGTTGGAATACTGCTGATAAGAAATCCCACCCAGGTATAGATCATCTGCTCTTTCAGAGAAACGAAGGTGTTGAGCTTAACTTCCTCTTTATTTCAGCAATATAACCCGCTCTTCCCAGTATAACCCATATCTTGCCGGGGATATACTTTGCAAAGATTGACAGACCGTGGGAAGCTATTGCCTTTCCGTGTGAAATGCGGATGCCGTGGCTGTGCAATGCAATTCTCCAGCTCTGGGTACTGGTATAAAAACCCAGGAAAAGCATCACCATGGAGGGAATGATCCAGCCCGGTTCTGGCAGGTCAGGAATGATGAATTCTGTCTTTACCAGAAATATGAAAAGAAAGATAAAGGAAAGTAGAAGGAGGATGTAAAAGTATCTTTTCATTATAAATTAATCAGTCAGTTTTTCTTTTGTCTCTGTAAGCTGGCGTATGCTGAAATGCTTTTTAAACCATACCAGGTAGGTTAGTCCTCCCATGATTATTGAGCCCATGTAGCTACAGAGGAAATAAGCAGATGAAATTGAAATCGCAGCTTCAGAGCTAAGGTGTATAATGTTCCATATCTCCTTAAATACCAGTTCGCGGGTACCAAAACCTGCCACTGTAACGGGAAGAAAGGAAAGCATATTCGAAATGGATACCGCTCCTGCTGTATGAACCAATCCAATGTCCTGCCCAAGTTCACGTGAGAAGACAAGGGGGATAACTGCCAGAGCCAGGAAAGAGGCCAGAGATATTCCGATTCCCGGAATTACTAGTTTCAGCTTTTTCTCCTTCCAGTTTCTGTACACTTCATCCAGTTGCACGTATATTTTTTCTTTTTTTCTGAAGATATACAGGACAGGACGGAACAGAATCCCGGGAAAGAAAATCACGGATAGAGAACCAGCAAATATCAGGATGATCAGGCTGATTGAGAGCCAGTTGCCGGTAAATTTACCAAGAATCATTATCAGGCTGATACCACCAACCATGGTCAGAATTAAAACATCCCAGATCCGGTCTATCAATACTGTGGTGGTTGACCGGAGCATGGGCTGCCCTGTTTTTTTATGCAGAAAGTAGATCTTTGTAAAATCGCCCAGTCTGCCAGGTGTAATTGCACTAAGGAAACCTGCTGCCAGGTAATAGATCAGGGTGGTGCCGTAGTCCAGGGAGATGCCGAATTCCCGGTTTATTAACATCCACCTGTATGATTTCATCAGGTAAACTATAGCCAGCATTCCAAGTCCGAATAAGAAATTCCATACTTTCAGGCTTGCAAAGATCTCACCGAACAGTGCCCACTGGAAATCTTTCAATACGATAAAAAGCAGCAGCAAACCGATGCAATGCAACAGGTAGTATATTATTTTCCCGGTTAATGACTTTTTCATACGATCGGATTCAATTGCGAAGGTAATAATTTGGAGATTGTACTGGAAATAATTGTATTTTCGTGAGTTATTTGAAATCCGGCGATGGTTTTTTCCAGTATTATTTTTCTTATTTACTTTTTTCCGCTATTCCTGCTGAGCTACTTTCTTACCCCTGTACGGTTCAGGAACCTCGTATTACTGGTCTTTAGCCTGGTGTTTTACGCCTGGGGAGCCCCAACCTTTATTTTTATTCTGATTGCTTCCACCACCTTCACATTTTACCTGGTACGGCATATGCACAGGGCGGATAACGAGCGTCTGAAGAAAAATCTGCTGCTGGCTGCCCTACTGATGAATGTATTGGTACTGCTTTACTTCAAGTATGCCAATTTCTTTGTCGACAACCTGAACCAGGTGCTGGGTGCCATGGGCATGAAAAGCCTGGCATGGACGGCTGTTGCCCTGCCAATAGGAATTTCCTTTTATACATTTCAGAGCCTGAGTTATTGTGTGGATGTATACAGGGGTGTGAGCCCCCCGTTGAAACGACCTGAGGACTTCCTGTTATATATTGTCATGTTCCCGCAGCTGATTGCAGGCCCCATTGTTCGGTTCAATACCATCGCTGAGCAGATTACCAGCAGGACTTCCGGTCCAGATGATCGGATCCTGGGCTTTTACCGATTTGTCATCGGGCTGTCAAAGAAGGTTTTGATAGCCAATGTGATGGGCAAATATGCGGATCTTTACATGGCCATGGACGTCTCATCACTCAGTTCGACAGAAGCCTGGATCGGGCTGCTGGCGTATTCGTTCCAGATATACTTTGATTTTGCAGGCTATTCGGATATGGCTATCGGAATTGGAAGAATGATTGGATTCACTTTCCCGGAGAACTTCAACAACCCTTATGTTTCCCGTAGCATTACCGAATTCTGGCGCAGGTGGCATATGACACTCAGTTCCTGGATGCGCGATTACCTGTATATTCCCCTTGGAGGAAATCGCGTAGATACGAAGTTCCGGTTGTTTATGAACCTCTGGATTGTATTCCTGATCTCAGGCCTCTGGCATGGAGCTTCATGGAACTTTGTACTCTGGGGTGCATACCACGGACTGTTCCTGGTACTCGATCGTCTATTCCTGAAAAAAATCCTGGAGAAGTCCGGAGCCCTTTTTTCCACGCTGTTCACTTTCCTGGTGGCCATACTGGGTTGGGTGGTATTCAGACTGGAGGATTTTCACCACGCACTGGCTTATTACGGGCGCCTTTTTGCATTTGAATTCAGGTCGGTAGACCTGGGCGATTCCAGGGACCTGGTCATCATTATGGTAATTGCATTCTTCTTTTCGTTTATTACCCTGGGTAAAGCGGGAAGAAAGCTGGAGAACAAGGTTTTTTATGATCCATATTCAATAAGGAGGATGTGGATCATGGGTGTCCTGGTTATTATCCTGTTTATGCTTTCGGCCGGTTCAGTTGCTGCTACAGGCTTTAATCCTTTTATATATTTCAGGTTTTGAGTAGAAAGGGATTACATATCGCATCTTGGGTCTTGCTGGGCCTGTTGCTGGTTCCGATCTTTCAGCAATTAACGGGAGTTGTACACGAACGCAAGCTGAAAGGATCATTTTCCATAGCCCAGGTTCCCAACCTGAATGCTGAAGGATGGTTTAAAGGGACATTCCAGGATTCGCTGGAAGATGCGGTATCCGACAGGTTTGGTTTTCACAATTTGTTCATCCGGGTAAATAACCAGGTGGCATTTTCACTTTACAGGAAAGCCCTGGCAAGCGGTGTAGAGATAGGAAAGGAAAACTACCTGTACGAACTGAACTATATCCTTGCACACCAGGGATTGGATTACCTGGGAGATTCGATGATTGAGGCCACTACCGCGAAGTTGGCCAGGCTTCAGCAGTACCTTGGTGAAAAAGGGAAAACCTTTGTGGTTGTATTTGCTGCTGGCAAGGGAACATTTTATCCTGAATATTTTCCCGATAAATTCAGTAAAACAACCGGTCTGAATAACCAGGAATCTTATACGCGTTATTTCGAGGAATACGGTGTTAATTACATCGACTTTAATCAATGGTTCCGGGAAATGAAGGACACTTCCTCGTACATCCTGTATCCCCGGACAGGGATTCACTGGAGTTATTACGGGATGACCCTGGTGGCGGATTCCCTGGCCCGGTATCTCGAAGCTGTAACTGGAGAGGATTTCCCTGACATTGAGAGAGGTCCTGTGAAATTATCCCGGCATTATCGGGAAACCGACGATGATATTGAACGGGCGCTTAATATTATTTTCAGGGTGAACTATGATAAGATGGCGTATCCCGATATTACATTTCATGACGAAGGCGTGGAGAAGAAAAAAGCGATTATTATTGCCGATTCATTCTACTGGATCCTGTTTAATGTAGGGTATAGCGAGCGGATGTTCGATAAGGGTGAATTCTGGTATTACAATCAGGAGGTTTATATTCCGGGCAACAGGAATGCAATTCAAATGCAGGATGTTGACCAGTTGGAGAAACTCAACAATACCGATATTGTAATTATCATGGGTACGGAAGCTACCATGGAGAAATTCCCCTTTGGCATAGAAACGCTTTGCCTGTCTGAATGATGGACGGATGTTGTGCTTCCCGGAAGAAAAAATTTGAGTTACCTTGAAATAGGCATGGCAAATGCTGCCACATCCTTCCCCTCGATTTTCTGATCACAAAGAATGACCAGCCGTTCCAGTACATTCCTGAACTCCCTGATATTACCCGTCCAGTTGATGTTTTTCAGTTCTGCAATTGCGTCTTCTGTAATTTCTTTGGGCGGGATACCGTACTCATCACAGATCATTTGGTTGAAATGCTGAGCCAGTTCGGGAATATCTTCCAGTCGTTCGTTTAGAGCTGGAACCTGTATGAGTATTACGCTCAGGCGATGGTAAAGGTCTTCCCTGAAATTGTTTTTTTCAATCTCCTCTTTCAGGTTCTTATTGGTGGCAGCGAGGATTCGCACATTCACATTGATATCCTTGTCACTTCCCACCCTGGAAATCTTATTTTCCTGGAGGGCCCGGAGCACCTTTGCCTGGGCTGAGAGACTCATGTCACCGATCTCATCCAAAAAGATTGTACCTCCGTCTGCCTGCTCGAACTTACCTTTCCGTTGTTTGATGGCTGATGTAAATGCACCTTTCTCATGCCCGAAGAGTTCACTTTCAATGAGCTCAGAAGGTATGGCGGCACAGTTCACTTCGATAAAAGGGCCTCCTGCACGGTTGCTCTTTTCATGAAGCCAGCGCGCTACAAGTTCTTTCCCGGTTCCGTTGGGCCCGGTGATTAGCACCCTTGCATCGGTAGGGGCCACACGTTCGATCATGTCCTTCACCAGTTCAATGGCACCGGAACTGCCAACCATATCATATGCTTTGCTTACTTTCCTTTTAAGAACTTTGTTCTCGGTGGCAAGCGAGCTCTTGTCAAGCGCGTTCCTGACGGTGATAAGCAGCCGGTTCAGATCCAGGGGCTTTTCAATGAAGTCAAAAGCTCCTTTTTTAATGGCTTCCACAGCATTTTCCACGTTTCCATGTCCCGATATCATGATCACCTGGACATCTTTTCCTGTTTCGAAGATCTTTTCAAGCACTTCGAGTCCGTCCATCTCCGGCATTTTAATATCGCAGAGTACAACATCAAAATCATCAGTAGCAAATTTCTCCAATCCTTCCAGACCGTTTTCTGCCAGGGTTACTTCGAATTTCTCATATTCCAGGATTTCCAGCAGTGCATTACGGATACTGCGTTCATCATCGATTACCAGTATTTTTGACATTGTATTCTTTATTTTTTTACCAGGCGCGACATTGCTCCTTCCTTCAGTGCATAGCCGGATTGTT
>ERZ795048.4202-NODE-4202-length-10123-cov-11.794696_pt1 | contig 10123 bp, 8 predicted proteins | sample MGYA00375132_ERZ795048 | MGnify/ENA primary metagenome ERZ795048 (study PRJEB30177, sample SAMN05720225) | activated sludge metagenome | isolation source: Anaerobic digester | place: Hong Kong | collected 2014-12-17 ...
ATTCAGCTATTTCAACAGGCTTGAGTTCAAACTCCCAGTCAGTAAAAAACTTTTGTATATCCCTGTGATTAACATAAAAATGAGGTACATTCTTTTCTGTATCATCCTCATCTCTCATATATGTGTTTTCATCGATTCTCTTTTCTTCTTTTGAATAGATATAGCTATATGTGTTTTTTGATATTAATGTTATATAAAGCTCTCCTTCAGGTTTTAATACTCTTTTTATTTCTTTAAGAGTTTCGATAAAACCATTTGTGTCAGTATGATATATAACATTATATGCAATCATACAATCAAAACTGTTATTTTCAAATGGCAGTGAGAGCATATTGCCGACGCAGCTCTTTATATCAAGTTTCTCCTTTTTTGCCCATTCATTTAAGTTATTTATTCCATACTCGGACAAATCCACAGCAGTTACATCAAATCCATGTGATGCCATATATATGGAATGTCTACCAAGCCCGCAGCCTAGATCAAGTAAAGATCTGAATTCTTTACTTTTCCATCTTTCTGCAAGGTAAGCAGAATCAGTGCATGGTACAAGCCATTTATTATCCTTATTCTTGCTCCAGTCCCATTCCTTAGTTATGTGTTTGCTCACTTTTACCTCTTCTTATTTATATTTATAACTCTTTAGTAAAACATATTATTCTATTTGCTTCTTTAAAACCCATTTTCATATGGAATTTATAGCTTTCTGTATTCTCGATCAGACAGTCACTTGCAAATTCCTTACAACCTTTTTCTTTTGCCCATGTTTCACAAGATTTAATTAATTTTCTCGCAATCCCTTTATTCCTGTAATCAGGGTTTACATATATTCCTTCAAGATATCCTACTCTGCCCCCAGTTGTACCTTCAACATAATCAGTGCGTAAGGAACAGTGCGAAAATCCGACTGCTGTATCATCATCAAATGCTAAAAATATATTATCAGCTTCTGACTTCAATAATTCAGTATTTTCATCATAAAGGCTTTCATATGTATTATCTAAGCTGTATAAAAGCAATCCAAGAGCAGTTATATTATCTATATCATCAATTGTTGCAGCCTTTACTTCTATACTCATAACATGTCCTTTTAAATATTTCAAAATTAATATGGAAAGTATAACATAAATTTTGTAATGCGATAATACTTGGCTCACACCACATTATTATCTTTGTACAACAATCAAAGGTATCTCCATCTCATCTGATGTAAGCCCTGCATGAGCTGCCTTGAACATAGGATGATTAGGATTTGGGGTCATATCTATACTTATATTACCTGTCGCTATTGCTAAATAGTCACCCATTAGCTCGTCAAAAAGAGGATGCTCTTTTCCTTTTCCGAAGAGATACATCTCTTTTACCTGTTTTTTTGTCAGCAAAAGATAGTATTTGCTGAAATACTTATTGAAAAGCTCTTCAAAAACCTTTTCTTTTCCTTCTTTTATAAAGAACGTAAGAGCTCTTGTCTCTATACAGGGGTTTCTTAAAAGGCATTCACATAAGTCAGGATAATCAGATATAAACAACCAGTTAGTATCTACTAACCCATGGTCTGCAGTGATAATGAACAGAGTATTTTCAACATTTGAACATAGTGATTCCACTTCCTCATTAATTTTCTCAATGCATTTTCTTATTCTTAAATGTTTCGTTCCTTTATCATGCATATCATAATCAGGCTGAGGCCAGTATGTATATATATATTTCTTGCCAGGCTGATGGCATAAGTCATTAACTGTCATGCATATCTGGTTGACAGTTTTGCTTTCATATGCAGAATATGGTGATACGCATATTGCCTGCACTTTATTATCAGTAGCTTCCTTTATTTTTGTGAATATGTTCTTGTATGGTAAAAACTTTCTTGCTACATGGTACTGAGCTGCCTGAACGCCTTTAGAACCGGATATGGTATTAGGGAAAATACTTACAGTAGTATCTATCGAAGAGAAGTATAAGCTCCATCCGAGCCATCCGTGTTCTGCCGGAGAAAGACCTGATTCAATAGATACAGTAGCAGCAGTAGTCGTAGGGGGAAATACAGAACTGAAACTTTCCACGAAGTGTTTCCTTAGAAAACTATCTTCTGGTAAATGTTTTTCAAGAATCTTTGTTCCAAGTCCGTCAAACAACATAATTACAACATTCATATAGTCTTTAGCAATCAAATTATCTACATATGAATATGATGCATGGGTAGACTCTGCTCCATAATGCTTCAAAATAGAAGAGGCCAGCGATAAAAGGCTTTTATCATATTCAGGATACTTTATATGCATATATACCTCCTGCGTGTTAGATAATAATATTATTAACGATAATCCATAAATCCAATTATTATATATTATCACATTTACACTGCTGAAACCAAGTATAGCCGATATTTAATATGGTCATAATATGTTCATATTTAACTATGCAATATATGACAACATTTCAGATAATTTACATAATTAAGAATGCATATAATCATATTGTAATGCCTATAACACAAAATTTCTGCATTACTACTTCTATATTTGCTATAATCTATTCTTATCCTTTATATTTTTGTCATATAATATAAGAATTAATATCTTTACATTATGACATTGCTGTTATATAATCAATTGGGACATGGAGGAAGATATGGAGAATACATTAATAGATCTAGGCACAAAACTTAAGATATTGCGTGAGCAAAGCAGTTTTACTCAGAAAAATATAGCTGTTTTTCTGAATGTTGATCAGAGCTTGATATCAAAAATGGAAAATGGCGAGAGGTCAATTCCTGTTGAGGTCCTTGAACAATTAGCATCGTTATATGGAGTAACTTTATCTTTTTTCGAGGAAGGTGAAAAAACTGTACATCCTACTACTATCGCATTAAGATCAGATGAAATAGACGAAAAAGTTTTTAAAACAATCAGTATTGTGAATAAAATAGCTTTAAATTGCAGTTTCATAACCTCTCTTCTCAAGGAGTATCAGCATAATGAATAAAATGGATTTGCTTCTAAAAGCAAACGACTTAAGAACTCGGTTTGGTGAAGACTTTAAATCCCCTGTTGATATTATGTCACTTGCTCATTCAATTGATAATTTAACCATTGTTTTATACCCAATGGGAGAACATTTAAGCGGTATGTGCATTAAAAGTAATGATAACCCTGTTATAGCCATAAATTCCGGTATGTCCATGGGAAGACAACACTTTTCTATGGCTCATGAATTATTTCACCTTTATTACGATAAGAGCACAACATCAATTTGCTCAAAAAAAATAGGATATGGAAAAGAAATAGAAAAACAAGCAGATCAGTTTGCTTCATATTTCTTAATTCCCCCTAATGCATTGAAAGATAAAATAAAACAGTTAAAGATAGATCGGGAAAGAACTCTTTCTATAGAGGATATAGTAAAGATTGAACAATACTTTATGGTGAGCAGACAAGCTATTCTTTTCAGACTGATTGAAGATAACGAAATTTCCATTCATGATGTTGAGGAAATGAAACAAAATGTCATTCAATCTGCTACATGTTTTGGTTATAGCGATACACTATACAAACCCCTTCCTGAATCAAAACAGTATATGACATACGGATATCTGATTAAGCAGACTAATGAGGCATATAAAAGCAAACTAATATCTACAGGTAAGTATAACGAGATTCTTCTTTCAGCATTTAGAGCTGATATCGTATATGGCACTGAAGAAGAGGAAGGAGAAATTGTTGACTGATTATATTTTCTTTGACACTGATTGCTTATCTTCATTTCTATGGGTTAATAATCAGAACTTTCTGGTAAAACTATATTCAGGTAGAATATATATACCAATGCAGGTATATAATGAACTTTCAAATCCTTGCGTTTTGCATCTCAAAGCAAAAATAGACGATATTTTATCCAAGAATCACGCGAAACAAATAAGCATTAATACTGGTACAACAGAATATTCTCTTTATTATCAGCTAACGGAAAAACCAGCCAAAGGGAAATATGCAATAGGTAAGGGAGAAGCTTCTGCATTAGTTTTAGCAAAAAAATATAACGGAACAATTGCAAGCAATAACCTAAGTGATATATCAACATATATTTACGATTTCGACATAAAACACTTAACTACTGCAGACATCCTGTATGATGCATTAATAAGTAATTATATAACAGAAGATGAAGGAAATAAGATATGGAATGCTATGCAGAAAAAAAGGTTCAAATTGGGAGATTTATCTTTTACTGAACATATAAACAATCAAAGAATAACTAACACTTGACCCCTCCCTTTTCTCAAAATCTTATTAAAATACCTTTCATATGTGTTACTATTAATATCAGATGAACATTCAGGAGGAACATTTATGAAATATGATTTTCCAAATAAGGTTGATTTTACGCCTTTTAAGAATAATGCCACACAGGTTTGTCTATACAAACCATTAAAAGATGTTAAAGGTTATCAAAGCCTTCATCTTTTGGAAGATGATAAGAGGATTATAAAGAACCCTCATAAAGGGTGGTACTGGCATTATATAGATAACAGTTTTAAAAGAGGACAGTACAGGGATTTACATAATTCAAACGACCATCTTGAAGATTTTCCAGGTCTAAATCATCTTTACCTCCGTTTTGACTGGGGAGATATCGAAATTGAGGATGGAGTATATGACTGGTCATATATAGATTCAATAATGAATCAATGGGGGAGTTACGGTTATCATTTTGCTTTACGGATATGTACATACGAGGGAAATGCACAGATACCATTTGCAACACCTAAATTCGTATATGAAAAGGGAGCTCGTTGCTACAGTTTGTCAAACGGAAACTTAGAACCAGATTACAATGACCCAATCTTTCTTTTTTATCTTGAAAGATTTCTTGCTAAAGCAGGAGAGAAATTCAATAATAATCATCTTATTGAAACAATAGATGTAGGGTCTTTTGGTACCTGGGGCGAAGGGCATACTGCTGCAGGCACAAATATCCAGTATAGCGCTGATGTGATAATAAAGCACATGGAACTTCATTCAAAATATTTCCCGAACAAATTTGTCATGTTCAATGATGATTTTGTAAATTCCTGCTGGGAAAGAGGAATTGATGAAAATATAAGGATCATTAATCGTGCAGCTGAACTGAAAATGGGAATTGATGATGATTCTGTGCAGGTAAGCTGTTATTCCAGAGACTGTGGGTATACCTCATTACGAAGCCCTTGGATTTTTGACTACTTTAATAAACATGCTCCTGTAACTTTGGAGCTTGAACATTATGTATTAGTAAGTGAAGATAATTTAAAATCAGGATTCCCATTTATTGAAGCAATGAGACAGACTAAAGCGACTTTTGCAGGATTCCATGGATACCCAAGACCATGGTTAGAGCAGAACAGATACATGACAGAATATGCAGCCAACAGACTGGGCTACTGGTACTTTATAAACGGAATCACAGTTAATAATGGGAATGATATAAAAACAGATAAAGATAATGAGGTCACTTTGTTTATAGAAAACAGAGGATTCGCTCCTGCATATCATAAATATGACCTGAAGATAGCCCTTGTAAATCAGAACAAATCATATATATATCCAACTGACGCTGACAACACAGAGTGGCTTGAAAATAGAGAAACAGAAGTCAAACTTGCTATACATCCTATAGATATCCCAAAAGGTGATTATAAGCTTGCTGTCGGATTATTTGAAAATGACACACCTGTTGAGTTCGGACTTAAAAAGGAAGTTTATGACGAATATGGCTATGCACATATTAGTAGTGTAAGGGTTATATAGTGTAGAAAACCTGTCATTTACAGACAGGTTTATTAAATACTAATCTTCAAAAACATATTACCTGATTATATAAGCCAGTCAATCAGATTAATCGATTTTATACCATCATAGGATTCATCCAGTCCTGTATCCAGTGAAAGGACTATCTTTTCATAATTATCATTTATTTTTTGCAAAGGAACAAGTTCTCTATGACGAACATCTTCGTTTGTCATGGATTCTGTTACTTGAATATAAAGTTTATCATCAGTTTTTGTAGCGATGAAATCCACTTCAGATTTGTCTACTTTACCTATTGCCACATCGTAACCTCTGCGTATTAATTCTAGGTAAACTACATTTTCCAAAGCATGACCGCTATCGCGATTTCTTAATCCCAACAGATAGTTGCGCAAGCCTATATCTACAATATAGTATTTACCAAGCGTTTGTAAAAATTCTTTCCCCTTGATATCAAATCGCTTGATATCATAAAAGAAATACGACTCAAGCAATGTATTTACATATGCCTGTACGGTATGAGCGCTAGGAGCTCCTTTTCGCTTACTATCATCAAGTAATCCTTCATTGATTAAAATATTACCAATAGATGAAACAGAAATATTGCTGCCAATATTATCTGCAAGAAATAAAATAATTTTTCTTAGTAAGATTGGATCAGCAATCTGCCTCTGGCCTCTACGTTTTTCTCGTTCTAATATATCGCGAATTACAACTGTTGAATAAATACCATCTAACAGAACCATTGCTTTTTCAATATCTAGACCTACATCTGCTATCCCAGGCATTCCCCCAAAACGCATATAGGTATTAAAGAGTTCCTTTAGTTCATAAAGTTCCCCGGATTTATAAAAAACTCGCTTACGTGTACCCCCTATTGCGCTTATTGTTTCTTTAACTTCAAAATCATGGAAGTAAAGAAACTCGCTGAAAGATAGCGGCAGCATCTTTATTTCCACATATCTACCAGAAAGATAAGTAGAATATTCTGAAGATAATAAGTGAGCATTTGAACCAGTAACATATATATCACAGTTAAAGTCTACGCGAAATGCATTGATAGTGTCTTCCCATCCGGTGATGCGTTGCAATTCATCAAAGAATAAATACATCCGTCTTCCAGAAATAACTCGCTGTTTTACGTAATAGTATAGTTCATCAGCAGTCATTTTCTTGAATTCGTAGGATTCAAAATTCATCTCTATAATTTGATTATCTTCAATTCCAGTTTCGCTCAAATGTGCTGCCATAAGTTTTAGTAAACTCGATTTACCGCAACGACGTATGCCAGTTACCACTTTTACAGGTTCTGTATCCTGAAAGGCAATGATTTTATTTAGATATAAATCTCTTCTCTTTAAATTATGAGTATCAATCATGGCAATACATCTCCTTTTATGCAAATCATAGCACAAACTCATATAAATTACAAGTTTGTGCTATTGATTGCAATAACTTACGCTTTTTCTTGATTTTATGCTATTAATAGCAAATATTTGAATGATTCTTGCTTGTTCCTTTTCAGAAAACTCTTCAACAGCTTCATACTTCTCTATATGGGTACTTCTGTATAAATATTAGATTTTTAAGAATTTTACTTTTATTATCCTGTATCTTTTCTTATATCAGCTTTATTACATCTTACGCTTTTTCTTCTTTTTCAAATACATCAATGAATCTGCTTGGTGCATTACCTTTTTAATATCTTCTTCTGGCGATCTGACTATTGATGCTCCTGATGAAAAGCTCATATTGCATCCGTTAATATTAACGCCTTTCTTTTCTGCTTTATCCATATATGCCAGGCATTCGTCAAGTTCTGTTCCAGGTATTGCTATTAGGAATTCATCTCCTCCGGATCTGAATATTTTCGCTTTTTCTGGGAAACTTTCCTTTAGAACAACACCTGTCATTTTTATAAACTCATCACCTGTAATATGCCCATATGTATCATTAATTTCTTTCAGTCTGTCACAGTCAGTTATGACTATTCCAATGGGAAACTGCTCTGAAGGCAATACTTCTGACATCCAGCGCATCATTGAATCACGGTTACCAAGCCCTGTAAGCATATCTGTATTTGCTCTTTTTTTTATTTCCATTTCCATTAATACTTTGTCTGTAACATCGTTTATAAGGCCGACTATACCAATTATTTCGTTATTCTTATCTCTTACAGGGCGTTTTATAATCTCGAGATATTCCGTTATTCCATCTTGGTTAATTTCGATGACATACTCAGTACCACGTCCTGTTTTAAGGATTTTCTTGTCTTCCTCGTATGCTTTTCTGGCATTTTCTTTATCAACACGGACTTCAAGATCTGTTTTACCTCTTATGGTCCAGTCATCACTCTCATCCGTTTTTAAATGTCTCCAATATTGAGTGCAAAAAACATATCTGCATTCAGTATCCTTAAAGAAAATATTTGAAGGAAGATCCTTCAATATATGCTCAATGAAATCCACATCATAAATAAAGTTTCCTTTGCGGTTCTTTTTCATAAAAGCCCTCCTTTTGGTCACTTTATTACTTACCATAATAGTAATTATTAATTACTTTGTCAATTCTTGTACACCCTGATCTCATAAGCTAGATGAAACCATTAAAAAAGGAGGTTGATATTTAATCATTCCTCCATTTTTGCTTATTTATTTTATTTTTTATCTAGCATTATTTTCCATGAATTTCTTTAATACAGTTGCTATCTGCCCTCTGGATATGTTCCCCTTTAAATTAAGGCTTCCATCGTTGCTGTTTAACAGTCCTTCTGCAACAGCCCAGCTTACAGATGTAAGCGCCCAGTCAGAAGGTTTGTCTGTATAAGATGATAGGTCTCCTGTTTTAGTAACATCATATTCCTTGTAAGTAGCATAGCGATATAAGATTGCTGCCATCTGTTCACGGGTAAGAGTATCATTCGGATGAAATTTTCCATCATAACCATTAACAATATTCTTATCTGCTGCCCATAATACCGCATTTGTATACCACATACCTTCAGCAACATCAGTAAACAGCAAAGTCTTTTCTGTTACAGGCTCTTCTTCAATCCTGTAAAGAATTGTTACAATCATTCCACGAGTGAGAATTGCATCAGGACCGAACTCTGTTAAACTGACTCCCTGCATAAGATTGTTATTGGCAACAAACTTAATTGCATCGTAATATGTATTGTTTTCACCTATATCAGAATATGGATTTTCCCATACTGTTTTTACTCCGACAACATATTGTGAGAAATGAGGTACAGTAAAAGTTGCAAGTCTTGTTTTATCATTGTATATACATGGGATTTCTGTCATTATACCGTCACTGGCAAGATACCAGACAGTTACCTGGTCTGCAGTCTCTGCCTCTTTAAGTTCATATGGTAATGATACTGTGACCGAACCTCTAAAATTCGTTATTACTTTTCCTCCTGAAGAAACTGTCAAAGTGAAGACCTGCTTACCGGGAAAATTATCCTGATAATTCGAAGAGACATCCTTAATCTCAAATCTCACATGACCTGATGTCTGTTCATCTATTCCTTTTAGAGCATCAGTGTCAAATATGAGTTTTGCAAATTTATCCCCATTAACTGTAAGAGTTTTTCTTTTCAATATTAGCTCATCAAGATTTGATGCTATACAGCTGTCGCCGTTATGAATTATAGTAACAAGTTCTGGTGGAGTATATGTGTTTACAGGAGGTACATATGCTGTAATAGTAATACTTTGATTTAATCCTTTTGGTGCAGTACCAGCTTGAGCTTTATAACGCACTAAGACTGTTCCTGAAGAAAGGCTTGTGACATCATTTCCGTCTCCATTAACCCATGTTGCTCCATTATCAGTGGAATACTGCATAGTTGCAGTAATTCCAGAAATAACTCCAGTTGCTGAACTTGCAGAGGGTTGTGTTACAGAACAGGCAGGTGCTGTTGGTCTTGCTGACAGTATAATGCTCTGTGGAAGGCTGTCAGAAGTAGTAGTCATATTACCTACCTTTACAAGAGATATTGCTGTACCGAACCACTCACTAGAAATTGCAATTTCACCATTTGCGTTTGATGTAACATTACCGCTATTTAAAAGATAAGCTGCATTAGGGTTTAAACCTGTTAAACATTCGCTTATATAGTCAACAATTGCATTAGGTGTGTTCTCTCTTACAATGCCATATTCATTTATTACTAATATCTGATTTTCTGAAGCTAATATAGTACCAGCAGCTTTTGCACGAACATGATATGTTCCATCTGTTAGGCCTGTTATGTCGCTTCCTGTCCCGCTTGTCCATACAGTATCTGTTGAAAGCTTATACTCCATCGCTGATGTGACCCCTATAAGTTTACC
>ERZ795048.4203-NODE-4203-length-10123-cov-5.485499_pt1 | contig 10123 bp, 7 predicted proteins | sample MGYA00375132_ERZ795048 | MGnify/ENA primary metagenome ERZ795048 (study PRJEB30177, sample SAMN05720225) | activated sludge metagenome | isolation source: Anaerobic digester | place: Hong Kong | collected 2014-12-17 ...
CGTAGAGATCACAGATGTTCAGCATACAGGTACAACTCATCACACGCAAACAACTACTTACAAGGATGGAAGCAGATCTGTGAACAAAAGTACAACGAAAAAGTATCTTGTCACATATCACTGTGTAAAATGCGATAAATCCTGGCAGAATGAGGAATTTTACTCAGGGTCAGGACATACATAGAATGTAAAATAAAAAAGGCAGGAATTAAAACTGCCTTTTTTATCTAACCTTATTTCTCCAGATATTCCCGTATCATCTCAGAAGTCACATTTTCAACCGGAGCTTTTCTGTTTTCTTCCGTGCTGGCAATTACATAGTAGAACATTTTATTACCTATGTAAGGTATTGTCCATGAAGTTCCGTCGAATGTACCGAAAACGGTCAGATCACTGAAATCTGAAAAAGGTTTATATGATGCAAATATCTTATAAGAGGAAGCCTCTTCAACAGGTGTCCACGAAATAGTCAATTCAGCTTCGTTTCCCGAAATTGTAATGTCCTGAGGTATTCCCAGAGGATATAATGTCTGCCATGCAAGATAAGGATAGCCTCCATTTAAATCAGGATCGATATTCCAGACAGGTGTTGCGAAATCCCAGTTGGCATAAGTGGAGAGATCTTGCATTTCTGATGTGAATTTCATTGTTCCGCCCGCACTGACAGTTTGTCGTGAAGATTCAAGATCCCAAAAGCAGTTAGAGATATTTACTGGTCCTGCCTGATATCCCAATAATCCTCCAACATCTAGATCCCCTGTTACATATCCTGCAGAATAGCAATTTATTATAGATATATCTTCCGAGCTGCTTGAGGCAATACCAATTAATCCACCTGAAACATTTTTACCGTACACTGAAGATAGAGAGTAGCTGTCTGTTATACTTCCGAATTCTGAGTATTCTCCTACCAATCCTCCTGATAAAGAACCCATCGATGTTACAGTTCCAGTGCTGAAACATTGATCGATAAAACCGCTGTTTTGTCCGGCCAGACCTCCGGTTCTTGTATATCCTTCAACAATGCATGAAGCTGAAGACATTTGTATATTACCATTATTACACCCGACCAGACCTCCTGCTTGATCACCTGATGCTGTCACAGTTCCTGATGTATTACATCCCCATACAATTGTAGAATATAATATACCTGCCAGTATTCCTGTATTATCCCCTCCGCTAACTTGTGCATCTACAATATTAATATTACTTAAGGTTACGCTATTTGCGACTCCGAATAATCCGCACGGTGTGGTTGAATTGTTTATATATAGTCCGGTAATTGTATGTCTATCACCATCGAGATCACCAAAGAAATTCAGCGAATCAGTACCTAGAGGTATGAATCCAGCCCCGTCATTCCAGCCGGTTGTTGCGGATGCATCTATATCGGTCGATAAAATGAAACTATAAGTTTTATAGAATCTCATCATATCCAGATCTGTCAGATCAGAAACAATATACGGATGCGACGAATCACCCCAGCCTGAATATGCGAAAAGCTCTTCCCGTTCAAGGAATGGATATCCGTTATTGATCTCAGGAGTTATCATCCACATATTCTCCCAGTCCCAGTTATTGAATGAATACATACAATGCATCTGTGCTGTAGTTTTACCGATACCACCCGCGGATGAAGTTTCACCGCTTGTATCTATATCCCAAAAGCAGTCTGTAAAGCTGTTGCCGGATCCTTCAAAACCTATCAGACCTCCTCCCGAAACCGGACAGTCAACTGATCCTGTTGAGTAACAATGTGTTACAACAGAGTTCAATGTATATCCTATAAATCCTCCTGAATTTGAACCGGCAGAAACAGATCCTGAGCTGTAGCTGTATATAATTTCAGAATTGTCACAATAACCTATTAGTCCGCCTGAATTGAGATCAGAGATCACATTAGCTGACGAAATACATTGAGTTATATTACTATTCTCAATTAATCCGGCTAGTCCTCCGGTATTATTTGTACCTGTTACAGTTCCATAAGTGCTGCAGCTTTCTATTGTAGTAGAATCATGGCATCTTCCGACCAGACCTCCTGTATATTTCCCTGTTCCGGTCACAGAAACATCTGTGATGCAACTTGATATATTTGAATTTTCAGATCTGCCGATAAGACCGCCGCATGCAAAATCTCCGTTTATGTTCCCTGAGACACTGCATCCGGTTACACTTGTGGAATCAGAGTATGCGAGCAGTACTGCGTTCTTATCGTTTCCTGAAACAGATGCTCCAGTCATTATGATATCCTTGAATTCTGCACCAAGTGAATAACCGAACAGAGCATTATAATCTTCAGTAGGTCTGTTTATAGTTATATTTGAGACAGTGTGACCATTGCCGTCGTAAGTACCTGTAAAAAATTCAGTACCGTTACCGATAGGTTCCCAGCCTTTATCTTCATTCCATGGAGATATACCCAGATCAATATCCGCAGTCTGTATGAAATTATAATTTTTCCAGTCTCTGACAATATCCAGTTCAAAGGCTTCATCTACAAGGAAAGGGTCATCAGTTGTTCCGCTTCCTTCGGTAATAACAGGTATAAAGAAAGGCTGGAACGGATAACCGTTATTCTTATCAGAGAACATAAACCATATTGGATCGGCATCAAACCAGTTATTGTATGATGATCTGAGCATCATATCTGCCGTAGTTCTGCCTATTCCTCCAGCAGATGTCATCATTCCGCTGGTATCGGTATCCCAGTAAGAATTAATTATTGTCAAATTATTGTTTTCTGCAATGAATCCACCTCCCGCCACTGTGGGATTATTCACCATTCCTGTACTATAACAGGCTTCGATCATCGAATCGAAACCCTGACCTAAAAATCCTCCCGGCATATAATTAGAAGTTACACTGCCGGTAGACCATGAAAAATTTATCTCAGAATTCAAATCTATCTTACCAACAAAACCTCCGCAGGCAGAACCTGTACCGGTAATATCAGCACTGCTTACGGATTCGTAAAAATGTTCATCAACACCCCAGCCTGATATACCTCCTAAAGTATCACCACCGTCCACATTTCCTGATACTCGACACTGAATTACAGATCCACTCTTGCAGTATGCAGTTATTCCTCCAGCTTTGGATATGGCAGTAATACTGATATCAACACTGCAGTTTGAAATAGTATCTGTATCTGAATAAGCAGATATTCCTGCAACATAATTTTCACCGTATATTGTTCCTGATATATGACAATTACTGATGGCTGTACCTTCAGAATATCCTGCAAGAATACCTGATGAATAATTTCCGGTCACATCAGCATTAGAAATATTTATGTTTTTCAGAACAGCATTGTAAGTATGAGCAAAAAGTCCTGTCCCGAATGAGGAAGGATGATCATAACATAAACTGTCAATAGTATATCCGTCTCCGTCAAAAGTACCTGTGAATGGAGTTGTTTCAGTTCCGAATCCTGTAAGACCGGCACCACTGTTTAAAAGCATTGTTCCTGAGGCATCAATATCTGCCGTCTGCAAATAATGACTGTCCCATCTTAAAGAATCAGCATCGATCCATTCCAGATTTTCAAGAGAGGAAATAAGGTAGGGATCCGCTTCAGAACCTGATCCGTCAGGCTGAACAGGTGTTGCATTTAATATCAGTAATGTAATTAACGTGATCAAAATTGTAACTTTTCTCATTATACATTCCTTAAAACTATTTATTCATTATTTTTTCGAAAGTAATAATTTAAAGCTGACTTATCAAGATTTTTATTTAGAAGTTTTTTACATCGTTCATCATTTACTTAAAATACTCTTTGCAAAATCAGAAGACTTAAGATATATTAATGTCAAAAGAGCCTGTTATAGGGAAGATGTAAAACAGTTTATACCACTGAACAGGTTTACCTTTTGATTATAAAAATACAGGAGCAATTATGACCAATCAAAATTCAGAAAGGAACTGGAGAGAGGAAATTGAAGGTATCTATAATTCCTTTTCGGTAAAAGTAGAAGGAGCGGATTTTCCCGGAGGTAAAAAAGAAACGGAAGCGGCTCAGGAAAAACTGGACGGGATGAAAAGAGAGTTCAAAGGTGACTCAGAATTCGAAGAACAGGCGTCAATTTTGCAGAAAGAGCTGGATTACAGTACAAAAAGACATTTTTACGGGCCGAAATTTCTTCTGATTGGCGTATTGATAGGGATATTTGTTGTGTTTTATATGTCTAGCAAAGCTGATAAAAAGGCGGACAATATGCTGATAGACGATGCTGAAAGTATCCAACTGGATAAGATCAGGAATCTTGAGAATAGAGTAGGATCAAATGAAGATCAGATAGAAATTTCACAGAACTATCTTTCTGATTTGAATAAAGAGATAGAAGGCTATAAAGAAGGCGAGATGACGAATCAGATAAAAGAGAGGATTGGTGAAAGAGAGAAAATTATAGCTAAAACTGAGAAAGATATTGCAATGATGAAAGCGGATATAGAAAAGTACAAAGAGGACATTGATGAATTAAAATCAATGACTGCAGAGGAATACAGGGATTTTAAACAGGAACAGGAAAAAGAAGTTGCAGGGATGGCATCGGATTACGGCTGGCGTACAATATTGTGGTTTCTTGTAATGATCGCAGCAAGTTTCGTTCCTGGCTACACAATAAATAAGCGTGAATCAAAAAGAACTTCATCCGGCAATCAATTCCTTGCAATGGTTTTCATGATAATGGGAAGCGGACAGACAATCAGATACAGAAGAGCTGACGGAACGACATATGATGATAATTCGGGACATCTCGGAGCATTTGCTGCAGGTATAGCTCTAATGGTCGCTTCAATAATTGTGATAGTGATAATGCTTCCTTATGTTGCTGCATTTATGGTCGTAAGAAATATTGTTCTGCCTTATTTGTCATAATTAAAAATTTGAGATTAAGGATCTAATTATGAAAAAAACAATTTACCTGCTGATAATTAGTATTACATTCTTTCTAAATGCAGCGGAAGTAAAGACCGTTACATCTGTTGGATACGGGGAAACAACTGAAAAATCACTGGATAATGCCTTAAGAGAAGGACTGGCCAAAGTAGCCGGTATGTATATGTCTTCTTCTACTTTTGTAGAGAATTATCAGACTATAAACGATCAGATAACTTCCTTTTCAAACGGCTACATTGAGAAATATGATGTTGTTTCAACAAAAAAGGATGACGGAGGTTTAATAGAAACCTATGTGAAAATGGATGTAAAGACCGGGGTTCTGATCAAAAAACTGAAGGAACTTAACATTTCTACGATTTCATTCGCGGTTGATGAGCAGTTTGTAGAAAAAGATCTTAAAATGCAAAAAATAACAAAGGTAAACCAGGAGAAACTTGCCGAAGAATATAACAAGCAGATAGTTGAGCCTTTAAAATTGAATAAATCTCACTTCATTAAAATTAATAATTTTAAAGCTTACGAGATCACTGATATTCCGAAAACGCATTACGGAGGTCAAGTTAAGATCAAAGATATTAATTCAGGTGAAGAGGAAGAATTTGAGCATCATATTTTTTTGCATGAGGATAGTAAATATGACTTCATGGATGAATATTATGTCCTTAAGGCTAATTACGAATACGGTATAACGGATGACTATTATAGTAACTGTGTCAGCTTTATGGATGCTGCTTTTAAGAAAATTGAAGGCAGTATGAAAGTTGAAGATCTCGATGGGAATGATAAGATAATAGTTTCAAATGTTTCCAGTTTAATGAAGACCGGTGTCCCAGATAATGTATATCAGCTTGATGGTAGGACTTTGAACAAGCTGAAGAAGTATTTTCATAAGAACAGAAATAACAGTTCTTACAAACTGAATTACAAATTCACTGCATATGATAAAAAAGGTTTTCCTCTGACAGATTTCAATTTCATTGGGAGCAGAGATATCAGCGATAAAAATAATATTATGGCATTTTACGGAGCCTCAGAGCCAAGGAACATTCCTATGCCGTATTATAAAAAGAGAATGCTTTTAAATGATGAAAGATACGATCTTCAGCAAAAAGAAACTCTATGCAGAGGAGTTTTAGTGACAACATCGAGAAAAGATCTTGGGAATTCAACTTTCAACGATAACGGTATTTTTTATATTCTTAATGAAGATTACGGAATTAACTTCAATGTTTATATGGTAGTTCCGAAAACAATGATAACCAATATTGCTGAGATCAAAGGGGAATTGATTACGGAATAGTATTTTGGTTTGTATTTCTATATTGAACGGCTAAATTCTTAACTATGGCTTGCGATTTCTGCTAACGGTCATGGAAAAAAGCTCACTAGATCAAATATAACTCGGGTCAAGTCATTTTTCCAATGTTGTGTGAAGTATTTAATTTTTCTCAAAGAATCGAAGAAAAGTACCATGTATTGTGGAATCATTTGAAGTCCACTCTGTGGAACCTAATAATGCATATAAATTATTCCCAGTATCAATAGTGCTAACAAACCTATCATCAGTTGTAGTCCAATCTACTTTATAACTCCATTCCAAATCAAAATCTGAATCTGAATCTAATTTAATAATCCAATCATGATCTGTAGCTAGTAAGTCTCCATCGTCTGTAAAGTTGTTATTATAATATCCATTAAAACTTTCTAACTGATCATAAGAACGAAGAGAATAGAATGATTGATTATAAGAAGGAAATGAATATAGGAAAGTAAAATCATCATTATCCAAAGCATCGTAACGTCCAAAAATATAATGTGTGTAATCTACAAAAAAAATACTAGCAGCTTTACAATTGAGATCATAAAAATTTCCATATTCGTAACTACCTTCATTTGAAATCCTAATCTTAACTAAATTAGTTGTAAACGCTCCATAAATAATATTGATATCATTTTCTGGAGATATTGAGAAATCGTAAATTTGTGATACTGGAAGATCAATATTAGGAACTTGATATCTAAAATAACCATTCCAAATTAAACTCCCATTCGAATCATACTTTTCTACAATAGCGTCTGCAGATCCTGTATGTCTAACATAAACTACTTCACCTAGATTGTTTTCTAATGCTTTTCGGAACAGCCACGAATCAATCGAATCTTTTTTCCAGATTAAATTACCGCTACTATCAGTTTTAGCTAAGAAACCACTAGGACCTGATGCACCTGTTCCACATAATATAAATCCTTTATCGGAAGCTTCTGTTAAATTGTCAATATAGAACCCACTACCATAACCTACAATTGAATAGTATTTTTCCCATATTTTATTTCCATTTATATCTAGTTTCATAATACCGGGTTCACTATTGGATACTCCTAGTACAATGGAATTGTCAGACGCCTTAATCATCTTATGACCTATAAATGTCTGAAAAAGCTTTTGATCTACAATTGTAATTTCATCACTTTCTGCTTCGGTTGAATCAGAGCATGATATTAACAAAACTATGGTACTTACAATGATCAGTAATAATTTGAATCTCATTTTATTTTCTCCTTAAAATTAAATATTTCACACAACGGTCATGGCAAAAAGCAGTGGGTTCAAATCGAGAATAGTGTCCAAGTAACCCATTGATATTTTGCCAATGTTAGCAGCTGTATGTAAAATAACTAAAATATCTTAAATATAAAAGTGTGTGTGTTAAAATAATTATCATATAGTTAAATAAAGACTTGTTTCATGGATTATAAACAAGTTTGAGGAGAAGAAAGAAACATTCTAAGCAGAATGTTTCTTTCTGTATTGTGAAGGGGTAATTCCGACTTTCTTCTTGAACATCCTTGAGAAATAAGGTGGATATTCAAATCCTCTTGCTGCCATTTCAGGACCATAGGTTGCCATAACCTGTCCTTTAACCTGTGGAAAAGGACTCGCGCTGACTATCGCTTTGTACTTCTTATTAGGGTCGAATCCTTCGGGAAGGTATAGATCACCTGCTAGATCTACACCAAATGACTTGAAAGTCACTTCATTTTTTCTTGCTTTTAAGTTTTCCATGTTGTACTCCTTTGCTGTCATTACTGCTGTTGTTACCAGCATTATTATTGTTGATAAAATTCTCAGTACTTTCATTTTGTTCCCTCCATTTAATTTTTCATTTTCGCTCTAGTAACAATTTAAACAATGAAAAGCTAGAAACTCTTATACTCAATTACATATTTGTTATACAATTTTACGTGATGGGAAAAAATGCTGTTGACAAACGATATTTTATGTTGTAAATTTGACCATTCGACCATAATACTCTTTTGGTCGAATGTTATAATACGAGGTATGGATTATGAAAGAGGAAATGACAATCTGAACGACTATTTCATAGTAAGACTGGAAAGAAAATTTATGCATGATAAATTAATTTTAGCTCCGGTCAGTGCTATGCTGGAAATCCCTGACTGGGATGATGTGAAAAATAATTATGGGATTGCTCTCGGCTCTGAAGTATCGTATTTTCCTTATGATGCGTTTGAAATTACTTTAGGTACATACATTCTGGACGGCAAGGGAGATTCCATATTCTCGAAAGTCAGAGAAAATGATGAAGCGTACATTAAGTTGATCTACAGCTTTTAGATATGTTTTAATAAAACTAACCGGATAATTATGTACAGTAAAATTCTTTCAACAGGGTCATACCTACCCGAAAAAATATTGACAAACAATGATCTCGCTGAGTTAGTTGATACAAGCGATGAATGGATCAGGAAAAGAAGTGGAATCAATCAGAGACATATTATAGCAGAGAATGAAACAAATTCTGATCTTGCAGCAAAGGCAGCTGAAAATGCTTTAAAGTCGGCAAATTTAAGTCCTGAAGAAATTGATCTGATAATTGTAGCAACCTTTACCGGAGATAAACTTCTGCCTTCTACTGCTACGATCGTTCAAAAGAAAATTAATGCTGTAAATGCTGCCGCATTTGATTTAAATGCAGCATGTACCGGTTTTATATATGCTCTAACTGTTGGAGATCAGTTCATAAAATCCGGTTTCTATAAAAATGTATTAGTGATCGGTTCTGAAGCTTTAACCCGTTTCACAAACTGGAAAGACCGTGGAACCTGTATTTTATTCGGGGACGGAGCCGGTGCTGTTGTTCTTACCCGGGATGCCAATGCTGATTCAGGGATACAACACAGCTGTTTAAATGCAGACGGTTCTAAACCAACAGAATGGCTTGAAATTCCTGCGGGAGGATCATCAAAACAACCTAGTCATAGATCAGTAATTGAAAATGAACATTACATGAGAATGAACGGGAAGGAAATATATAAATTCGCATCTAAGATCATTGTTGAATCAATTAATGAAATTCTTATGAAATCCGATTTTTGCATAGGTGATATTGATTATATAATTCCTCATCAGGCTAATATTAGAATTATCGAATCAGCTGCTGATAAGCTGTGCATACCGATGGAAAGATTCATAGTGAACATTGATCAGTGTGCCAATACATCTGCTGCATCAGTTCCTATAGCATTAGATCAGGCAGTCAGAAGCGGTAAATTGAAGAAAAATGATAAGATCATCTTAGTTGCTTTTGGAGGAGGATTGACCTGGGGAAGTACGCTGATTGTGATTTAAATTAAATAATCATAGAGAAGAACAATTTGTCTTAAAGTGAAAAACTTGACATGAGAGTGAAATCGGTGTAAATTTCGACTAAAAGACGAAAATAGTCGAAAGAGATATTGTGAAAGATAAACTCAGAATAAGTAGGGATATATATGACTGCAAAAAATAAAAAATCAATCGCACTGGTTCTTTCAAGCGGAGGCTCAAAAGGACTTGCACAGATCGGTGTTATTAATGAACTGGAGAGAGAAGGATTTGAAATTACTTCCATTTCAGGATCATCCATTGGATCAGTTATTGGCGGATTGTACGCAATGGGTAAATTAAAAGAATATACCGACTGGGTGAAAACTTTAGATAGGAGAGCAGTTTGGGGACTTTTGGATTTTACAGTATCAAAAAGCGGTTTGCTGAAAGGTGAGAAAGTTTTTGAAAAAATGAAAACCTTTATACCGGATGTTCCAATTGAAGATATGAATATTCCTTTTTCAGCTGTTGCTGCAGATATACTGAATGAAAAAGAAGTCGTTTTTACTTCAAGCAGTTACTACGATGCAGTAAGGGCATCAATA
>ERZ795048.4204-NODE-4204-length-10123-cov-5.196166_pt1 | contig 10123 bp, 6 predicted proteins | sample MGYA00375132_ERZ795048 | MGnify/ENA primary metagenome ERZ795048 (study PRJEB30177, sample SAMN05720225) | activated sludge metagenome | isolation source: Anaerobic digester | place: Hong Kong | collected 2014-12-17 ...
GGGGCACTGACCCTGCTAATGGGGGCCAGGGCCAGCCGGGACCTTGTAAGGCCGGGAAGTGAGAAAACAACGATCGAGGCCCTGTTCAGCATTGAAGACAGGGAAATGGTTCTCCGAAGGGAGATCTTCCCTTCCGGATCGAACCGGTGCTACATTGACGGCAAGCTCGCAACCGTTGCCGGTCTGGCGGAGATATCGTCTGAAATGATCCACATCTACGGGCAGCATGAGTATCAGGATCTTCTCAATCCCTCTCAGCATATGGCAATCCTGGAAGAACTAGCAGGTATCGACCGGGAAAGGATCTACAAATCCTATGAGGATTTCAGACGTGCCCATGACAGGCTCGTAAGTCTCAGGGAAAAGATTGAACAGTACAGGCTTGATAAAGAGGATCTTACCTATACTGTCAATGAACTGCGATCGATTGATATCAGAGAAGGCCTTGAGCAGAGTCTCACCGAGGAGCTTGAGCTCGCCTGCCGTGCCGCGGAGCTGAAAAGGTCGGCTCTTCTCGCAGATGATATTCTCTATTCAGGAAACACTTCGGTTATTGACCTGGCAGCTCAGGCTCATGAACAGATCTCCAGAATAACGTCGATCGACAGGCGTCTGGAGGACCTTTGCGGATCCCTTAAAGGGGTCATTGCCCAGGTTGAAGATATCAGCATGGGACTCAGGGAGCGGATAGCCACGTATGAATATGACCCGGAAGGCATTGAGACACTCGAACAGCAGCTGCACATGATTCAGGATCTCAAGAAAAAGCACAGGACCGACGAGCCGGGCCTCATTGATTTGAGGGAGGAACTCATACAAAGGCTCGACCTGACCCAGGAATCGGACTCGATGATCGCAGAAGCGGTAAAAGATGTCGATGCAGCAAAAGACCGATATGTACAGGGCCTCAGAGAGCATCTTCTCGGGCGAAAAACCTTTGCCGGGTCATTCATCGGCCGGATAAACAGCGACCTGAAGGAACTGGGAATGCCCGGAACCCTGTTCGAGGTTCAGCAGGCAGACACGCAACAGCTTGAAGAAGCAGTCTATGATTCCAGGGGTAACATTGTGCCGCCCGGAGATCTCCTCAAGGGAGAGTTTCTTATCTCCACCAATGTGGGTCATAAGCTGCTGCCGCTTTACAAGATAGCTTCCGGGGGAGAGCTGAGCCGAATCATGCTTGCAATAAAAGTGCAGCAAAAGACCTCGAAGGACTGCACCCTGCTGTTCGACGAGATCGATTCCGGGATAAGCGGCCAGACGGCGTTCATGATTGCAAACCGTCTCAAGAAGATATCAGAGGGGTCCCAGGCCATTGTGGTCACGCATCTCCATCAGGTGGCATCTCTTGCAGACAATCATCTTGTCATAACAAAGAGTGTCAGCGCCGATCATACCGTTTCCCATGTTCGGAAGGTCGCTGACATGGAACGGGTTATGGAACTGGCACGAATGATCGGAGGTGAGTTCCCGAGCTCAACGGTTATTGAACATGCAAAAGAACTGGTGGAGAATCATGAGGGCAGGGCTAGTTCCTATTGAAGCAACACGATAGGGTTTTTAGGTTTGACTTTTTATCCTGCCAGTGATGTATGTATACAAATCTTATTGGACTATATGCCATGATACGAAAAGTATTGGTTAATGAGGTACCTGATATCAAAAGACTGGTCGATCCTTTTGTGAATGAGGGATTGATCCTGCCGAAGTCTCTCCTGTCTCTTTACACCTCTGTCCGCGATTTCTGGATCATGATCGACGATAATGATCCTGATCAGATACTGGGCTGCTGCGCCCTTCAGGTATCATGGGTCGATATCGCAGAGATAAGGACCCTGGCAGTGAGAAAGGAGAGCCATGGAAACGGCATTGGGAGAAGCCTGGTGCAGGCCTGTATGGACGAGGCGGTAGAACTCGGCTTGAAGCAGTTGTTCACACTTACCTTTGTTCCTGAATTCTTCAAGAAACTCGGCTTCTCAGAGGTTGATAAATCAACACTGCCCAACAAGATCTGGGCTGACTGTATTCATTGTCGATTCTTTCCCGACTGCAGGGAAATTGCACTTACCTATCAATTATAATGAAAAAGGTTCTATACTATGGGGCTGGGGGATAAGATTGCAAAGGCCGTAAATCTCCTGAAAGCAAGGGCTATCAGGGATTTCGAGGTGTATGGAAGTGACGTCGACACCATACGTGCGGAATCAAAAGCATGTTCACCTGGTTTTCTCAACAGATCGAACGAATCAGGGATCAGCATAAGAATTCTCGATAAGGGATCGCTCGGCTTTGCCTACGGTCCTGAGGCATCCGAGGAACTCATCGATGCTGCGATAAGCTCTGCCAGGTATCAATTCAAGGATGCCTATAACCACATCCCCCCATACTATGAGAACTATACAACCATGGATCTTGTCGATCATGCTGTGGCTGATTTAAGGGCTGAGGATTGTATTTCACAGGCCATATCTCTTGAGAGAACGGCAAGGGAGAGTGATTCACGGGTTAAACAGGTACGAAAGGCATCATTTTCACGGTCCATTGCGAGCAGCCATATCGTGAACTCAAACGGTACAGACATTTCCTCGAAATCAACATTTGTATCATCCTCCATAATGGTTATGGTAAAGGATGGAGAGGACACCCAGTCCGGCTATGAGTTCGACCTCGGGCACTGTATGTCCGATATAAACATCGAAAGGACCGGAACACGTGCTGTAAGGAATGCAACAGACATGCTTTTTGCCAAGAAGATCCGGACCACAAGGATTCCGGTTGTCTTTGATAACAGCAGCACTGCACAGATGCTTGATTTCATTTCTGATGCCTTTGTGGGTGAGAATATCATAAAGGGGAAATCCTATCTGCGTGACAAGAGGGGGAAGACCTGTTTTTCAAGCATGATTACGATCACAGACAATCCGCTTGATGAACGTTCCACCAGTGCATGTCCTTATGACGGGGAAGGGTGCCCTTCCCGGAAGACGGTTCTGGTAGAAAAAGGCAATGTTTGCGGGTTCCTGTACGACAGCTACTGGGGAATGGCCGCAGACGAGCCATCTACGGGGAATTCGGTGAGGGGTGGATACAGATCGGTGCCGGTTGTGGGAATCAGGCATATGTGCCTGGAACCCGGCAGAGAAGACCTAACGCAAATAATGAGAGGGTTAAAGCAGTTATTGAAAATAACCGATATAATGGGTATGCATACTGCTAATCCGATAACAGGGGAGTTCTCCATAGGAGTAAACGGATTGCTTCTCGAGGAGAATTCTGTTTTGCATCCTGTGCGTGAGGCTGCTCTGGCGGGTAATATCTATGAGATGTTTTCCCGTGTAGGGGCAGTGGGCAATGATGTAAGGGAGTTCGGCCATATACTGTGTCCGTCTCTTCTTATCGAAGAGATGGACATAAGTTCACAATAAAAGGGCAGTTATGAAAGTACACTGGACAATACTGGTGGTCTCCGAAGAGAATGAGGGGATCAGAAAATTCAAGGTATCTGCTTTGAGTGTGACCCTTGCAGCCTTCATCGTTATAGGGCTTGCAGGGTTCTCAGGGTTTGCAGGCTATAAGCTCTACAACCTTAGAGGCGATATTACCCATATTGCATCGATAAAGGACAGGAACGAGGAACAGAGCAAGCAGATCGAGATCCTGTCCAGAAAGGTCGCTTCTCTTGATGAAGAAATGATCGTGCTTCGAGGGTTCAACCGGCATCTCTCTGGAATTGCAAAGATCGATCTGAACACCCCTGAGGAAATTATCGGTGTAGGGGGAGGGGGAGCCGATTCCCTTGTCTCCGGAAAAAATACCGATGTACTTACCGAGAAGATCCTGACCAGAAAGCTTCATTCTCACATCAAGCAGCTCAGTGACGATATCAGTATCGAGAAAGAGGTTTCAACCGAGCTTCTCGGAGAGATTGAAAGGCAGCGTTCTCTCCTTGCACATACCCCTTCTGCATGGCCGACTAGAGGATGGATAACCTCCCGCTTCGGATGGCGTGAATCGCCGTTTACCGGGAAAAGGGAGTTTCACAAGGGCATTGACATTGCATCAAGAAAAGGAACCCCGATATATGCACCTGCTGACGGGGTTATCACCTCCTACCGCAACAACGGTGCATACGGCAACTTTCTTGTGATCAACCACGGCTATGGGATTGTGACCAGATACGGTCATCTTATGGATTCAAATGATATAGAAGTCGGCATACGCGTTCAGAAAGGGGATAAGATCGCTTATCTGGGCAATACAGGGCGATCTACAGGCTCACATGTACATTATGAGGTTCTTATAAACGGGGTTCATGTCAATCCTCAAAGATACATGTTGAAATAGTCTCTTTGATATTCTATTTACAACAGATGTTTCCATATTAAGACAGGATCGGATATCTTTATGTACAATTGGCTTATCAAGATGGTAGGCAGTAAAAACGACCGTGATCTCAAGCGGTTGAATCCTATTGTCGACCAGATAAATTCCCTTGAGAATGAGATGAGGGCCAGGGACGACGCCTCTCTGAAGGCGATGACGCCATATTTCAGGGAGAAGCTCGATGCAGGGGCAGGTCTCGACAACATCCTGCCCGAGGCATTCGCCGCAGTCAGGGAGGTATCCCGAAGAACCCTGGGTATGAGGCCGTTCGACGTACAGCTTCTTGGCGGGATAATCCTCCATCAGGGCAGGATTGCCGAGATGAAGACAGGTGAAGGGAAGACCCTGGTCGCCACCATGCCTGTGTACCTCAATGCGCTCACCGGCAAAGGGGTGCATGTGGTTACGGTCAATGATTATCTTGCCAGACGAGACTCCCAATGGATGGGGGCCATTTATCGATTTCTCGGCCTCGATGTGGGGGTGATCGTCCACGGCCTCGATGATGCGCAGCGAAAGGCAAATTACCGTGCCGATATAACCTACGGGACGAACAACGAATTCGGATTCGATTATCTCAGAGATAACATGAAGTTTACCTTTGAAGACTATGTGCAGAGAGACTTCTACTATGCCATTGTCGATGAGGTTGACTCCATTCTGATTGATGAAGCACGGACTCCTTTGATCATTTCAGGTCCGGCAGAAGAATCCACCTCAAAGTATTACGATGCCAATAATGCCGTATTGCAGCTGTTACGGCATAAGAATGCAGAAGAGCTGTATGCGAAAGATGAGAAGGCCAATACGGTTGTGTATTCCGAAGAAGGGATCGAGATGCTGCAGCAGATCCTCTCAAAGCCGAACCTTTACGAGCCGTCTGAATTCGAGACCGTGCATCATCTCAACCAGGCGCTGCGCGCGCACAAGCTCTTTACCCGAGACAAGGATTATGTGGTCAATGAGGGAGAAGTCGTTATCGTGGATGAATTCACCGGCAGATTAATGCCGGGAAGAAGATACTCGGAGGGTCTCCACCAGGCACTCGAAGCAAAGGAAGGGGTGAAGGTGGCAAACGAGAACCAGACGCTGGCATCGATCACCTTCCAGAATTACTTCAGGATGTATGAAAAACTTGCAGGCATGACCGGTACCGCCGAAACAGAGGCGCTTGAGTTCAAGAACATCTACGGGCTTGATGTAATGGTAATGCCGACTAATAAGCCCATGATACGCAAGGACAACTCCGATGTTATCTACAAGACAGAGACCGAGAAGTATCGTGCCGTTGTCAAACAGATCATCAGCTGCCATGAAAAGGGGCAGCCGGTCCTTGTGGGAACCAGTTCCATAGAAAACTCGGAGAAGGTATCGAAGCTGCTCAAGAGAAAAGGTCTTCAGCATAATGTTCTCAATGCAAAGCATCACGAACGTGAGGCAGAGATCGTAGCGCAGGCTGGGAGACAAGGAGCGGTAACCATTGCTACCAATATGGCAGGAAGAGGAACGGATATCATGCTCGGCGGTAATCCGGATTTTCTCGCGCGGCAGTTCGCAGGCGGTGATGAAGACAAGTACACGGAAAGGATCGAGAAGTTCAGTCAGCAGTGCATAAAGGAGCATGAAGAGGTAATCTCTGCAGGGGGACTCTTTATCCTGGGAACGGAAAGACATGAGAGCAGACGAATCGATAACCAGCTCAGGGGACGTTCGGGAAGACAGGGCGATCCCGGAGAATCCCGCTTCTTTCTCAGCCTGGAAGACGACCTGCTTCGCATCTTCGGTTCGGAGAGGATATCAGCGATCATGGACAGGCTAGGTGTGGGCGAGGATGAGCCCATTGAACACAAGCTCATCTCACGGAGCATCGAGGGGGCACAGAAAAAGGTTGAGGGAAGGAATTTCGAGATACGCAAACACCTGCTTGAATACGACGATGTCATGAACAAGCAGCGAGATGTCATTTATACGCAGAGACGCAAGATCCTGTCTGAAGAAAACCTCAGAGATTATATAGAAGAGATCATCGACGAGCTGCTTGACGAGGTGCTCGAGGCGTATGTGCCGAAAAAAGGGCCACAGTCGGACTGGGATATGGAAGGCCTGAATCTCTGGGTCAGGAACACTTTTGATATAGAGCTTCAGTATACCCCCCAGAAGGGGCATACCTCAGAGCAGGTATATAATGCCCTGCGTCGGCAGATCCTTGATCAATACAACGAAAGAGAACAGGAATTCACACCGAATATCATGAGGATTGTGGAGAGACAGATCCTTCTGCTCACCCTTGATACCCTCTGGAAAGATCACCTTCTGTCCATGGATCATCTCAAGGACGGCATCAGTCTGCGCGGATACGGCCAGAAAAATCCCCTGCGTGAATACCAGAGGGAAGGATTTGACCTGTTTGTAAACACGCTTTCCAGGATACGTGAGCTCTCGTTGGAAAGACTTTTCAAGATCCAGATCCAGAAACAGGAGGATGTTGAGCGCATATCTCACCGGGAGCGAAAACAGAGGATGCAGCTCGGGCGTGGACCGTCTACGGAAAAACCTTCAACGGTAAGGCGTGCCGGAAAGAAAGTCGGGAGAAACGATCCCTGTCCCTGCGGTTCAGGAAAGAAATACAAGCAGTGTTGCGGAAAGACGCAATGATACCTCAAGGCTTTTCCTTTTCCGCAATCAATGCGGGTATAAAAGCCCCGGATCATAAGGGCCTTGATATGGGGCTCGTATATTGTAACAGAGATGCGAGCACAGCAGGTGTATTCACCTCGAATCAGATCAAGGCTGCTCCGGTACTCATCGGCATGGACCTGGTGAGGACAGGAAAATCCCGCTGCATTGTCGTCAATAGCGGCAATGCAAATGCCTGTACCGGAATCATTGGCATTGAAAATGCCCGAGCAGTGACTGCTGCCGTTGCACAAAGGCTCGGGGTAGGGAGCAGCGATGTCATCCCCATGTCCACCGGCGTGATCGGGATTCAGCTCCCTGTTTCGAGGATGCTCGATAAGACAGGTGAGCTCGTAGAAGGCCTTGGAAGCGATATCGAGGCATTTTCCCGGGCAATAATGACCACGGACACCTTTCCGAAGACGGCATTCAGGCAGGCCGGCAGTGCAAAAGTACTCGGATTTGCAAAGGGGGCCGGTATGATAGCCCCTGATATGGCGACAACACTCGCGATTGTGCTGACCGATGCTGTTATAGAGCCGCAACTGCTTGATAACATTATTAAATCATGCATTTCAGACACCTTCAATGCAATCACCATTGACGGAGACACCTCGACAAACGACACCCTGATTGCCCTTGCATCAGGCTATGTCCAGGAAGAATCAGCCCTGGTAGAAAAGGCGTTTCATGAGGTAATTCAAGAGCTTGCGATGATGATAGTACGGGATGGCGAGGGAGCGACCAAGGTGGTGGAGATATCGGTAACAGGTGCTGAGAATGATGCGGATGCAAAAGAGGTGGCAATGAGTGTCGCGAATTCTCTGCTGGTAAAGACAGCTCTTTTCGGCTGCGATCCAAACTGGGGAAGGATCATTGCCGCAGTCGGATACAGCAGCGTTCAGATTGAGCCACAGGAAATCGGGATACAAGTGAATGGGTATGCTGTTGTGAAAGACGGCATCGAGAATGCCGGATTTGACGAAGATAAACTTCACGAGATCCTGCAGAACAAAGAGATTTCGATCGATATAACCCTGGGCCCGGGTGACGGAAGGTTCAAGGCATTTACCACGGATCTGTCTTACCAGTATGTAGAGATCAATTCAGCATACCGTACCTAGAAAAACCTTACCTATCTAATTGGCCGATAATATATGTTATGTTAAATATTAAATCTTGACCTTCTCACCTGCCGGCATGCGGTTCTGTCGTTCGGATCTTTGCAGATGATGGCAGCGGAGATTCTTTCCCGGTTCTTTTCTCGTTCAAAGACCTTTGCTTCAATTATTGTCGATCACCCTTCTCTCAGACAATCGATAAAAAACCGATATAACCGTTGTCCGTTACTGAGTCAGGGTATACAATCCCCTTCTCCACCTTGGTGAAATGCGATACAGCGCAAATGGTGAAGACTTTTATTTCAATTATTTCAGATGGTTATGCTATAGCTGAATATCGCTAAATAGAACCTTCAATCGATCGTTGAATGATCTCATCCATGAGCAACTGTACCTTTTCCGGCAGACCTTCGATTCTTATATCCAGGAAACCCCTTATGATAAGGGAACGGGCCTGTTCTTCGGTGAGGCCTCGTGTCATGATGTAACTGAGTTCTTCGGCAGAAATCTTACCTACCGCAGCCTCATGCGAAAGATTGATATCCGGGTGCGATCCCTTGAGTTCCGGTATTGAATGAATGACCCCATGTTCGTTGAGCAGAAGCCCGCTGCATTCCATGTGACCGGAACTCCCCGGAACCTCGCCTGATATCATCTGCCTGGATATGACCGTACCCCCGTCAGAAACGACCCTGCTTATGATCTCTGCATTTGCATTTTCTCCCTCGAGTACGGCTTTTGACCCCGTATCGAAATAAGAGCCTTCTCTGGCATATATTATCGAGTAATATCGTGCACTTGCACCTCTTTTCACGTAAGCCGTGGGATACGTCACTATCTTTTTTACTGAGGTCATTGCTACATAATTGGAGATATACCGTGCATTTTCACCAACAGAAACCGCCCCTACAGGGAATACATCGATGGCGTCTCCCCAGTTGTGAATCATGGTATAGCCGAGGTGGGAATTCTTATCCAAGTAGGTCTCGGTAATACCAACATGCGTGCCGCCGACATCGCTGGAAGCGGTTGTACACCCGTTTACAATGTTAAGTTCAGCGCCTTCCTTGAGTTCTATGATATTATGGATAAGCTGTGTTGATCCGTGGGCGCCAAAGAGGAAAGCTGCCTGAAGGGGTTCCTGTATCCTTACCCCCTCTTCCGCCAGGACATAATAGCCGACAGGCTCACCCTTTGCAGCCATCTTCGTGATGTCATTCTTTTCAGGGCTTATCAACTTGAAGTAAAGGCGCTCCTTGACATGCGGAAACCTCACGAATGCATCGGCAAGGGACAATACCTGAAGACCCTTTATCTTGCTTGTCTGGTTGAGGACCGCATTATCCAGCACCATGAAACTGCCGCAGCTTGCAATACAGGAATCATACCCGATATCGGCAAGTCTGTTCTGATCGAGTTCTTCAATATTCATTGTACATCACCTGTTCTGATCTCCTGAAACTTATCGGCAAAGCATTCTGTGCACTTCTTGTATCCGTGAGTCTTAATTTCTTCAAAGATCTCTCCGGGAGCCCCGCAACCGAGTACATGACCATCCATTATCACAAAGGCGATGTCTGCCTTGATATAGTCGAGGATAAAACCGGTATGGGTGATGATGATTGCCGAACGTGTTCTCTTGGATATGGGTTTTTCTTTTTCCAGCATGATCCTCAAGGCATCGGCTATTACCGAGATGTTCTCGATATCCACCCCGGATTCGGGCTCGTCAAAGAGCATGAGGTCGGGATTCTGCATCATGAGCTGAAGGACCTCGGAACGTTTCCGCTCTCCTCCCGAGAAACCCACGTTTACATCTCTTTTCAGGTGATTCGTCAGTTTGAGTTCTTCAGCACGGGAGGCTATCAGCTCTGTGTCTGATGAAAGATTCTCAAGCAGTGTCTGCAGTCCAACCCCTTTTATCGCGGGAGGATACTGGTATG
>ERZ795048.4210-NODE-4210-length-10109-cov-14.250050_pt1 | contig 10109 bp, 7 predicted proteins | sample MGYA00375132_ERZ795048 | MGnify/ENA primary metagenome ERZ795048 (study PRJEB30177, sample SAMN05720225) | activated sludge metagenome | isolation source: Anaerobic digester | place: Hong Kong | collected 2014-12-17 ...
TTGCTGATGACCGATACAGAGCTGAAGCTCATGGCCGCTGCAGCGATCATGGGGCTGAGAAGCAGGCCGAATACAGGGTAGAGTATCCCTGCCGCAATAGGGACACCGATTGAATTATAGAAGAATGCCCAGAACAGGTTCTGCTTTATGTTGCGCATTGTTGCCCTGCTCAGCAGACGTGCACTGACAATCCCGCGGAGATCGCCCTTCACCAGTGTTACCCCGGCACTTTCCATGGCCACATCTGTCCCTGTCCCCATTGCAATCCCCACATGTGCCTGGGCCAGGGCAGGGGCATCGTTGATACCATCGCCGGCCATGGCAACCAGACGACCGGCATCCTGGATACGCTTTACAGTTGATGCCTTGTCAGTTGGGAGCACTTCTGCAATCACTTCATCGATGTCCAGTTTTTTTGCCACAGCCTCGGCTGTGGTTCTGTTGTCACCTGTAAGCATCACGATCCGGATCCCTTCCCTGTGAAGATCTTTTATCGCACCGGGAGTTGTCTCCTTGACAGGATCTGCGACACAAACGAGTCCTGAAGCCTTACCATCGACAGCGACAAACATCACTGTCTGACCTTCGGAACGCAGGACTTCTGACTGATCCAGCAGATCACCGGCATCGATGCTGAAATCATCGAGCAGGGCTTTGTTTCCGAGCAGAACAGTCTTTCCATCCACATCTCCGCTCACGCCTTTCCCTGTATACGAATTGAAATTCGTAACTTTTCCCAGCGTTACGTTCCTGCTGGATGCACCGGTAACAATGGCCCCAGCGAGTGGGTGCTCGCTGACATTTTCAATGCTCGCAGCCAGGTGCAGCAGGGTGTTTTCATCCGAGGCGTCAACAGAGATCACTTCTGTCAGTTCCGGAGAACCCTTTGTCAGTGTTCCGGTCTTATCAACCACCAGCGTATCGATTTTTCTCATGGTCTCGATAGCCTCGGCATCCTTGAAGAGTACACCCAGCGATGCACCTTTGCCTGTGGCGACCATGATGGATACCGGTGTTGCAAGACCAAGCGCGCATGGGCAGGCAATGATCAGCACTGAGACCGCAGCGATAAGTGCATAGGCCATCTTTGGTTCCGGGCCGATGATTGACCAGACGATAAAAGCAATTGCAGCGACCGCTATGACAGCCGGGACAAAATATGATGCAACTATGTCTGCAAGTTTCTGGATCGGGGCCCTGCTCCTTTGAGCATCGGCCACCATGGTAACGATCTGGGCGAGCAGGGTCTCAGCCCCTACTTTCTCTGCTTTCATCACAAGGGCGCCGGTGGTGTTCAGCGTTGCTCCGACGATCCTGTCTCCGGCTCCTTTTTCAACCGGGATCGGTTCCCCGGTGATCATAGACTCGTCAACACTGCTTGAACCCTCGATAACAGTGCCGTCAACAGGAATTTTTTCTCCCGGCCTGATTCGAAGCCTGTCGCCTGGGTGGACCAGATCGAGCGGGATATCCTCTTCGGTCCCGTCATCCTTGATCCGGCGGGCTGTCTTTGGCGCCAGGCCAAGCAGTGCCTTGATGGCGGCACCTGTTCTGCTTCGTGCCCTCAGTTCCAGAACCTGGCCCAGCAGCACCAGTGTTACGATAACAGCCGAGGCTTCGAAATAGACACCGACTGTACCTTCGGTACTGCGGAAAGATGCCGGGAAAATACCGGGCATGATTGCGGCGAAGAGGCTGTATACATACGCCACAGCAACGCCGAGACCTATAAGGGTAAACATGTTCAGGCTTTTGTTTATCACTGACTGCCATGCCCTGAGGATAAACGGCCATCCGCACCAGAGGACCACAGGGGTTGCCAGAAAAAGCTCGGTCCATGTAAAGGATCTGGCTGAAGCAAGCTTATCCAGCAGGTATCCGCCTGGAAGCATGTAACGCATGGCAATGATAACCAGTGGAACAGAGAATACCAGACTGACCCAAAAGCGTTTTCTCATGTACTCATACTCGGGGTTTTCCTCTTCTTCAGCAGAAACACTCATTGGTTCGAGAGCCATGCCGCATTTCGGACAGGTACCCGGCGCATCCTGCACAATCTCGGGATGCATGGGGCATGTCCATTGTGTTTGAGACTTCGGAAATGCCGGGAGAACCGGTTCGAGAGCCATGCCGCATTTCGGGCATGGAACGGGTCGATCCTCCTTTACCTCGGGGTGCATCGGGCAGGTATATGCTGCTCCTTTCTGTGTGCCCTGGATCATCCCGGGAAGCTCTGGGGTGTGCAGTTGCAATGGAATCTCCTGATGGAGATACTTTGAAGGCTCTTGTTTGAATTTTTCCAGGCAATGTTTACTGCAGAAGTAATAGGTTTTGCCTTCGAACTGATAGGGTATATACGCGCTGGGGTCTGTTGTGGTCATGCTGCAGACCGGGTCACGATATGAATTCTCGGCTTCAGCCATATGAAGGCTTTCATGCCCGTCGTGTTGGTTGAGAATGTATTGCTCAGGACTGAGCCTGAACTTTTCCAGGCAGTGTTGAGCGCAGAAGTAATACGTTTTTCCTTCGTGCTCGTAGGGAATATATGAATTGGGATCGTTTGTGCTCATCCCGCAAACAGGATCTGTATAGGTACCCTCGATATGATTCTTGCGTGTGTTCATATCCTTGCCCCCTTGTTTCGTTTCCGGCAATCATGAATATCCTGATCTTAAAAGATCACCGTTTAGGGCTTAAGGTCCTTTTTCTTGTCTGATTGCTGTGTAGTACCATGATGTCCGGACGTTCCAGCCTTATGTAAAGAGCAGCAATCGATACGCGAATCTCCGAATGCTGCCTGGTTGGCGCGAGCAAGCCTTTCAAGATAAGCCGAAACCTTCTTTTTTATTTTCTGTAATGGGTTGTTCATAATCTGTCCCTTTTGTTCAATCATCTGCTCCCATTGTTTTATTATAGGGTCTGCATAGTTTATTTAAAGGTGTTCCGGCACTATCGGGCGGGATGTGTATAGATAAGACCTTTACATGAATTGAACAAAAATCTTTTCTGTAGAACAGTATTTGTGCATAATCGTATTCGTTATCTCTTTCACATATATGTATTAGATTGATATTATAACATCATGCTTTCTTAGTGCATGCAGGGGGAGGGGAGATGAAACCCAATGTTATTATTATCAACCCACAAGACAATGTAGCAGTTGCCCTTTTCGATATTCCTGAAGGTTCACCTGTGCTGATCTCGGGCGATCTTGAATTCCCGGCTCTCGAGGATATTCCCTTCAGCCACAAGGTTGCTGTCAAAGATATCCCGGCAGGCAAAACCGTGCGCAAGTACGGCGAGTCAATCGGGTGTGCCGGTGAAGACATCAGGCAGGGATCGTGGGTCCACACCCATAACCTGAAGACCGAAGGAGGCAGGGTATGAAGGGCGCTACCTTCAACGGCTATATTCGTCCTGACGGCTCCGTCGGTATCAGAAATCATGTAGTGGTGATCCCCACAGTTGCCTGCGCCAACGGTGTTGCCGACATGATCTCCCGGAGTGTGCCTGGTGTTGTTTCACTGATGCACGGGCACGGCTGCGGCAGGGCGCTGGAGATTCCCATGCACCAGAGGGCACTGGCCGGACTGGGGGAAAACCCGAATGTTGCAGGGGCCCTCGTCATAGGTCTCGGGTGTGAAACCCTCAATGCACAGCTCATTGCATCAGAGATTGCGCAGACAGGAAAGCCGGCCGAGTTCTTGATCATCCAGGAACAGGGAGGGTCCAGGAAGACTGCGGCACAGGGGATCGATATCGTACAGAAGATGCTGGAGACGGTCCGCAACATGAAGCGCACGCCCTGCAGTCTGGATCGGATAGTTCTGGGGCTCGAGTGCGGAGGATCGGATGCATTCTCAGGCATCACGGCAAACCCTGCAGCAGGGCTGGTCTCAGACTGGCTGGTGGACCGCGGCGGCACGGTGATCCTGACCGAGACAACCGAGATGATCGGGACCGGTCACATTCTCTCACGCAGGGCAAAGGATAAGGATGTGGCAGACAGGATCGTGCAGATCATCGACCAGGCGGATAAACGCACGCACGACATCCTGGGCGAGCTAGCTTCACTCGTGATTGCCCCCGGGAATATGGACGGAGGCATGAGCTCCATCCAGGAGAAATCCCTTGGCTGCATCATCAAGGCAGGATCGAAGACCATATCCGAGGTGGTGGACTATGCCCGGGCGCCGAGTGAAAAAGGGCTCGTGATCATGGACGGTCCGGGCTATGATATCGAGTCCCTGGCCGGTCTTGCCGCAGCAGGTTGCCAGCTCATGCTCTTTACCACGGGTAGGGGCAACCCTGCGGGGTTCCCCATCGTGCCGGTCATCAAGATCTCCAGCACCACCAGGCTGTATAAGGCCATGGAGGATGACATCGACATCAATGCCGGAGAGGTGCTTGAGGGAAAAAGTCTTGAAGACGTATCAGGCAGGATCAGGGATTGTGTAATGGACGTATTGAACGGAGAGCAGACAAAGGCGGAGCTGAATGCACAGGGTGGCATTGTGTGCCTGTATGCCATGACCCCGGCGTTCTGAGCATTGTCTGAGCCCCTTATACTATAGCTCATGTCATTGCGAGCGCAGCGAAGCAATCTCGATGATTTTGAGTTTACTGGGATTGCTTCGTCGTCCGGCACGGCGGTCTCCTCGCAATGACGCACTTTCAGACTTCTTGCGAGGCTATCTTGTTGCATGATGAAACAACATGATAATATCAATATGATATAGGTTAAGATTTGACGAATTTGGGCTCTATGGGCCGGGATGTTTGATTTGATGAGAGGAGGATGTTCATGAAGAAAGTATTGGTTACCGGTGCCGCCGGATTCATCGGCTCTCATGTCGTGCGTGAACTGCTGGCAGAGAATGTGGCAGTAAGATGTCTTATACGGCCGGGAGAAGACACCAGGAATCTTGACGGCCTCGATGTTGAACCGATCACGGGAGATATCCTTGATAAAGATGCGGTTAAACGTGCTGTCCAGGGAATGGACACGGTCTTTCACCTTGCAGCGATCTTCTCCATCTGGATGAAGGACTGGAGCAGGATATACGAGGTCAATCTCCAGGGTTCGAGGAATGTGTTGTGGGAAGCTTTGGGTGCCGGAGTGAACCGGTTCGTGTATACAAGCTCCATTGCCGCAATCGGAATAGCACCCGGCACACAGCTCAGCAATGAGCAGACACCGTTCAACCAGTACACGCTCGGGAACCACTATGTCCTCACGAAATACCTTTCCCAGCAGGAAGCCCTGGGTTTCGCCCATGAGGGGCTCGATCTTGTCGTGGTCAATCCCTGTTTCCCGTTCGGGCCGGGAGACATTGTCCCAACACCCACCGGCCAGATCATTGTCGATGTCCTGCGCGGCCTCTCCCGGGCATATTTCAAAGGCGGTATCAATATTGTGGATGTGCGCGATGTGGCAAAAGGGCATGTCCTTGCTGCAAAAAAAGGGAAAACAGGCAATCTCTACATCCTCGGGAACAGGAACATCACCATGGAGGACTTCATGAAATCAGTGTATGCAGCAGCTGGGTTTGAGGGCAGGATGCTGTTCAAAATGCCAGCATCTCTCATGATTGCATGCACGTCTCTTATGAGATGGTGGTCGGATCACATCAGCCATAAAATACCCATGTCGACCCCGCCCGAGATACGCTATGCATCCCAGCACCTGTATTTCGACAATACCAAGGCGAGAGAAGAACTCGGGCTCGATTTCAGGCCCGTGGAAGAGTCCCTGCGCGATTCCATACAGTGGTTCCGGGAGAACGGGTATGCCGGCAGCTGAGAATAGCAATCTGTTTTAGTGCCATGGTATATCTGGCGTTTACGCCTTTCCTTTATAACTATTTGTAATAAAAAGTAAAAATAGCGTAAATCAGTTGCTAATCCCAGAGACAATGGTATTGTGCCTTCATTACATTTAAATTGACAGTGTTTGTAAGGGAGGCCTTTTGAATCGTTTCAGAATTGCACTTGTTGAATCCGGGAATACTTCCACCCATGTCTTCAGCAGAACATATCTGCCCAGAGCAGGTATACCGACTCTGGGAGCAATCCTGAAGAATCTTGGATTTCAATGCGATATCTTCTTCGAATCCATGTCACCCATTGACGAAGAGAAAATAAGAAGTTACGACGTGGTGGGAATCAGTTCTATCACCTGCACGATAGATGAGGCATACCGACTCGCGGACTCTCTCAAGCGCACCGGCAACATAATAGTCATGGGCGGGCCTCATGTCACCTTCCTGCCGGCAGAGGCACTGGGGCACTGCGACTATGTGGTTCTGGGAGAGGGGGATAAGACCTTTCCGGCGCTTGTTGCCGCATTGGAGAAAAATGAATCGCCCCATGAGATCAGGGGACTGGCATACCGGCTTGACGGCGGGGGCATACAAAATACGGGGAAGAGCGATGTTGTGGACTTTGCCGGGCTCCCGTCACCGGATTTTTCCCTTGCTCCTCAGATCAAACCGGGGAAGATCCCTCCTATCATGACCACCTCCCGCGGGTGCCCTCACAACTGCACCTTCTGTTCGGTAACAGCTATGTTCGGAAGAAAATACCGGTTCAAGAGCAGTGAGCAGGTAATCGATGAACTCCGGCCGGTCAATCATCGAAGTGTCTGTTTTGGTGATGACAATTTCTTTGCCAATCCGCATCGCACCAAGTCCCTCCTGAAGGCCATGATCTCCAACGATGCAGTTCCTCTGAGATGGTCGGGAGAGATGGCTGTGAAGGCTGCATTCGACGAGGAGCTTCTTGGGCTCATGCGTGATACGCACTGCAGGATTGTGTATGTGGGGATTGAATCCGTGGATCCTGATTCCCTGAAACGCCTGGGCAAGGCCCATGAGATGGAGATGACTACGCAGTGCATTGAAAATCTTCACCGCTATGGCATCGGCATACACGGCATGTTCGTGGTGGACCCGGATGACACGCCTGAGACCGTAGAGAACATTGTCGATTACGCAATAGAGACCGATATCGATACAATTCAGATCTGCTCGCTGATACCTTTCCCGGGCACGAAGTCCTATAATGAGCATCTGGGCAGACTTTTGCACAGAAACTGGCGCTATTATGAGGGCATGCACGTTGTTGTGGAGCCGAAACACTGTTCTGCCTATGACATGCAGATGGCAATCGTGCGCCAGATGCTGCGGTTTTACAGCATCAAACGTGTGATTAGAGCGTACCGCAAGGGAAGAGGCTGGCGTGTCAAATACCGCGCAGGTGGCCGCTATCTCATGCGAAAATGGGTCAGGGAAAATGCACGGTACATCAAGGACCTTAAGCTCGGTGTGTATTCATTGCCCGATTCACCGGGAGTTGCAATTGAAGCAGGTGCATGATCATCTGAAAGAATACGGTATCAGCGTAGTTCCTTCAGAAGCCTCTCAACTTTGCTGACAGGAACCGCAAACCCGATATTCTGTGCCCCCTGGACCACCGCCAGATTGATACCGATGAGTTCTCCGTCGAGATTGAACAGTGCGCCGCCGCTGTTGCCGGGGTTGATAGAGGCATCTGTCTGCAGGAGTCCCGTGCACTCGTAGAGACATTCCGGGCTTGAAAATGACCTGTCAATCCCGCTGATCACCCCGGTGGTCACCGAGTTCTCAAACCCTAAAGGATTGCCTATGGCGATGACGGACTCCCCGATCATGAGATCGTTTATATCTGCAAATTTTATTGTCTTGATCGGGCTTGGCAGCCTGATCCTGATGATTGCAAGATCGTCTTGCGGGCTTATCAGGATAATCTCCGACCTGACAGTGGTGCCGTCTTTGAGGACGGCAAAAATGCTCGAGGCCTTTTGCACCACATGCGCATTGGTCACGATCATTCCGCTCGAATCAAGAATAACACCCGACCCGAGACTCTTGAGGGTGATCGTACCCTCGGAATAGAGCTCTCCGAAATAGTCCTTGAAGAAGGCATCGAGTTCTTGCCCATACTGTCCCCAGTCTGGATGCTCCCGCAGATCCACGACCTGTTCGGTGCGGATATTCACCACCGATGGAGCATAGCTGTTGACCACGTTGACCGCCGGGGTATAACGTGAGCTGGTCAGTGTACAGGATGCAACAAGACACAACGATGCCAACCAAACCAGGCGGAAGATCATTCCTGGATTTCTCATGAATTTCCTTTCAGCAGCAGCCGGGATCGTCTGCAACAGACTCAGGCACGCCTGCCTGACATACGTGTGGTGACAGACCCCTGGTTTTTATATGCAAAGATAACGTCCGATCCTGGAATTGGAAGAGATGCCGAACCTTTGTACCACCCATTCTTCCTGGAAAGGGGACACACTATGCGGAAACTGCTCATCATTCGTCAGGACGAAGACTGTATCACTCTTCGGCGGCTGAAAGCCGCTTGTGCAAAACAAAGTCGTGAAAAGGCTATTGTCCTGTATGACTGCAAGAACCATCAGCGCCGGGCTGGAGGTATACCGCAGCAGCGCGACAACCTGAGGGGGCCGGCCCCCTATCGCTTCAATAATGACTTGTAGAGTGCCTTTAACCCTGTATCTGCATATTTCTGTAAGATGCCGAAGTGAAAGCTCAGCTGCGATGGGCCCTGGTCAACAATCTCGATGTTGATATTCTCCTTGAACAGGGCAGTGGCCGCACTTGCGAGAACCCCCGGGGTGTCCTTCATGCCTATCCCTACCGGTGAGAGCAGGCAGAGATTGTAATTAATATCAATAAAGTTGGGGGTAAGATTCTTCTTGATGGTGTTCGTAAGATCATCGGCCTTTCCACTCAGGTCTTTCTGATCGACGATAACCGAGATGTCGTCCATGTCGGAAGGATAGTGGTGCGTGTTGATGCTGTAGTTCTTGAAGATGTCGAGCAGTTCCTTGGTAAAACCTATGGTCTCGCCGATCATGTCCTTCTCAATATAGACATAGGCGAGATTGTCCATGCGACCGATACCCACAGCTGTCTCGGTTGATTCTCTTTTTGTCACGATTTTTGTGCCGTCAGCGGATGGATTGTTCGTGTTCCTGATATTTATGGGGATCTTCCTGTTCTTGCAGCTGATCATGGCATCGAAGTGAAAGACATTGAAGCCACGTGATGAGAGGAGCCGGATCTCCTTATAGGTTAATTCAGGGATGACGGCTGCATCGGGGATGATGCGCGGATCAACCTGATAGACCCCGTCGGTGTCGGTCCAGTTCTCGTAGCATTGGGCTTCCACGGCATAGGCCACCTCTCCGCCGGTGAGGTCGGACCCCCCGCGGGACATAACGGCGATATCGCCCTTGAGCGTGATGCCGTAGTAACCGGGTATGATATTGATCGCATCATCTCGCAGGCTCAGATGCAGGTTGGCATGCGTGCCGGGAAGGACCTTTGCATTGCCGAAGCGGTCAGATACGAGGAAACCGATATCCTCTGGCAGCATGAGCTGTACGTTCATGCCTTTTGTCCTGAAATAGCGTGCGATCACCTTGGCATTGTAGTGCTCTCCGCGTGATGCGAAGAAGTCATTGCGTTTATTGTCGGAAATATTGCTGGTGAGGTCGCTTTCAAGATCATCGATGATATCGTCGCCCTCTATGGCCAGGTGATCGATAAGGGACCTGAATTTGCCTACAACCCGGTCATAACTCTCCTTCGCGCTGACATCCTTTCCCTGAATCCTGAAGTGGTTCCCATCAGTTGCGATATTGAAAAGATGGTCGGTGACCTTTTCCGAGTCCATCGCATCCTTGCCAGGAGCCGAAACCACGACAAAGCGCCGTTTCTCATCCGAGATCACTATCCGGCGTACCTTTTCGATCTGTTCGGCATTGGCAACCGAACTGCCGCCGAACTTGCATACGATCATTCCACTCATCTCTGCATCCTCCCTGTTCGTAACGATGTAGACCCTGCTGGAAAACCAGGGGCATTCTCAAATGGCGCACTATAGCGTAACTTGGTCTGTAGTGGAACAGGGAAAAAACAAAAGCCCCGCAGGCATATACAGAATAGAGGGATAACGAGGTAATTTAACGGATAGGTATGAGGTATAGGGTATAAGGTGTAAGGTTTTGAACACTCAAGACCCTTTACCCTATACCCTGT
>ERZ795048.4219-NODE-4219-length-10088-cov-3.181900_pt1 | contig 10088 bp, 9 predicted proteins | sample MGYA00375132_ERZ795048 | MGnify/ENA primary metagenome ERZ795048 (study PRJEB30177, sample SAMN05720225) | activated sludge metagenome | isolation source: Anaerobic digester | place: Hong Kong | collected 2014-12-17 ...
CGTCCCTCTCGCCCACGATGACTACCTTCTTCGCGCCGAGATTGTTGGCGAGATTCATCTGATTGGACATGTTCTTGCTGCCGTACGAGAACTCCACGACGCCCCTCTTCCTTAGCGCCTTTATTATCTCCAGCGATTCCTTGTCCACATCTCCTATTGTGACGATGAAGTAATCGGGTCCAAAATCTGGCTCCGGCCAGATGCCCTCCTCCTTCATGAGTATCTCGAGCATTGGAATCCCTATGGCGAATCCCACCGCAGGCATGTCCTGGCTGCCGAAGAGCCCTATGAGATTGTCATACCTTCCGCCGCCGAAAAGCGACCTCATGCTCTTCTTCCTGTCGAAGACCTCGAACACCATGTCGGTGTAGTATGCCAGCCCCCTGACTATGGAGAGGTCGAGCTTGCAGTAGTCCTCGAGACCGTAATGTCCCAGGAGCTCTCCGACCTTCCTGAGATTCTCCAGCGCCTTCTGCGCGCCATCGTCCTTCTCGAACGGGGCATTGGATATCTCCTCGACACACTGGCTGATGTTCCCGTTGATATCAAGCATGTCCGTCAGCGTCGCGTAGGCGTCGTCGTCAAGCCCGAGCTCCGAGAGCATGTCGTAGAACTCGTCGTCGCCCACCTTCGACCTCTTGTCGACCACGTTGAACGCCTCGTCCGCCCTGATGCCCAGCGACGAGAAGAACGATTCCATAATCTTTCTGTCCGAGACGTGGAACATGAAGTTGTCCAGTCCCAGGTCCAGCAGGCACTCTATGCCGCATGCCAGTGCCTCGAAGTCCGCGCGGCTGGAATGGCTGCCGAAGATGTCTACATTGAACTGGTAAAACTCCCTCTGCCTCCCCTTCTGCGGCCTCTCGTAGCGCCAGTGCCTCGAGAGCGAGCACCACTTCACTGGTTTTGTGAGCACCTTCTGCCGCTGCACGACCATCCTGGCCACACTGGGGGTGAGCTCGGGTATTAGGCAAACATCGCGTCCGCCCTTGTCCTTGAAAGCGTAGATCTCGTCGACGATGGCCTCGCCCGACTTCTTCGTGATAATGTCCAGACTCTCTATGGAGGGGGTGCACACCTCTCTGAACCCATACCTGCCGACGGTCCTGCACAGGCTTTCGTATATCCTCTTGCGCCCGTAATAGTCTTCGGGATAGAAGTCTCTTACACCCCTAAGTTTCTCAAACACAAAGACACCTATTCCAACTCTCTGAGAAGATTGTCACGGGTAACTATCCCGATATAGTTCCCTCTGTCCTTGACTATGACGGCCCTCCTCTCCTCCAGGAGGCGGGCGACGGCCCTTACAGAGACGTTCCTGTCCACCGTGGGGAACGGTTCTTCCATCACATCCTCAACGAGCGTGTCGTTGAGCTCCCTCTCCCCCTTGGAGATGAGCTTGGTGAACGTCTTGTCCGTTATGGAGCCTATGATATTGCCCTTTGGGCCTATTATCGGCAGTTGCGAATAACCTTGCTCATGCATCTTCTGGGACGCTTCTGCAAGATTGCAACCTTGCTTTATGCCTATTATATTGGAGGTCATTATCTCTTCTATCTTCTTGGAGGACTTTTGCTCAAGATCAGCAAGAGTGTCGAATATCCTCTTGGCCTTCTCATAGCTGAGATTCAGCTGATTTCGTTCCACTTTTGCTATTACGGATTGTGAGACATTGGCCTTCTTTGCCAGTTCCTTTTGGGTTATGCCCAACCTCTTTCTTATGGTTTTTATCTCACTGAGTTCTCGCATCACACTAAACAGAATTTAAGGGTATATAATTCTTTTGTTCATAAAAGGGAGATGGCAAATATTCTTATTGGCCCCCCTATTAGGACATATGGAGGTATTATATGGAAATAAGCGACGCACAGGAAAGGATGAGGGATTTCTGCAGGGCCAGGGACTGGGACAGGTTCAGGGCGTCCCTGGTGTATGTCCACCTTATGGAGGAACTGACCGAGATAGGCGAGGAGATACTGTATGAGGAAGGTTACAAGAGGGAGGGGATAGGCCACGAGAGGTCCAACAAGGACGTTGGGAGGGAGTTCGCGCAGTCATTTGCCCTGTTCCTGCAGCTCTCCTTGCATTACGGTGTCGACCTCGAGGGGGCGTTCGAGAGGGAGCTTGGCATAATGGAGGACAGATTCCCAGCCGACAAGTGGAAGGTCAGGGACTGAGATCACCTTACACCCTCTCTCTCGCAAGGTATTTACGCAAATCCCATAGACGCCTTCCAATGCATGTCTGCTGCCAATGCGAGCACTATATGAGCGAGTATACGGGATTTGCGCTCTGCCGGGTCAGGCGCAGGATCGTTCCCTTCAATGGGACCGCATGTCCCCTCTTTGCCTATTTGGAAGATTGATTTGGCATTATATTCCCCATTTAAATGTATTAATTACATATTTGGTTTAATCTTAACTTTATAAGAATATTTTTATAATATATTGAATAATATTAAACAGTCCCAAAAAATACATGTTTTTTGAGGTGTTTGGATTTGCATAAGATGATATTGAAAATAATACCTATTTTGATTGTGTTGGTCCTGATCTGTGGCTGCATTTCCGGAGGGGGTGGGGATACCACCACGCCAGCGCCCACAACCGCGCCGACAACTGCTGCACCGACAACAACTGCTGCACTGACGACAGCCGCTCCCACGACGACCGTGGCGCCAACATTGCCCCCGACAACGGAGCCGCCCAAACCGTCGGAGATGGATGACGCATGGACCATGATATACAAAGATGAATATGGCACCAACTATTCGCCTGATTCACTTCCCCAGACGCCAGAGGTGCTTTGGTAGAGGGATGGAGTGTTCCTGGGCCCGAGTGTCATTGAGTACGGTCACGTCTATGTGCCTGTTCAAAAGCTCGACGATGTCCAAGGAGATAGATTGGTATGCCTTGACCTTGAGGATGGTTCAACAGTATGGGAAAGTGCTCTTCAATATAACAGAAACATGGACTGCACCGACCTTGTATATTACAGGTCCCCTGCCATCTCAGAGGAAAAGATAGTGTTCCTTTCCTGTGGAAACTCTTGCATCTTGCAGTGTTTCGATGCCTTCGATGGAACAAAGGCCTGGGAAAAGACCGTGGACACAAATTACCGGATATACCTAAGCCCGACCATCGCGGATGGGAAGGTCTACGTCATGTACACCAACTCGATATGTTATGGTGATTTTATAAATGAGTATAATGATTTCGCCGACCTGAACAATGGCAGGATAGCCTGTTACGACCTTGAGACTGGAAACATGCTGTGGGAGGAAAGAATGAATCTCGCATTCTATGGCAACCCCATAATATACGACGACAAGGTCTACTTCGGAGCCGTGGATGGCGCTACCGCCATAGGTTATCTGGTGTGCCTTGATGCGGAAGATGGGGAATTGCTCTGGACGAACGAACTATTGAGCGCTGACCGGGCGCTGTACAATCTTGACGAGCCTGTATGGCGCATAGCTTACGGCCATGACAACATCTATGTCACACTGTTTGACTATGATATAGACTGGGCGTTCTTCGGATACAGCAGTATAGCATGCTACGACCCTGACAATGGCGATAGGAAATGGGAGTTCATGACGGACACAGGATTCTTTTTCGGGGACCATCTTTCGATATCAGAGGATTATGTCTACTTTGGGGTCAGATGGAACACAATAGATGAACCTAGTGGGATCCGCATATACAAATTGGACCCTTCAAATGGCAATATCTTGTGGAGCAGCTATCTCCCCGATTTCATGGATTTCATGGTGATGGGGGGCGATACGCTATATGTTGGATTCCGTTATGGCGCCTATAACGCCGATGTCAATAAATGGGAATATGACAACAACTTCTATGGCATCAGCGGAAACTCGGGAGTGCAGAACTGGTTTTATACAGAGTCTCCTGATTACTCGTCTATGGTGATATATGGCGGCATCTACCCATCGGTGGCAAGCGGGTACTATGTCGCCTCGGTAGGATTCAGACTTTACTGCTTCACTTGAATCCTTTCTCTTTTTTATTTTCTTATTATTAAAATTAAAAAGGTGTAATTTTAACTGATAATCAGGTAACGAACAGCACGCATCTATGGGACATCGTTGGTTGCCATTTTTTTATCACCGATGACCAGCTTCAGTAACGGCGGCGTGATTAGCGTCGTCACAAAAGCCATCAGTATTATCGTTGAATATAGAGACTGGTCGATTATGTTCTTCACAAGCCCTATGTTGGCGACTATTATGGCGACCTCCATCCTCGGTACCATGCCGACGCCAACGGTGAGGGCGTCCCTCTTGTCGAATCTTGAAAGCTTGCAGACGAGATAGCACCCCACGACCTTTCCCAGGATGGCGGCGATTATCAGAAACAACCCCAGCACTCCCGCATACATTATCTGTTTGAGGTCCGCGGCCACGCCTATGTACGTGAAGAACATGGGGATGAAGAAACCGTACCCTATCGTTTTAGTGTCGGTGATAAGGAAGTTCTTCTCCTCCGTCTGGGACACCAGGAGGCCTGCCAGGAAACAGCCCGTTATGCCGGCGATGTACATCTCCTCGGCGAATATCGCATAGAACAGGATCAATATGATCACCAGGGACTCGAGGCTTGACTGGGTCTTGAGCCTGTAGGTATGGCTGAGCGCCTTCTTGAGCAGGGGAAATATGACATAAAGCGAGAGCAGGAAGAAGAACGCCATGAACGCCAGGATCTCGGCGATGTCAAGGAACGCGACCTCCCCTGTCGTGGACAGGCTGGTCACGATGGAGAGGATGAAGACGGCCATCACGTCGTCTATCACGGCGGCGCTGATGATGGTCATCCCGACCTTGGAACGCAGTTTTCCAAGATCGATGAGCACCCTCACCGTGATGCCCACGGAAGTGGCGGAGAGTATGGTCCCCAGGAACAGCGCCGTGTAAAAGCTGTAGTCAAACGCCAGCCCAAGGGCGACCGCCAGCGAGAAGGGAAGTGATATGCCCGCCAACGCGACAATAAAGGATGTCTTTCCCGCCTTCTTGAGGTCCTTTACGTTCGTTTCGGCGCCTGCGAAGAACATCAGGAAGAGTATCCCGATGTATGAGAATCTCTCAAGCCCGGTGCTGACATCAAGGAGGTGCAGGAACGTGTTGCCGATGATGAGTCCGCCGATGAGCTCCCCTATTATGGATGGATAGCCGAAATGCTCCACCAACTCGCCGAACACCTTTGCAACAAGCAGTATTATCAATATCTCAACTAGCAGATCCATCTTATCCCTGGCTTAACAGTCTCATCAATAGCAGCAGTTGTTTGGTGTTGATTATGCCCACGACCCTTTTCTTCTGGTCCAGGACAGGGAGGTTCTTTATCTTGTACTTGCCCATCACTGTCGCGACCTCCTCTATCGTCTGATTCTCATAGACGAATATCGGCTTCCTTGTCATGATGTCGTTCACCGTGTCGCTCACCCTCACAAAGGCCTCATTGAACAGCGATCCGCCGATGCCTGTGGAGAAGCTCGGCCTCGACAGCAGCTTGATAAGGTCGCTTTCCCTAACTATCCCGATAAGATTCTCTTCTTCGTCCACCACGATGAATATGGAGGTCTTCTGCTCGTTTAGGAGATTCAGAAGGTCGTGTATCGGGGTGTTGGGCCTGACGGACTTGTAAGGCGTCATCACGTCCTTTGCCAGCATTTTGCCAGGGAACCTGAGCTTTTTGGAGAATGTGTCGTCGTCAAGCTTCTTCTCCTTGAATATCTCCAGTTCCTGCCTGATGAAACGTCTTTTGAGAGACAACTATACACCTGCCTATAATCTTACAAGCTCAAGCTCACGGACCACACCTGTGCCCTTGAGCTTGTTGCTCAGTTCAGACTCTGAGATGTTCGAGTCCTTGAGGTCGAGTAGCTTGACAGAGTAGTAGGACCCTTTCACGGACTGACCCTCTCCGTAGACGATCGAGATGTTCTCCTCGCCGAGGACGAGATCTATCTTCGCGTTGGAGAGAGGGGTGTTCTCCATAATGGCCTTCATCTCGACTATTTTCGAGTCGGGTTCGCCGATGCTGGAGATGATCATCTCCTTTTCGTTCCTGTCCATCTCCAACAGCAGTATCGAGCCGTCCGAGACCTCCAGGACACGCATGCACTGTTCGGACAACTCCAGTTTGTTGCCCTTGAGTTTGACCACTTCGTATGCTTTCATTTACATCGCCCATGCAAATATCGTAGATTAACAGTCATAAAATATAAAGGTTGCTTTTTGATTGCCCATTTGGGCAGATTTTCAAGCTATATTGCCTAAAATGGATTTTATTTATGAAGCAACTTTGAAATAAAAAAAGAATATGTAATATATGAATATATTAAGGCATATACTACTAAAATTTGGCAAGTTGCATCTACTTGACGAGATTGATGATGAGGACAACAATAGCTTTTTCTAATCAAGGACCTAATATTAGCGATGACCCGAAGGCCGGACTTAAAGACCATCTCTATTATCTTGGTAGTCATACTGGCGATGCTTCTGGTCTCCATACCAGTGTTGAGGTACAGGATGCCGTTCTCATGGGATGTCTGGTACCACATAAGGATGGGCGAGGCGTTCACCCATGGATTCGTCTGGTGGGACTGGAGCTCGTTCGGGCCGACTGGACGGCCGAATCTTTATCCTCCGGCGTTCCATATCCTCCTGGCGCTCATATCCAAGCTGGGAGGCGTCTCGATACAGAACGTGACAAGGTTCCTTCCGATGTTGCTGTATCCCATCACCGCGTTCCTGCTATACTGGTTCACAAAGCTTCTCTTCGACAGCAAGACTGGAATCCTCTCTGCGATGATGTACATCCTGATACCCGTAGCCGTGGACAGGGGCGTCATATCGTCCCCCCAGGCCCTGGCCATCATACTGATGCTGCTCTCGATGATATTTCTGATAAAGTCGGAGGGGGACTGGAGATACTCGATACTCTCGGGGATTATGGGTGCGGGAGTTGTGCTGACCCATGGTCTGACACTGATAATGTTCGCGGTCCTTCTCATATCATACGGGGCGTTCACATACCTCGTCTCGTGCCGTGAAGACCCATTGAAGCGAAGGAAGCTTGCAAAGTGCCTCCTGGTGGCGGTGGGGCTCTCCGCGATCCTGCCGTCCTATTGGCTGTACTATCTCTTCGACCACGGGGTGTACTCGACCATCCCGGAGAGCACTGCCATGGCACTGAAGGACTATCCGTCGAAGCTGGGTCTCTTCCAACTGGCGTTCTCGTTCGTGGGCGTTGGCGCGGCCTACTGCAGGAGGGGCCGCTCGGAGCTGTTCACCCTCGCGATGTACGGAGCGCTCTTCCTACTGACGACATCCTTCTTCTGGGTGCTTCCGACAAGATACATCGAGTTCCTCGCGATACCCGTGTCTATCCTCGCGGGGCTCGGGCTGAAGGAGGCCATGTCCTCGAAGAGGGAGGTCATGGTGATAGGCTTCGTGGGCATATTTCTGGTGACCCTGGCGGCCCCCCTGGACTATATGGACTCCATAGCGCCACTCGTCTACGAGAACGAGGAGTCGTCCTTCCTATGGTTGAGGGACAATGCCGTAGTGGACGGGCAGATAATCACCGGATGGTTCTTCGCGTCGGTCAGCGCCGCCATATCCCTCAAGATTCCTATAAAAGGGTCGTACTACTCAGGCTCGTTCAATTACCTCGCAAGGACAAACGACACGAACGACTTCTACAATGGCGACATGTCAGTCCTTGACAAGTACGACATAAGGGTCGTGTACGTCGGCAGGAAGGAGCGGTACGACTACGAGGTATCCCTTCTCGACGGGAGGGACTCCCTCAACAAGCTCTACTCCTGCGATGAGAACGCTTTCTACTCAGTGGACGCGAAACCATATAATTAGTTAATTTTATATTGGTCATGGAATTAGTTCACCCGTGATGGCAATGGAGGAAGAGATCAGGGAATATGCATTGAAAAACGCCGTCTCGCACGGCGGGGAGGCCCAGCAGAAGGCCGTCATCAGCAAGCTATTGGGCCAGAATCCGGAGCTCAGGAAGAATGCGAAGGATATAATACCTACGGTCATCAGGATCATCAACGAGGTCAACTCCCTCGGACCCGAAGAGCAGAGGAGGCTCGTCGAGGATATGGACCCGGAGTTCTTCGTGAGCGAGAAGAAGGAGAAGAGGGGGCTACCGCCATTGCCGGACGCCGAGATGGGGAAGGTCACCACAAGACTTCCTCCGGAGCCCAACGGATACCCCCACATCGGTCACGGACTCTCGTTCTACTTCAATTATTACTACGCCAGGAAATACGACGGCACCGTCATCCTGAGATTCGACGACACCAATCCCAAGGCCGAGAAGACAGAGTATTACGATGCCATCAAAAAGGACCTCAAGTGGCTCGGGCTCTCTTGGGAGAGGGAGCACAACATGTCGGACGACATGGAAAAGTATTATGCATACGCGGAGGGCCTTATCAAAAAGGGCAAGGCCTACATCTGCGGATGCGACCCTGAGAAGGTCTCCAAGCTGCGCTTCAACAAACAGACCTGCGAGTGCCAGCACAAGACTGTTGAGGAGAACCTGGAAGAGTGGAGAGAGATGCCGGACCTAGGCGAGGGAAGCCGGGTGTTGAGACTGAGGGGGAACGTGGCCTCCCAGAACACCGCCATGAGGGACCCTACCCTGTTCCGCGTCATCAGGCACGCCCACCCGATACAGGGGGACAGGTACACGGTATGGCCCGTCTATGACTTCGCATGCTCCATCGAGGACTCCATCCTTGGCATAACACATGTGCTCAGGTCCAACGAGTTCACACTCAGGATAGAGCTTCAGGATTACATCAGGAACGTCCTCTGCCTCAGGTGCCCCATAACGATCCAGTACTCCAGATTCACGATCAGGGGCTCGCCAACGTCGAAGAGGTTGATAAGGCCGCTCATCGAGGAGAAGGTGGTGAAAGGCTGGGACGACCCGAGGCTTGTGACGCTGCGCGGCCTGGAGAGGAGGGGGATAGTCCCGCAGACGGTCTACGAGCTTGCGAAGGAGATGGGACTCTCAACGGCGGAGCCAGAGATCGACTGGTCGCTCATCGAGTCCATCAACAGGAAGCTCATCGACCCGGTCGCCAAGAGATTCTTCTTCGCGGAGGCGCCCGTCCCCGTCAAGATAGACGGATTCGGAGGAAGGGAAGTGTCCCTGAGGATGCATCCGGACGAGGACCTCGGAGAGAGGAGGATGAGGGTCACGGACAAGGTGTTCATCCCCGGAAACGACGCCGCACAGCTGGCCGTGGGCGAGACGCTGAGGCTCAAGGACCTATGCAACATAAGGGTCAAGGAACTCTCGGGCGGCGCCATCGAAGCGGAGGCGGCGCCGGATGACATGGACCTGCGCTCCCTAAAGAAGGTGCAGTGGGTGCCCGAGGAGAACGTGGTGGTGAATGTCATAGTGCCCTCGTCCCTCTATGTCGGCGATGACATCAATGAGGACAGCCTTAGGGAGACAGGGGGACTGGGAGAATCCTCGATAGGAGGCCTGGCATTGGGCGAGATCGTGCAGTTCGAGAGATTCGGTTTCGTCAGGGTGGACTCCAAGGATGACGGCAAAGTGACCGTGGTCCTGGCCCACAAATAGCCACAACAGGACGATTTGATGCCCATGAACGTGGAAGTCGTACCTTTCAGGGAGGAACATCTTTCCTTCCTTGAGAAGATCTGGAGGGACCCGAAGGTCAACAAACACACAGGGATGCCCGCGGGCGGCATAGACATGGGCCTTTGGCTGAAGCAGTACAGGACGTCGAAGGGATGCAGGGAGTTCAGGTCGGAGCAATACATCATCCTTCTCGACGGCGGTCCCGTGGGCGAGACGGCCTTCGGCCTGTTGCCGGAGAGCTTCATGTTCGGGAACTGGGAAAAGGACCTTGAAAGGCCCTGCGCGCTTCTCGACATCAAGCTTCTCAAGCCCCACTGGGGCAAGGGAATAGCGACCATCGCCCTCAGGGAGGTCATCGACACCATATTCAGGGAGACATCGGCGCTGGACATCGTCGCCATACCATACAGGTACAACAGG
>ERZ795048.4220-NODE-4220-length-10087-cov-6.996212_pt1 | contig 10087 bp, 8 predicted proteins | sample MGYA00375132_ERZ795048 | MGnify/ENA primary metagenome ERZ795048 (study PRJEB30177, sample SAMN05720225) | activated sludge metagenome | isolation source: Anaerobic digester | place: Hong Kong | collected 2014-12-17 ...
AAGCCAAAGCGCACATCGCGGTCCAGAAATGGATCGACGAGGGCGGACTGCGCGGACGCACCGTAAGCGCGGAAGGCGTCCGCGAGATGCATAAACGGTTTTGTGAACTCCTGCCGGATGAACTGCCACCAACCCCAACGGTCAAATCACTGTATACCTGGCCGCGCGCTTCAGCTTCGCGTTGTAGGCCCTTACCTGGAACGGTGCGACCAACACGCAGGCCACCCACACCACCGCGATGAGCGGCCAGTAGACCAGCCCCAGCGCAACGGCGACCATCAATGCGATAACTGTACTCTTCGGGTCAGTGTAGAGGCAGCCGAACGGTCCGTAAATCAGTGAATAGATCACCGCGGTCACGGGACTCTTGCTGCTCGCCTTGACGTACTCCCTGATCCTTTCCTGACGACTGCTGGTCGCCGTCCTTTCCATCGTTCCGTCCACTCCCTGTCCACGGCGTGCATCTACCCGCACGGCTCTTTCACCTGCTCACGCGACTGCGCTGTGCGAGAGCCTGGCCAGATTAGAAAACACCTTAAAGCCCAAGACAACCCCGCCCGGCAGCAAGCAACACGCTGTATTTCTTCCTCTTCTGCCGAAACGTCAAAACCAAACTCGGATGCCGAACGACTCGCGGCGCAGAAGTCGCCTTCTGCTCGACATTAAGGCTGTCTGTCCGCAGAAAGCCAAGGCAATGCGCGGCTGCTTTTGGTCGCAATCGACACATCAGGCGGGTGAAACCGGCTCAGCGCTCTCACCCGGCAGTTCGCGGATGCGCAGGTGATCCGGCGACTTGACGGCAAACCGAACCAGTTTTCCGTCAATCCGCAGTACGGTGATGCGCACGTCGTCGCCGATCAGGATCGACTCGCCTTCGCGGCGCGACAGCACCAAGGTGCCGCAGCCGTGCCGCTCATGGGTCATTGCCGGCGCAACCGTGTGAATCCCGCGCAAAAACCGCGACCCTTTACCGGCAGAAGCGGTCCGGGAAGAATGCGGCCCCCTTTGATTGGGAGTGCAGATTGCCGCATCAGGCCGAGCTTGTTGTTCATTCGTATTGCGCTTGTTCCGGTTGATGCCAGCCATCACTGAAAAGTGGCGTCGGGGCCTTGCTTCATCAATCCGTTTCGGCGCGGCCTGGCGCTCTTCCCTGCGCGGCCCCGACGCTTAAATCGCAGTTTATGCAGCGCGCTATAATCTGCCATCATCCGTTTGCACTATGCAGCTTAAAATAACAAGAGGTACGCGCTATGGGGTGGGGGGCTGACGGTCGGGATCTGGTCGCGCAAGTGGTGCCACGGGAGCTGCTGCAAATAGTCGGCGAGATCTACGAGGCGTCTTATGCGCCAGCCCATTGGGTCGAGGTGCTGCGCCTGGTCGCCGAGGCGACCGGGTCGAAGTCGGCCAGCCTGATGTACCGTGACCTGGAATACGAGCAGGCGAGTTTCGCCTTCGCCCATGGCGTCGAGACCGACGCGGCCGTGGCCTATACCCAGCAGTTCTACAAGCTGGACCCCTTCTACGAGCTCAGCGCCCGCACCGTACCGATCGGCACCGCCTCGGCGGACCACCTGATGATTCCCGACCGGCAGGAACTCGAGGCCGTCTGCGGCGAGTTCTTTACCGGTTACATGCAGAAGTTCGATCACTACCACATCGGCGGGGCCCACCTGTTCCGCGAGGAACGGCGCGCCGGCGCCGTAGCCATCCAGCGCGGCCAGGCGCAGGGGCCGTGGAGCGATCGCGATTTGCAGGTATTGACTGCCCTCGCCCCACATTTTCAGCGGGCGTTCCGCATCCACCGCGAGTTCACGCGCCTGCGTCTGCAGGAAACAGCGGTGCACTCGATGCTCGATCAGCTGGTAATGGGCTTGGTTCTGCTCGACGTCAAGGGCGAGATCACCTACAGCAACCCGATGGCCGAGTCCGTGATCGAGGCGCATCCGGCGCTGAGCGTGCGCAACAAAATGCTGATGTTTGCCGACAGGGCTACCGCCGACCGCTTCGCCAAGCTGTTTACCGAGGCCTCTGCCACGCATGCTGATTCCCGCGCCGGCGGAGTGCTGGGACTGCGCCACAGCAGCAGGCAGTTCCCCACGCCGCTGCTGGTCATGCCACTGCACCACCTCGAGATGTTCAGCGCGATGACGTTCCAGACCGCTTGCGTGGCGGTGTTCGTGGCCGATCCGGAGCAGAGCAAGCCCATGTCAGCAGATGTCCTGGCCGAAACCTACGGGCTGACGGCGGCCGAGGCCTCGGTGGCGGTCGCACTGGCTAACGGCATGAACCTGAAAGAGGTTGCGCAGGCCTACGGCACGAGCACCAACACCGTACGGGCGCAGTTGCAGGCCGTCTTTCGCAAGACCGGCGTCAACCGCCAGGTCGACCTGGTGCGGCTGTTCCTGGCGGGGCCTTTTCAATTGGCTAAGTGAATCTATCCGCGAGACCAGCGCCTTTGCGAATTCCGCGCCAAAATCTCAGGCAGCGGGCACTCGCAGACGCTCAGCCGCTTTGCGTTGAGATTCGCTGGTGAGTTCAACCCGAATTCAGAAGACCCTCTTCAGCGACAAGCTGCTGCTCGCATACCTGGCGCTTCTGTTGTGGCTGCCGGTGTCAATCGCCAGCAACCGGCCACTTGCTTGGGCACTGGCTCAAACCGTAGCCGCAATTGTCACACTCGCGTGGCTAATCCAGTATCTGCGCGCACGACGGCAGATTCCGGAAACATGTCGCCGCGCCTGGCCCTTTTTGACCTTGCTTGCAGCCTGGTGTCTGTGGGTGGCGCTGCAGCTCGTACCACTTCCACCATCCTTGGTTGAGTGGCTGTCACCGCAAGCGGCCTGGGTCCACAGCTTAACGTTTCATCCTGACATATCGGGTCATTGGATTACGCTGTCCGTTGACCCGCACAGCACAAGTCTCAGTCTGCAGAAGTCTGTCGGTTACTTTCTCACTTCGCTACTTGCCCTTCTCCTGGCCAACGGTCATAAGCAGATCACCTGGCTTGCCGGAGCATTGGTCATGGCCGGCCTGATCCAGGTAGGCATCGGCTTTTTCGGTCTCCAGCAGCACTCGTCACTCTACGCCGCAGAAGTCAACGCCAGTTTCGCCAACCGTAACCATCTGGCCAATTACCTCACGCTGTGTATCGCGGCTGGTCTTGGCTTGCTTCTGGCGAAGATGGACAACTCGACTCCGGGCGATTGGCGCGGATCCCTGAGGCACGCGATCGACTGGCTGATGAGCGGCAAGATGCGCCTGAGATTTGCGCTCCTGCTGATGGCGATCACCATCGTCCTGACGCGTTCACGAATGGGCAATGTTGCCTTTTTCAGCAGCATGCTGATTGCCGGCGTGCTGACGCTCGCTCTTACAAGACAGCGCAGACGCGGCCTTGTGATCCTGGTCAGCAGCATTGTCGCAATCGACATAGTCGTCATTGGCTCGATGGTTGGCATCGAACGGGTGGCGCAGCGCCTCGAGGATACCTCGCTGGTTGCCGAGACCCGCGACGAAGTGGCAAGAGACACCATCGAGTACTGGCGGGATTTTCCGCTGACCGGGTCCGGACTTGGAAGCTTCTCTGTCACCTTTCCGCGTTACAAGCACGGGGACGTTTCCCTGTTTTACAAGCGCGCCCACAACGATTACCTGCAGTTTGCTGCGGAGACCGGCGTAATCGGTGTGCTACTTCTGGGCTGCCTGATATTGCTGAGCATCGGGATCGCCATTCGAACCCTGCATCGACGCCACGACCCGTTGGCGCTCGGGATCTCATTCGCCGTCGTCATGTCCGGTGCTGCGGTCTTGATACATGCGACCGTGGAATTCAATCTGCAGACCTACGCGAATGCTGCGACCTTTTGCGTGGTGCTCGCCATGGGGTGGGTTGCCGCCAACCTGCCGCGCCGACGGGGCACTGACGCCGCGATCGCTACGCCCCCGCCACGCAAGCGGTTGACAGCCGCTGCGGCATTACTGGCACTTGTCGTTTATGTCGCCTGGACGCTGAGTACCGCGGGGGCCGACTTGATCAACCGATCAAACACGCAGTTCCTCGCTGGATGGACTGACAAAGGCGTGGCCAAGGCCGACACGGTAAGAGCGGTAATGCGCCGCCAGATCGATGCAATCCACCTCGCGCCCCACGATGCACAGGCGAAGATCCTGTTGGCCCGCCTGGCCTGGTGGCAGCTGCGGGTTAGCGAAGACCGCCCGGACTCTGAGAAGGTCTACGACCAGATGCTTTATGCGCTGCTCGACGCGACCCGTGACAACCCCGGACTGGGCAGTGTCTGGGCATCGGTCGCGACAGTGAGGCATTTTCAGCGCCACTACGATGGCCTGTTCGAGGCGGCACTATCAAATACGAACCAGCTGACGCCTTGGGAGCCGCATATCCAGCAAGCCATCACCCGTATCGGACTCGGTGCATGGGAAAACCTTGCCACTCCGACACAGCGGCAAATTGTTATCGACACAATCGCGCGCGGCCTTCGCTCGAACGCAACGGCGATCAAGCACCTCCTGAAACAAAGTGGACGTGCGCAAGAAATATGCAAGCTACTCGACGATCCTGACTCAACCGCGTGTGATCCCGAGTCCTGAGGCAGGCGACTGAATTTCCGGGCAGAAATCGGATTCCACCCAAGTCGCCAGCAAGGCGCCGGGTTCGATATGGCGGGCGCAACGCAGCGGAGGAGTTGCAGAAGTAGCGTCAAGACATCGCCCATTCACCCGCATATGAGCCGTATTTCCTTTTCGCACGTCATTCCGTCGCCTATTATTTGGCAACGCCCATCAGATCTGAATCACACATGACCCATTGTTATCAACATCCCGGCTCAGCAATTACTCGCAAAGGCTACTTTGCCTATCTGGTAACCGGCGCCGCCTTTGCTGCTCCGGTGCTCGCATTCGATATTGTGTTTGACTACACGTACGACACCGGATTCTTCAACGACACCAACAAGGCGATCCTCGATGAGGCTGCCAGTTTTTTTGAAACCTATATCACCGACGACTTCACGGCGATTACATCAGGCGGTAGCAATCACTTCAGCGCCATCTTCACGAATCCCGGGGATCGAACGAGCCAAGTCACGCTGACAGACTTCGACGTGGCCGCCGATACGATCGTCGTGTTCGTCGGTGGGTACGACTACGGCACTGGGAGCACCACCCTGGGTTCGGGTGGGTATGGTGGCTATTCAATCTCGGGCGTCAATTCATTCATCGACAATGCAGTGACTCGCGGGGAAACAGCAACACGTGAGGGCGTGCGCAACCCGAATGCCGCCACACAGTCGGCTGTCGATTTTGCAACCTGGGGCGGTTCGGTTTCGTTCAACAGCACCACAAACTGGTATTTCGATACCGACGTTTCCACCAACGAGGCATTCACGGGCGCCGATTTTTATTCGGTCGCACTACACGAGTTGGGCCACGTCCTTGGCCTGGGCACAGCGGATTCCTGGGACAACAAAATCACTAGCGGCCAGTTCACCGGCGCAGCATCTGTTGCCGAATACGGTGGAAATGTCCCCTTGCAGAGCAGTGGCGGCCACTGGGCAGACGGCACCCAGAGCCAGATTTACGGTACCTCGACAGGCCAGGAAGCCGCTATGGACCCGAACATCGTCCTCGGGACGCGCAAAGTCTTTACTGATCTCGACATGGCAGGCCTTGAAGACGTCGGCTGGGAGATCCAGTCGGCCTCCTCGGGGGAGTAAATGCGCAACCGGGTATATGTCGCCGTCCTTGCCGGTGCCATGGCCGTCGGAGCACCGATCGCGCGGGCCTCAGACCCGGTTTCCGGTCCATCCGTCGAGACACTGTCGAGCAACCTGTCGGCGCGGGCCAACTGGGAGCAGGCAAAGCCGCCACGATATCGGTTCGTTTTTCGGCGCCAGTGTTACTGCGCCCTACCCAACAATGTGCTGATCGAAGTTGAAAACGACCAGGTCGTTGCCGTTCGACGCCTGGAAGACGGGGTACCTGTCCCGCAACAACAGTTTCGGGAGTATCCGACCATCGGTCACCTTCTGACCGAAATCGACAATGCAATGCGCAGCCATCCCGACAGCCTGCTGGTCGAGTACGACCGCGTCCAGGGGTTCCCGAAACGGGTACGCATCGACTTCAGCTACCGCACTGCCGACGACGAGATCGATTACACCATCGACCGGGTCGAGATTTCGCCCCCCTGACCTGCCGGCACCATGCTCGTTGGCAGTTCCGGCTATGCGGGTAAAGCACCCCTGAAACAAGCCGCGAATCGGTGCGCTCGGCTAAAAGATTCCGAGTTTCCGCCGATCTGGCACCCAGTCCGGGAATCTCATGCATCAAACGGGCTCAACAAAGCGCATAAAGCGTTTTCGCTGTCCGCTAATTTGGTAGACTTTACCGGCATTTGCCTCACAAACGAAAGGCGCAAAGGACGTAAGAAATGGCAAGGAGCATCGCAAACCCGACCCCGGGCTGCCGGATACACTCGCAGCCCCACCGGGATCCCGCCCTGACAATGGGTCCTGCCGGTCACGCGACAGGCAACGCAACTGCCATCAGACACCCGACATCCACGCCGGCCCCTTGGATGCATCGCCAATGAGCATCATCGAAAAAGGGTTCGGGGAGCCCAGAAAGCCCAGCGCAGCAGAGGTTGCCAAGGAAGGGAGCACCGGTCCGAAAAATGAACCCACCGGCTTCGACCTCCGCGGTGATTCTTCGGCCAACGGAACGAACAAAGACGCCGGCAAGCAGCGATTCGAATTGGGATCGCCCGGCAAACCAACATCGTACGGCCGGGACGACATGGACGGGCATGACGATGTCGAGCGTCGCCATCCCGAAGACGCGCACGTCATCCGACGCGAACCTCTCCGGAGCAATCCTGCGCCTTATCTACAGGCGGTCAACGAAGCCTACCATCCCGTCATCGAGGCGGAACAGGAAGACGCCATCGACCTGGCGCGCTATTGGCGCATCGTCAATCGGCACAAGTGGGGCATTCTCAGCATCACGCTGCTGGTATTGGTAATCGGCACGCTAAACGCACTGTCGAAGACGCCGATCTACCGGGCACAGACCACGCTTGTCGCCGAACCCTTCCAGCGCAAGGTCACAGTCAAGGATGAGTACATCAACAGCGCAGCCGTGTTTTTATTCTACGACACGCAGTTCGACATCATCCGCAGCCGCGCAATCGCCGAGCGTGCCGCCGACGACCTCCGACTCGTGGAAAAAGCCCGCGCGAATTATGAAAACGATTTGGAAAAAGCGGAAGAACCGAAGACGGGGGTTGCCCTGCTGATCGATACCGTTGCCGGCTGGTTCGACTGGCGTCACTGGGTCAGCGATTCCGTCGAAGCCCAGGAAGTTGTCGCCCCGCCAACCGACGAGCAACTGCGTGAGGGAGTGATTTCAGAGGTCCAGGGCGGCGCCTCCGTGCAGGGAGGGAAGCAGAGCCAGATCATCAATATCTATTACGAGCACAGCGACCCGAACGAAGCCGCACGCCGGGCCAATGCGATTGCTTCAGCTTACGTGCGATACGGTGTCGATACCCGATTGGCGAGCTCACAGCGCACCAACCAGTGGTTGCAGGACCAGATTATCGAGGTTCGAGGTGCACTGAAGAAATCTGAAGATGCGCTACTGGCATACCAGTCCAAGACAGGGCTTGTTGACACCGATCAGCAGCAGGAGATTTCCAACGACCGGCTGCGCGAACTGACAACCACCCTGGTCGATGTAAAGAGCCGCAGCGCCGAGGCGAAGCTGCGCTACCAACGCGCACAACAACTCGAACTCGAGGGCGCCGATCCCGATACCATGGCGACCATCCTGCAGAGCAACAACGCGAAACAGCTGGCCCTGGAACTGACCCGCATCGAACGCGACATAGGCGAGCTTAAGTCGCGCGTCACCGACCAGCATCCGTTGTTGAAGAAGGCGAATGTCGAACTGGATGAGGCACGCAAGGCGCTGCGCAAAGAATTCAACAAGGTCCTCAACACGCTGGAAAGCGAATCCCAGGTGGCAGCCGCGAAGACCAGAGAGATCCAGGATCTCATCGACGCTGAGAAGACCGAGATCGGCAACTCCACCGGCGATACGCTGGAGCTTATCCGCCTGGAACGTGATGTCGAGAACAACCGCAAACTGTACGAGGCCCTGTTAATCCGTCTGCAGGAGACCGACGTTACCAGCGACCTGGACACCTCAAACATCCAGATCCTGGACGGCGCATCCGCGCCGAAAGATCCCTACAAGCCGAACAAGACCCGGATGATCATGCTCTCAGCGATCCTTGGTCTCGGCCTGGGTGTGCTGCTGGCATTCGTCCGTGAGCACCTCGACCGTACGCTCAAGACAATGGACGACATCGAGGAGAAACTCGGCCTCACCGCGCTGGGCATGGTGCCGTTGGTCAGGGACCGCAAACACAACGAGCCGGCAAGCGAGTATCTCGGAAAGCCGCGATCGCCCTTTGCCGAGAAGATCAACCACATCCGCACCGGCCTGCTGTTCTCGTCGATCGACAACCCGCCGCGCAGCGTGCTGGTCACCTCGGCAACCGGCGGCGAAGGCAAGACGACGTTGGCGATCAACCTCGCCGCGGCATACAGCCAACTCGACAAGACACTGCTGCTCGAAGTCGATCTGCGCAAGCCGGCGATCAGTGAACGCCTAGGCATCGATCACAAACTGGGCCTCACGGACCTGATTGTCGACCCGGGGCTCGGTGACCAGGTCATCCGCCCGCTAAAAGAGGGATCGAACCTGTACGTGCTCACCTGCGGCACCCGCCCGCACAACCCACTGGAGACACTGTCGTCACAGCAGTTTGCACATCTGATGCGTCAGCTGGGCCGCTATTTCCGCTACATCGTGCTGGACGGGCCACCGTTGCTGGCAGTGAGCGACGCAGCAGTGCTTGGACACCTGGTCGACGAGACCGTGCTGGTGGCCAAGGCGGAGACCACGTCGCTGAAGATGATCAAGGACGCGCTAAGCCTGATGCGCAAGGCGAGGCTGGAACCGCTCGGCGTGGTGCTGTCGCAGGCCGACACCAAGCGCATGGCTTACTACGGCGGGCATTACTACCACTATGACAAGCGCTACTATGGCGAAGAGCGCGACGCACAGAAGGCCACGACCTGAATCAACCGGGTCGTGAGCAGCGCACGATGATCGACATCCACAGCCACATCCTGCCCGGTGTCGACGACGGTGCAAAAACCCTTGAGGACGCGCTGGAGATGCTGAGCCTTGCCTCGGCCTCCGGCGTGACGACCCAGGTCCTCACGCCGCACGTTCAACCCGGGCGGTTCGACAACGCCAAGGCAGATCTCGAGAGGCGCTTCGATGCGTTTCGGTCCGAGGCAGATCGGGCGGGCATCGAAATCGACCTGCGGCTGGCCGCCGAGGTGCATGTCGGACCGGAGATCATGCAGTTGGTCGCCGACGACACCCTGCCCTGGCTGGGCGAGTATCGCGGGATGCGTACCTTTCTACTCGAGTTCCCTCTCACCCATACGCCTGCCGGCAGCATCAACCTGGTGCACTGGCTGATCCAGCGTGACGTGCTGCCGGTGATCGTCCATCCCGAGCGTTGCCGTGAATGGCAGGACCATCCGGACCGGCTGAGGCCCTTCCTTGAGGCCGGCTGCCCGATCCAGATCACGGCCTCAAGCCTGTTGGGGAATTTTGGGGGGGCAGCGAGGCGGTTGGCGGTGGAACTGGTCCACTCTGCGCCGATGCTCGTCCTCGCCACCGACTGCCACAACCTCGCCTATCGGCCGCCGGACCTGGATCGCGGGTACGAGGCGCTGCAGGACCTCACTGATGCTGGCTTTGCGGGACGTTGTACCGGCGAACTTCCCGCGACCCTGTCAGCGCTTTGATTCGCGGCTCAATCAACGCAGCTCACTACCTTCGCGTGGCAGCCGTGCCGTGGCGCCAGTGTCACGCAGTGACAACTGCATAGCTCATTTGTAGATGCCCCTACAAACGCGGCTGGTAAGTAACTTGTTCAGCCACCTTCTGCGCGACCAACTAAGTTGTCCACATCGAGGCACTGGAC
>ERZ795048.4222-NODE-4222-length-10086-cov-7.268767_pt1 | contig 10086 bp, 8 predicted proteins | sample MGYA00375132_ERZ795048 | MGnify/ENA primary metagenome ERZ795048 (study PRJEB30177, sample SAMN05720225) | activated sludge metagenome | isolation source: Anaerobic digester | place: Hong Kong | collected 2014-12-17 ...
GGCGAGAGGTGTTCCGTCACTGTTCATATTCCGTATTACTTCGGATACATGTTTGCCGCGTGCATTTTTAACTGATATCCCCAGGAGACGCACCGCAGCAGGGTTTATAAATGTGATTCTGCCATTCACATCCAGGCCGTATATTCCGTCACCTGTTGAAGTAAGGATCATTTCTCTCTGACGGTTGATTCTTGTAAGTACCGATTCAATCTGTTTTCGGTCGGTAATATCACGGGAGTTTAGTACAATTCCCTCGACATTCGGGTCATGGAGGAGATTTGTGCCTGAAACTTCAAGGTACACCCAGTTCTCATTTTTGTGCGAAAACTGTGCCTCTACAATAAATGACTTTATACCCCTGTCAACCATGCCGGAAATGTGATTGTGAAGGAAATCCTTGTCTTTCCCATGAACAAGATCGAAAATGCTGGACCCGGTAATTTCTGCAGTTTTATACCCGAGAATTTTTTCAACAGAATCACTGGTGAAATGAATGGTGCCGTCCTGCTTTAAGATAACTATGAGATCTGATGATTCTTTGACCAGTGAATGGAAACGGCGTTCTTTCTGCACGACTCCATCGAGTACAAATTTTCTTTCTGTGATGTCAACAATTGTTACCAGTACAGATTGTACCATTCCATTATGTTCAACAGGAGCAAAAAGGTATTCATACCAGTATTCGCTGTTGTCCTGTCCGTACACAATATCAATCTGCTTTGTTGTCGTTGTTTCCCTGTTGTTAAAATACTTTTCGAATATTTCTTTGAACTCAACGGGGATGTAATTGAATACGGTTTCGTTTTTTTTGAGCTCCTGGCCGAATATGCGCCGAACCCATACGGCAAGTTCGGTATTGTAATCATCAATGCTGAGTTTCGTATCGACCAGCATCAGCGGGAAGGGGATGGTGTTGAAGATGTTTCGTGTATATGATATTTCTTTCTTTTTCGGCATATTGATATCTGCCTCCCCGCAAATGGTGGTAACAGGATATCATACATATGTGGTCAATTCAAGTATAATTATGTATAACCGTTTTCGATACGAAAGGCAGGCCAAAAATTTACTTTACTAAATGAACGGGTAATGTGAAGTGATAATGATATAAGGGCGCGGCAATATAGATATGATCATGAAATGGTGTCCAGCATGAATACTGTAATAACAACCGGCGGAACTATTCTTGGCGGAGTGGGGGTCCTGCTGCTGGGAATGGTGCTTATGACTGATGGTCTGAAGTCCCTGGGGGGGCATACCCTTCGTAAAGTCCTTGGGCGGATGACCAGCAACAGGACAGTTGCTGTCATATCCGGAACGGGTATCACGGCTCTTATCCAGAATTCAAGTGCGACTATTCTTGCGACTGTAGGTCTTGTGGGCGCCGGTCTGCTGGGGTTTTCACAGGCGATTGGCGTTATCATCGGTGCGAACCTCGGGAGTACAAGTACCGGGTGGATTGTTGCGCTTGTCGGTTTTAAGTTTAACATAAAGATAATTACACTTCCCCTCATCGCGGTGGGTGCTGTCATGAAGCTTCTTTCAGAAGGGAAGAAGGCATCGCTGGGAATTGTAATCTCCGGGTTCGGTTTAATATTTGTCGGTATTGGAATTCTCCAGGAGGGTATGCAATATCTGTCACAGTATATACACCTTGCGGGGTACGGAGTAGATTCGCTCTGGGATAAACTTCTCCTGGTGGGTATTGGAATTGTAATGACAGTGGTACTGCAGTCTTCAAGTGTTGCGGTCGTTATGACACTCGCCGCGCTGAACGCCCATACAATAAATATCAACCAGGCTGCGATTCTTGTCGTGGGGCAGAATGTCGGGAAAGTGTTTTATGGCGTTCTCGCAGCTGTGGGGGCATCTGTCCCGGCAAAACGGTCAGCGTACATCCATATATTTTTCAATGTAATTACCGGTTTTGTGGTTTTCATGATGCTGGATTTCTTTACTTCTCTGACCGCGGGGGTGTGCCGTGTGTGCGGGTCATCTGATCCGGCAATCCTGCTTTGCGCATTTCATACTGGTTTCAATCTTTTGGGGGTGATATTGATACTTCCCTTTACCGACACCCTCACCAGGATACTGGAGAAATATGTGCATGAGAAATTGCCGTACCTTACCCGTAACCTTGATTACAGTATTGCTGATATACCACCCGTGGCCCTTGAATCAGCCCGTGCCGCGATCGTTGGAATAGCGTCACTTATTCTTACGTCAATGAAGGACCTTGTTCTCGCGTCGGTTCCCTATCAGGAAATCCTGAAAAGAATTGACGATGCCGATGATGCACTTCGTTATACCGGTGAGTTTCTTGCCCATGTCAGGTCAAATCCTGAATCTGCAATGGATCATGAGCATAATATCTCAATACTTCATTCCACAGAGCACCTCACAAGACTTGCTGAAGCCTGCAGGGAGGTTGAAACAGTACGTACCACGGCGCACACTCCATACCTGCGTCAGCTTGCCCTTGATCAGCTGGATTCGATTGATTCATCCATCATGTGGCTCCAGGGAAAGAAGGACGAAGCCCCGACTGAATCAGTACAGCACATATCAATGATGTTCGCGGAAATACGGAAAAAAATGCGTACAGAAATGATTGATAAAATCGCACGGGGTGAGATCAATCCCGACAATGCGTTCAGGCTCCTTGAAGCGATGCGGTGGATTGACCGTCTTGCGTATCATGTGTGGAGGGCGATTCTGCATCTCAGCGAATTCAAAGAAAAGTAGATATAAATCTAATAAAGGGTGATATATATAGACCGATTGTGAAAAGGCATATAAGGGAGAGTCCGGGAATTTATAGGGGAAAATCCCATATAAAAAATATCAATTGTACTATGAAGTAATTCTATCTATACCTATTGCAATATATTGGACCTGTGGTTACATTTCATTCATTAGATTTCTTAAGCGTAACTTAATCCAATATTGAAATATGCATACTTCTCACACCCCAGACGTGGGAAGTATGCATATTTTCTCTTTTTTTCTGCGTACAGCTATACTCCATTCAAATCACACATTATCGCACAGCGCAAGTTTTTTATTAAATAATTAGAAAATACTATTTTTTCAGCAATGAGTCAGGAACTGCGCCGACTTCTTTCATGAGTGAAAAAATCCTTTTTTGATTATAGCCCGGAAGCTTGTTGAACGCAACAACGAGACCCGTAAGAAACGCAAAGAGGAAACGTGCAATGGTGCGTGGTTTTTCATTAAAATGAGTTGATTCCACAGTTTTTTCAAGGACATCAAGGGTCTGGTTCATAATCGGTATTATTTTTTGTGATGAATAACTGCTCAGGTTTCCCTGGGACATGATAATTGTCATCATTCTGAAGTAAGAATCATTATCAGCTATAAAGTCAATGAACGTGTTAACCGCATTTTTTACTACATTTCCGGGATTATCTCCGGCAATTACATCCTCAAGTTTTTTATTGAGCTCCACCTGGTTCTTTAAAACAATTTCGGTAAATAATGCTTCCTGGTTCGGGAAATAACGGTATATTGATGATGGGGCCATACCGGCTTCTTTGGCAATTTCACGGATACTGGCTTTATCAAACGATTTTGTCGCGAATACTCTCTCCGCGGCATCCATTATCAGCCTGATTCGGGCTTCACGTTCACGGAACTTTAATGTTTGTAATGTCGTTTTTTCATTCATGATGTCATCACTGGAAAAATATTTATTTATATGGTAAATCAATGTGACGCTGCAGTATGAAAATGCAAGAAAAAAACTGAAAATTGTTTGACATAGAGAACAATGTTCTCTTTCATGAGGTAAATTCACATAAGAGGTTGTTGTTCATTCCTGTTGCAATAATTTGAAGGGTAACGGGTTTGTGTATATAATTTATGCAATTAATATAATGAGGTGGAATTATGATTCTTTTAAATCCGAAAAAATATGATGTCGCGTTTCCGGATGAAAAGTCAAAAGAACTAATGCTTAAAACAATTGAGTTTTTTGAAAACAAAGGCCTTAAAAGGGTGAAAGAAGATTTTCACAACAGGACCTGGCCGAAAGATTTCGTCGATTTTTGTAAAGAAACCGGTGCATTCGCCACAATGCTCACGCCAAAAGGGTATGGAGCTGATGATTCAAGGTGGGATACATACAGAATTTTTCACTGGGCAGAACTCATGGGTTTTTACGGTATTGCATACTGGTATGTATGGGATGTGTCCCAGCTCGGAATATGCCCTATATGGATGGGTAATAACGAGGAAGTAAAGCAGAAAGCTGCAAAGCTTCTTGAAGAGGGGGAGGTTTTTGCATTTGGTCTTTCTGAAAAGGAACATGGTGCTGATATCTATTCCAGCGATATGATGCTGTATCCTCAGGAAGATGGAACATATAAAGCAAATGGTGACAAATATTATATTGGAAATGGAAACGAAGCAGCAATGGTTTCAACTTTTTCCAAAATGGCCGACACCGGTGATTATGTATTCTTTGTGGTTGATTCAAAGCACCCTAATTATGAATGTGTGCAAAACGTTGTGGCGCACCAGAATTATGTATCGGAATACGCACTGCATGATTATCCAATCACTGATGCTGATATAACTGAAAAAGGCCCGAAAGCATGGGACAACATGCTGAACACAGTAAACGTATGTAAATTTAATCTCGGACCAGGTGCTGTCGGTATATGTACCCACGCATTCTATGAAGCAATGGACCACGCCGCAAACAGAAATCTTTATGGGAAATTTGTAACTGATTTCCCTCATGTAAAGAATCTCTTAACTGATTCCTATCTTCGTATCGTTGCGATGAAGCTTTTTAATCTCCGTGCGGTTGATTATATGCGTACCGCGTCGAATGAAGACAGAAGGTATCTCCTTTTTGATCCGCTCTGTAAAATGAAAGTGACCCGTGAGGGTGAAGAGGTAATAAATCTTCTCTGGGATGTTATTGCTGCAAAGGGTTTTGAGAAGGAGCCGTATTTTGAGATGGCGACACAGGAAATACGCATGTTCCCGAAACTTGAAGGAACTGTCCATGTTAATATGGCACTGGTTGTGAAGTTTATGAACAATTACTTCTTCAATCCCGGCGAGTTTCCTGAAATACCGCAGATGGGCGGTGACGGGAATGATGATTTTCTTTTCGATCAGGGACCAACAAAGGGACTTGGGAAAATCCAGTTCCACGATTATAACATCGCGTATAACAGCATTGACCTGCCGAATGTTAATGTTCTTAAAGAGCAGATTAAGCAGTTTAAAGGATTTCTTGCAAAGGCAACTCCTACTGCGGAACAGAGCAAGGATATTGATTACCTTCTTGCAATGGGTGAGCTGATGACTGTAGTCGCATACGGGCAGCTGATTATTGAGAACACGAAGTTTTATGATGTCGAGGATGATGTCCTGGATATGATTTTTGATGTTCTTGTACGTGATTTCTCGAAGTATGCGCTTCAGCTTTATCAAAAGAAAAGCAATACTGATGCTCAGAAAGAGTTCTGCCTTAAGATGATTGCAAATCCTGTGGCGGATGTTGATAAATTCAACAGGGTATGGGAGAAGCATGTATTCGCAATGAAGGGGCAGTACAGGATGAATGACTAATTTCATGTCATTACAATAGATTATCCCTGAGAGCCGGGCTGATGCCCGGCTCTTTTGTATTGTTACAGATGCAGGTGGATCCGGTTTAATGGTTCTTCTACACGTTGTATTTAAATGAAACTCTTACTTTCGCCCTGTATGCAGTGACCTTACCGTCAGTTATTACCATATCGAGCTCTTTGATTTCCGCTACCCGAAGGTCCGTAAGTGATTTTGATGCTGCTTCTACTGCGTTCTTTGCTGCCTCCTCCCATGAATTTACACTTGATCCAACAAGTTCAATTACTTTATATACGCTATCCATGTCGTCCTCCTGAAAATATCGATTATTTAATAATGTTTAATTATATAGTAATAAACATCAATACGTGAAACAATAAAAGAGGCGGTATATCGATGGATTCCCCGGATTTCTGTGAGGAAATGACACGTAAAAACTATCTTGACAAAAGACAGGTTTTTCTCATGATGCTCAAATATCGAAATGCTATTATTATACAAATACAGTATGGAGGGTTACAATGAGTTCAGGTGAAACAGGAAAGCAGCTTGCCGATATGATCAAGCACGCGATTGATGACTGCCAGATTACAACAACGGAATATGAGAAAATACTGATGCTCGCGAATGAAGACGGCCATATCGATTCACAGGAGCAGAGGCTGCTTTCCAACCTTCAGGAAATGATGTCAAACGGCACGATAAAAAGAATACCGGGTTGATATCTGCGATATAACGCAATGCTGCTTATTTAGCAATAAAACGCTTTATACACCTTTTATAACAGCAGGTTCTGCATGAAAGAGTGGCTATAAGGCGTTTTTTCGTTATTGGGCCGGTAATGGTAATGTGCAGCAGTGTTACTGAAGAAACAGGTCTTTTTTTTAAAAGAAAATGTGCTTTACGGGCATGTACGGCCTGATACAATACCGGACATCATAGGATGATGTCTGGAGAGCACATGTATGGTACTGCATGCAGATTGATTCTATGCTGTACAATTCTTTGTTTTCTGCATTTCTCAGTATATGTGTTCGGGGAACACAACAGCACTGAGTCTGACGGTGCAGCACATAATGCAGGCAACTACACCGAAATTCTTACTGTACTCCCCGCAGCAGGGATATCCCTGCGTGGCGGATATTACTTCAACAATAATCCCGGTTACCGGGCCCTTCTGCACAAAACCGTTGACCTTCATCTTCTCAGGTATAAGAGTCTGTTTGCATCATTCCTTGTGAGTGAGGATACACTATTCCGTGACCATGGCGAAAGAACGATGTATCCTTATAAAATAAAATATATAATGGATTACATAAATCTTTCATGGGATTTCGGCAGGTCATACCTTGGCGTTGTCGTTGATCATATCTGTTATAATTTGATTGATCAGGTGCAGGACACCGATCCGTATGAGCTCCGGTGGTACGGGATTGGAATAAAATGGGAAAGTCACGGTATGAAGACCGGCCTGAAAAACAGCGGCTTCTATTTCAATGATGGATTATTCAGAAATATCCCATTCGCACTGAATTTCATGGGCTATTACGGCAGAAGTCTCTACACTGAACGGTTTGAGTATACCTATATCAGCCGCGGCGCTCTGCGTATAGATTTTCTGATGCTGCGACCGTTTGTGCTGTATGCGGAAACGAATGTGCAGGCATTGATCGATGACAGGATACGGTTTGATCCATCCGGGGAACTTGGTCTGCGTGTCCGCTGCGGTAATGCTGATATCATTCCCTATGTCCGCTACCTGTATCAGCATGATTCGGAGCTCTTCAATGATGCGCCCCGGAGCTACTGGATGGCGGGCCTTGGTTTTGAAACGCTTCTGGGCACAGGGAAGTGGGGGACGCCGGAGATAAGGGGGGAGGCACTGCCTGCCCCGGGTGTGATGGAAATGCATTTCTCAGGAGCCTATACGAAATTCTATGGCAGCATGTATAACGGCTACCGGAGCGATATCGCCCTGTATATTGATATTGTCCGGATCAATAATCTTTCAGTTGTGTGTAATAACCGGATGTATCATGATTCGAAGGCCGCAGCGAACGCACTGTTCCCGCGGTATATTACGTATACCTTTCAGGGTGGCCTGGAGTACCGCGTGCAGCCGTTATGGGTGCTTCAGGGGATGTATCAGCATGAACGGCGGCATGACGGAAACACCTACAGGGGGCATGAGGAGAATTATCACCTTGCCGGAGTGTCAGTGAAGACTATCGGTATGAAGCCGGGATACGGCAATATCAGAATTTCACGAAGTAGCGTCAGGGGGATGCGTGCGGTGAATACCTTTGATGCGGGAGTTAGCGCGGGGAGGATTCTTGGTGACATGAACTATCCATACCGGTGGGACCTGCGGGGACAGGTGCGGTGGGACACCTTTCAGGCATGGAATGCGGTCCATTACCTCGGCGGTGATGTGCATCTTCTTCTCGGTGAAGATAATGAGAGGGAATACGGAGTGGAAACCGGGTTCCGGTTTCTTTTCGGTGTTTCTGCAACGCTGTATTACCGCTATGAGAAGCAGGTGAATATTGATTTTGTCAGCGGCGCAGAGGAATTGCATCACATGGCGGGAGTGAAAATAGAGATATAGAGTATATTCGATGTATGGGTGCTCTCCGGCTGCGCCGGAGAGTGTGTGTGACATGTATTAATACTTGATAATATAATGCATTGCTGCGTTTTTAGGGCGGGTTTCACTGCCTCCTGATGGCCAGATGAAAGGTTCGTCAGTGCTGCCTGTAGCATATCCAAATGTTTTGTTTTTCCATCCTGCAAATCCGGTACAAGCACTGTTGCCAAGTTCGATATTATCTGTACCACCGCTTGATTTTGCTGCATGATTATGACCCTTAAACATATCCTCTTGCAAGCTCCCCACCAAAGCGCCAACTTTATTGCCATGCACATCCTTTCGTTCTTTGCAATCCGGATCAATGAACCCGCTTATATCAAGGCCCCGGATAAACCTGCCCTGCATGTCAGGAAGGTGAAAGTTCGGGTTTCCGTCACCGCCCCAGGCGGTGCCGATCGCCTCATAGAGTTCCGGATAGTCGTATTTGCTGACAAGCCCGCCGTCGCAGAGAAGCCACCCGTCAGGGGGATTGTTTCCCGCAAAGGCCACCACGGCACCGGGAGGGGCTATGACCGAAGTGTTTACCGCCCGGTATATTGTATCAAAATTTTCATTGATCTGTCCGGCGCTGATGACCTGCCCTGATGAGAATGTGTGGGGCTTCGTGACACCTGCGTAGATCATTGCTGATGAGGCGAGTGTGATAATAATAGCGAGTAGTATGAAACGTCTGCGGGTAATTGTATTTTTAATGCCGTTGATCAACCTGTCGTCGATATGAATATTAAATTGAATATTCATTATAAAAATCCTGTCCACGTACCATATGTGAAAAAGTAGAGCAAAAAAAACTGTCTGTGTGAGGGTAATTGCAGTACTTTTTTTGAGGGTATACAATTATTCATGCAGAAAATGTGTCAACAAAAAATATCAAAAAGAATATGAATTTGCATTATATCGTCAGAATTGTACTTCAAAAATCAGGGAACATCACTTCGTGGAACCGGTTTTATTGCGGTTCATTTTGTGAATAGTATTTTGTAGCTTCTGACGCAGCTTGTCAGCATCTGGTATAATAATATTATATTCTTTTAATATATCGGAAAATCTTTGTGTTTCTTTTTTGTACGTGGAGGATTCTTTTTCAATTGTTTCATCAATGATAATTGTTTCTTCATTAATTTGCTGTGCCCTTTCCCATCGGGGATCATCCGGGGTAATTTCTGTATTGTCTGTTGTTATTGTTTCCAGTTTGCCGGTAAGGGACTCGATGTGCTTTTTCTTGAGCATTATAGTATTCAGGGATTTTTTCATTGCCTCGATTTTTTGTTTGAGTTCAGGATACGGCGGAAGTGACGGGTTGCCGCTAATTATAATAAGACGGTTGTAAATATCCTCCTGTTTGTTTTTTTCGGTTTCAGTCCAGTCAATAAACCGGTTGAGCTTCTCCTTCGATTGTTCAATACGATAGCGGATATCTTTTGCGCGGTGACTGTGACGGGTTGTGCAGAAATAAATTGATGTCGTCAGGAGTACTATTAAGGGTATTATTAATGTCTTTCTCATAAGGATATCCCAGGATCTACATTGATTACCTGACGTATTCGAAGTCATTATAACAGCTCATACTGGATCTTTCATCAATGCAAGTACAATATCGAAAACAAACAAAATGGTTGCCATTTTTCAAGTATTGTGCGATGTATGGTGCGACATAATATTTTTTCAAAATAATGAAATAAACAGAGTGTATTATTTCTTCGTCGTTTTCAGCATTTCAGAGACACTATATATTTGTTCATACAATAACAGAGTATTACACATTATGTGCACGGTTCAGAGGAACACCGTATGAGTTATACATTAGTACATCTTTCCGATACACATCT
>ERZ795048.4224-NODE-4224-length-10084-cov-7.129824_pt1 | contig 10084 bp, 7 predicted proteins | sample MGYA00375132_ERZ795048 | MGnify/ENA primary metagenome ERZ795048 (study PRJEB30177, sample SAMN05720225) | activated sludge metagenome | isolation source: Anaerobic digester | place: Hong Kong | collected 2014-12-17 ...
TGGGCAATACCGGAATCTCAATGACAGAAATTTGTTTATGAAAAAAGGATAAATGTTTTCTACCTCAGGATTCCGGCATGGAGTGACAATGTTCTAATCATTTCGTAAAATGCTATAGGTTTATACTTTTAGTTTTCCGAACAGCAATTATGTATATTTAATAGAGCCCGGTGCAGGGAATCGGCAGTATGCCCGGTTCAGGCATAAACCGGTATTATTTCAGCATGGTGTTTCAGGAGGGGGATATTATGAGAAAGGAACTTTACGTGATTACCGGATGTGACTCCGGGATCGGAAGAAGATGCGTGGAACTCCTCCTGCAGAAAGGAAAAAACCTGGCCATTTCGTATCTCGCTGAAAACCCCTTTAAAGAACACCCCCTATGCCGCGCTTTTAAAACAGATATGACAAAGGAGGGGGATATCGCGAAATTCGCAGCTGGTATTAAAAAGCTCTGTGAAAAGGATTTCTATCTCAAGTGTCTTTTCTGCAACGCAGGCGTGGCCCTTGGCGGGCCTGTGGAAAATGTTCCCCTGGCCACGTTCAGAAGGGTTTTTGAGATTAATTATTTCAGCTACGTTTTGCTGATACAGAAGCTTATCCCTCTACTGAGGGAGAGCAAAGGGACGATCATGATGAACGGCTCACTGGCAGGGAGGATAGCGCTGCCGTTTCTTGCGCCCTACGCGTCATCAAAATTTGCGCTTGAGGGGTTCGCGGATTCATTGAGGAGGGAGCTTAATCCCTTCGGCATAAAAACGGTTCTCATTGAACCTGCAGCTGTTGCAACGCCCATATGGGAAAAGGCGCGTAAGATTGACGGCTCATTTATTGACAGGGTTTACCTTGAGAGTGTTAACCTCTTCCTTGAAAATTTCGTCGATTCAGGGAGCAGGGGGATGCCTGTTGATAAGGCCGCGGCAGAGATTGTGAGGATCATGGACTCGAAAAGCCCGAAGGCCAGGTATATAATTTCAGGCACACCCTTTAATTCATTTCTGCAGACTGTACTACCATACAGAATTGTTGACAGGCTTGTGAAAAAGTTTTTCAGAATGAATTACAGTTAAGGGAGGATGGGGGCTCTGACCCCGGGGTGTAAATTCGGAGCTTTGAGCTCCGGTTTTGGAGCTTTGAGGTGGAAATTCGAAGCTTTGAGCTCCGGTTTTGAAGCTTTGAGGTGTAAATTCGGAGCTTTGAGCTCCGGTTTTGAAGCTTTGAGGTGTAAATTCGGAGCTTTGAGTTCCGGTTTTGAAGCTTTGAGGTGGAAATTCGAAGCTTTGAGCTCCGGTTTTGAAGCTTTGAGGTGGAAATTCGAAGCTTTGAGCTCCGGTTTTGAAGCTTTGGGGTGGAAATTTGCAGCTTTGAGTTCCGGTTTTGAAGCTTTGAGAGGGAAATTTACAGGTTTAAGCATCGGCTCTGACCCTTTGAGAGAGAAAATTGCCTCTTCGAGGGGGAACTTTCCCTGTCAGAGAGAGAAAATTGCATCTTCGAGAGAGGGCTCTGACCCTCTGAGACAGAAAAATCCATTTTGGAGAGTGAATTTTTATTATCAGGAGGTGAAACTCCTCTCATTTAATTAAAAATGATTTAACATTAATATGCAAGTCTTAACTAATGGATATTATCATGATTTGCTAAATATCGGGATATTGTCATTGCGAGGAGCCCTTCGACAAGCTCAGGATAAACTTAAGCGACGAAGCAATCTGTTAAGGTTGGAAATATTCAGTATTAACCGATATTGTTTCTATCCTTTAACAGATTGCCACACTCCCTCCGGTCGTTCGCAATGACATAGTTTAAATAATTATGATATTTATACCAGTAATCTGGCTGATGGAACAACAATTTCGCCTGACTACTTTAATCTGATTAACAAATAGCCACTGTTTCATATGTGAGGTATTATGAGAAGCCCGTTAATATTCTTTATCTTTATATCTGTTGTAATAACTGTCTACAGCCTTCTGAATTATTACTTTATCAAAAAGCATAAAAGCATACTTACCGGGAGGTCGCTTCCTTCAATCCTGCTTAAACTTTTACTTGTCACCGTGATATTGACTCCTTTTGCTACGGTTTTTTTAAGTCACAGAGGGAGTACCTTCTGGGCGGCAATTACAGGGTTCCCCGGGTACGGCTGGCTTGCCTTTCTCTTTATCTTTCTTTTTATTAATGGAACCGCTGATATACTTCTCTTTGTCGCCGAAAAGACAGGTTTCATTCCTCCCGGTTACATGGCGCGGGAGATCCTTGCAGGGACATTTATTATCAGTATATCGATCCTGGGTTACGGGTTTCATGAGGCAGCCACTCTCCCTGTTGAGAGGCTTGTTATTGAAACAGAGAAACTCCCCTCCGACATAAAAAGCCTTAAGATAATGCAGGTGAGCGACATCCATTTCAGCCCCATGGTAAGCACAGACAAGGCCCTGAAGATAAAGGAGATAGTTTTAAAGGAGAAGCCTGATATGATTGTATCAACAGGTGATTTCCTTGATCGCTCAATAAGAAACAGTGATGATGTGGCGGAGATTATGAATAGTATCCCGGCACCGAAGGGGAAGTTCGCAATTACGGGGAACCATGAATATATCACCGGTGTTGAAGAGAGTATCAGGTTTATCGAAAAGTCCGGGTTCACCATGCTGAGAAACAGGTCGATAACTGTGGCCGGGGTTAACCTTACGGGTGTGGAGGACTACTCTGCAAGGAGGTTCGGATTCTATAAAGAGGCGGATGAAAAGAAACTCCTTTCAGTATCGGAAAACGGGCTTTATACAATCCTTCTGAAACATCAGCCCCGTATAAATGAGGATAGTTTAGGTCTTTTTGATCTTCAGCTTTCAGGGCATACGCACGGCGGGCAGATATTTCCATTTACTCTGCTTGTTAAGCTGTCGTTCCCGTATCTTTGCGGTGAATATGACCTGGGGAAGGGTAGCAGGCTGTACGTCAGTCGGGGTACAGGTACCTGGGGGCCCCCTGTAAGGTTTGTTGCGAAACCTGAAGTTACGATTATTGAACTTAAGAGGCCGGTTTCCTCTCAATAAATTTTATGGCAAAGTCATAAAATCCCTTATGCCGGCTTAAGGTAAGTTTTCCGCCAGGGGAATATTTAATTTTTTTATGGACATTTTCTGATTGATCAGCGGATGTCTTGCCATATAGTTTGATTTATTGCATAAAATCTATATTTTACAATAAAAATCTTATTCTGCCGGAGGATTTTTGTAATAATCTTATACAGGAGGCTGTATGGTGTATGTTCTTGATCCACTTCTGATACCTGAGAGAATTCATATTGTGGAAAAAGAGTTCGATGATATAGTCAATTATCGTGATGAGAACGTAACAATAGATATGTGCGGCATTTCCTATATTGATTCTATGCTTATGGCATCGCTTTTAAGATTCAGAAACAGGCTTTTTATAAGCGGTAGAGAACTCCAGCTCTTAAACTGTTCTGAAAAGGTCATTGCCGGGCTCAGACTTGCTGAAATAGAGGATTGCTTTATTATATGAATATTTGAGTTTATTTTAATACAGATTTTTTCCGGACATAAAAGCTTTTGATAGTTCTTTTATACAACAAAAACTTCCTTCAGAATGGAATATGAGTAATTAATTTTTTTCATCTCTTCTTCATACCCGCCGCATCGATCAGGATGAAAATGAGCCGCAAGTTCTCTATACCGTTTTGTTATTTTTTTCCTGTCCGGTTTTTTCAGGTCGAATAAAACCAGCGCCTCATCTATCTCTTTCTTTCTCATAAAGTAAATTCTGAAACCTTTCATAATATCATTTAAAATTTCAGACTCACCGAATGAAATATTTTCGGGATCAAGGTAAAACCCGGCCATTGGATCAAATGAAGGGAGAACAGTTTCATTAATGCTGTAATGAAGGGTACAGAATTGACCTGATGTGCTCCCCATGCAGAAAGTGCCGTGATCAATATCATAATGAGCGCAGAAACCGTCAGACGGGACTGACAGCAGTCTGATCCTCAGGGGATCTATATGGAGATAAAAACCGTGAGCCCCGGCTTCAGCTTTAAGCCTGTACAGGGCATGATAAACAGAAAAGTGCCTCTCATACATTGAGTAAGCACTCCCGTCCTCCTTATGTTCCGGGGTGAACTTTTTTAAGATTTCATATTCGCCGGTTACTGAGTTCAGTTCATGCAGATATGCAAACAGGGAATCAAGGCTGATATTAATAAGCTCCATTGGATAAAAATAGATTATGACAGGTATTACATCAATAAAAATTATAAGCTGTTTACTGCTTTATTGTTATTAATCGGCATTAAAACAGCAGTTTTTTGAATATGGCCGGTTGTTTTGTACAGCCTGTTTCATTATAATATAATCTATATACCGGGCTCTAATATGATAAATGAAAGAAAACAACTGCTCCTCGTTGAGGATGAGATCCTGATTGCCGCCGTGGAGATGAAATCTCTGGAAAAAGCCGGATTTTCTGTAATTTCGGCCTGTTCCGGCGAGGGGGCAATAGAAACCGTAAGAAAAAGAGATGATATAGATCTGATCCTTATGGATATTAATCTGGGTCCCGGAATTGATGGTGTTGAAGCGGCAACTGTGATATTAAAAGAAAAGGATATCCCGCTTGTTTTTCTTTCCAGTCATACCGAACCTGAGGTTGTCGATAAAACTGAGAGTATTACATCATACGGTTATGTTGTTAAAAATTCGGGCATCACGGTTCTTACCGCTTCAATAAAGATGGCTTTCAGGCTTTACGAGGCAAGACGGCAGATCGAAAGGCAGAGCAGGGAGGTGGAGGAGGCCAACAGACGGCTTCAGGAACTCCTTGAGGAACTTGAGGAGACCAACAGGGAGCTTGTCCTTTCAAGGCATGAGATTATTGAGAACAGGGCGGAAGTCGTTAAGAGCAATGAAAAGTTTATGCTTATAGCGGATTCCATGCCGCAGATTGTCTGGACAGCGGAGCCCGGTGGTGGGATGGATTTTCTGAATGAAGTTTATTACAGGTATACCGGGGATGACAGGTATGCCGGGGGGATAAAATTCAGGAATGTTCATCCCGATGATATTGAAAATGTTGATAACGCCTGGAAGGATTCTGTTTCAACAGGGAAAGAGCTTGAGGTGCGCCACAGGATAAGGAGATATGACGGGAATTACAGGTGGTTCCTTAGCCGTGGAATTCCGGTATATAATAACGAAGGTAACCTGATTAAATGGTATGGAACCTGTACTGATATTGAAGATATTGTGCTGCTTAAAGAGGAACGTCTCCGTCTTGAACATAATCTTCTTGAGGCCCAGCGGCTCTCATGTACCGGCAGTTATGAGTATGACATGGAAGATGAGGCTTACTACTGTTCTGACGAGGTGTTCAATATAGTCGGTATAAGCAGGGAAAAATTGAAAAGGGGCGCCTATGATTTTTTCCGGTTTGTGCATCCTGAGGACCTTTCCCGTGTAAAGGATATAATCATGCGTGCTATGGCCGAAAAAACATGCGTAAGTTTTGAACACAGAATTATCAGGGATGATTCAACAGTCAGGTATCTGAGACAGAGATTTGAAACAATATTTGATGCTAATGAGAAACCTGCGCGCCTGATAGGTATTGTACAGGATATTACCGGCCCTGCAATAATAAAAGAGGCGCTGAGAGAGAGCGAGGAGAGGTGGCAGTTCGCCCTTGAAGAGGCTGGTGACGGTTTATGGGACTGGAACATCCTCACCGGAGAGGTTTATTTCTCTAAACGGCTGAAAGAACTTCTTGGTTACAGTGAAGATGATTTGGAGAACAGGCTGGAGTCTGTTTTAAATCTGGTCCACCCTGAGGATAAGGAGAATGTTGTCGCGGAGATGAAAAAATATTTCAAGGGAGAAATACCTATCTATGCAACCGAGCATCGCCTGAAGTGCAGGGACGGCAGCTATAAATGGATTCTTAACAGGGGTAAAATTATTAAAAAAAATTCTGACAGCAAACCTCAAAGGGTTATAGGAATATTTACAGATGTGACTGAAAGCAGGACAATTAAAAATTCCCTTGTCTCGGCACTTGCGGAAAAGGAAACCTACATGAGGGAACTGCAGCACAGGGTGAAGAACTCCCTGGCCATGATAACATCCCTGATAAGCCTTGAACTCGGGCAGTCAGAGAACCCTGATGTGCGCAGGTCCCTTAAAACAATAGAAGGTAGGGTAATGGTACTTAATAAGCTGTACCAGCTGCTTTACTCCGGCGAAGGGAGTTCTGAACTGCCGCTTGATATTTATCTTAAAACTATAATAGGGAGTATTACCGAGGGATATGGCGATTCAGCAGGTAAGGTTTCGGTTATAACAGAACTGGACAATATAGATATTGATCCTAAACGGGCCACTTCGATAGGTATAATTCTCAATGAACTTCTGACAAATTCAATCAAGTACGCATTCAGGGACAGGGACAGGGGCACGGTGAATGTTGCTTTACAGATGGATGGCAACAGGATTATGCTGAAGGTCTCGGATGATGGTGAAGGTCTCCCTGAAAATTTCGATTCAGAGTTATCAGCCGGTCTCGGGCTTAAACTTATAAACCTGCTCACAATACAGATGAAAGGTGAGTTCAGAATCAATTCCTCCGGCACCCCTTATTTTGAAGTAGCTCTTCCTGTTATTAATTAATCGGTAATAATTATTAAACTTTTTTATTTTAAATACACTAAGCAATAAATACTGTTAAATAATTACTTGAGTCAGGTGAAATTTAACATTGATGATAAGATTATTGGTTTAAATATCATAATTAATTAAACTATGTCATTGCGAACGACCTGAGGGAGTGTGGCAATCTGTTAAGGCTGGAAACAATACCGGTTAATACTGAATATTTACTATAAGAAACAGATTGCTTCGTCGCTTAAGTTTATCCTGAGCTTGTCGAAGGGCTCCTCGCAATGACGGATTATTATAATAAATGTTAATAATAAAACGCCTGAAACCAGTTAAATATGACTGGACGAACTTGATCGTTTTAAGTATATTATTATTCATGTTTGAACAGACATACAATCATTATAACTCTTAATAATCCTGTATCCTGAAAATTTGATGGTAAAATACTATGTACACAATCCTGCATCTTGAAACCAGCATGCTTTATAAGACGCTTATTCGTGAGATAAGTGTGGAATTGAGCGCCAGGTATATTAATGCCGCAAGCGCCTCGGAAGCTGTTGACATACTGAAAAGGGAAAATATATCTCTTATACTTACGGTCATGGAACTGGAAGAGGGGAGCTCCGTTGATTTTATAAAAGCCCTGAATGAGTCTGAATTTAAGAATATCCCCGTTGTCGTAATTACAGGTAATGATTCACTGGAAGACAGGAAGAGGATGTATGATCTGGGGATAGTGGACTATATACTGAAAAAATCTGAAAGGGAGCAGATAAAAAATAACCTGGCAGTATTCAGGCGTGACGACCCTGTCGCTGAAAAGATGAATAAACTCAGGTATGCCGTACTTGATGATAATAAAATGGACAGGAAAATTATAGAAAGAATCTTCGCGGTAAATGATATTACCAATGTAGCTTTTTATGATTCAGAAAAGAGCCTTGTTGAGTCCGGGGAAAATTATGATGTCTATATTATAGACCTTGTGCTTGAAAATACTTCCGGTGATAAGGTCATAATGAAATTGCGTGAGAAGGATCCGGGCAGTGTGGTGATCGCGGTTTCCGGTATAGATAATGTTAAGACAGTATCGCGGGTCCTTTCGATAGGGGCGGATGATTATCTCACGAAGCCTTTTAATTATGAGCTCTTTATCGCCAGGCTTAAAACAAATATAAGGGCATTTATGCTGATGCAGGAACTGAGGAAAAAAAAAGAAGAGCTTGAGAAAATGGCTGTCACCGATTCCCTTACGGCGCTTTTTAACAGGAGGCATATTTATGACAGGCTCAGGCAGGAGGGGGAAAAGGTCGAGAGGTACAACTCAAAATTTTCCATACTGATGTTTGACATAGATTTCTTCAAAAGGATCAATGATTTACACGGGCACCAGTTCGGAGACATTGTTCTTAGAAAAGTTGCTGATGCAATAAAACAATCGATCCGGAACGTTGATATTGCCGGGCGTTATGGCGGCGAGGAGTTTCTTATAATCCTGCCGGAGATACAGATAAAAGGGGCTGTTACTGTCGCGGAAAGAATTAGAAGTACTGTTGAAAAAACAGATACCGGAGTTCCGGATTTAAAGGTTACGGTGAGCGGAGGGGCCGCCGAGTATTTAAACGGGGATGTCGAGGAGCTTGTTAAAAAAGCTGATAAACTGATGTATGAGGCAAAGGAGAGCGGCAGGAACTGCATCAGGTTCTAATATTATATCGGTAATCAGGAGGGAAATCCGCTTTTCTCTAATCCTTCCGGCAGGTAGATATTAATTTTTGTGCCTTTCCCGGGTAGAGACTCAACAGTTATGGTGCCTTTATGGTTTTTAATTATTGAGTGGCAGATCGGCAGACCCAGTCCCCGGCCTTTCACTGTTCCCATCTCTTTTGTTGTGTAATAGGGATCAAATATCCTCTCAGTATCTTCCGGTTTAATGCCTTTTCCTGAATCACTAAAGCTTATTTTAACATAACTTCCTCTGTTCAGATTCAGATTATTGTAGGGCTCAAGTACCTCAATCGTGGAGTTTATGTTTATGACTCCGCCATCAGGCATTGATTCTATTGAATTTAATATAATGTTACGTATTACCTGCCTGATCTGACGTTCATCAAGAAATATAACATCCGGGCTTTTTCCCGTGTTTATCTCAATCTCAATTCCCGAATTATCCGGTATAAAATCAGATACTTCATTTATTAGATTTGTTAGGCTTACTTCTGTCAGAACAGGTGTGCCCCCTTTTGAGAATGTTATGAGCCGGGATGTCAGTTCTGATGCGGTGATACAGAGAGATTCAGCTTTTTCGATCCATTCCATACTTTTCTGGTCAGAAGGGTTTAAAAATTTTAAAACTGAAATCGCTCCGGTTATTCCCATGAGTATGTTGTTGAAATCGTGGGCTATGCCTGCGGCAAGAATACCTACAGATTCGAGTCTCTGCATCATGTGGATTTCATCCTGAAGCTGCCTCTGTTCAGTTATATCTTCAACTGTTCCAAGGAGTCCTGTGATTTTTTCGTTTTCATCAGTTAATGGAATTTTTGATTTTCTGAAAATATATTTCTTTCCCGATGAGAGTGTTATGGTTTCCTCGTAATTAATTTTCGGTTTTCCTGTTTCAATTACTTCACTGTCGCTTAAAATGAAATCTCTATAGTTTTCTCTGAAAACAAGGTCTTTGTCTGTTCTGCCTGCGATTTCCTCAGGGGAATTGAATCCCATCTCATGTGCAAAAAAATTATTACAGCCTTTATATACATGATCAGCATCCTTCCAGAAAACACCTATAGGGATTGTATCAAGCACAAGCCTCATCATCAGCCGGGACCTGCTCAGTTCCTCTTCAATCTGTTTAATATATGTTATATCAATGCTTACTCCGCTCATTTGAAGCGGATATCCGTCAGAATCTTTCTGTACAATTTTACCCCTTGCCAGCATCCATTTGACTGTACCATCAGGCAGTATTATCCTGTGCATCTCTTCAAAACCCGGTGTCTTGCCGGTTTTATGGTCATCAATTAATTTATATGTCATGTTGATATCGTCAGGGTGAAATGTTTTCACGAAGTCAGAAAACCTGATTGTTTTTTCGCTGGTTCCTGTTGAAGTCTTTTCATCCCAGCCCCTTGATACAGTTATAGTGTCTGTGGTTAAATCGTAGTCCCATGCAATCTGACCGGAATTATCAAGGGCCATATTCAGCTTCTGTTCCCTGTCATTCAGTTCGGCTGTTCTTTCATGGACTTTTACTGTCAGGCGTTTTTTGTGTATCAGGAGAACTATTACAGAATATGAAAGGACAAATAGTATTATGGCTGCAATAATTACCGCGGTGCGGTGTACTTTCCAGAAAGACTCGGGCTTATTGATGATTTCACTTTTTTCAGGAATTGAAGATAAAG